>ERZ840371.3729-NODE-3729-length-12047-cov-4.393929_pt1 | contig 12047 bp, 8 predicted proteins | sample MGYA00519937_ERZ840371 | MGnify/ENA primary metagenome ERZ840371 (study PRJEB31850, sample SAMEA3708873) | human gut metagenome | biome: human gut; feature: human-associated habitat; material: faeces | place: China | collected 2014 ... | reverse complement strand
TTGGTGTCAGCCGTACACCGATCCGTGAGGCGATCCGTATGCTTGAGCAGGAGGGGCTTGCCGTTACGATCCCAAGAAAAGGCGCAGAGGTTGCAAAAATGACGGAGAAGGATATGGAAGATGTCCTTCAGATCCGTGAAGCGTTGGACGAGCTTGCAGCTAAAATCGCATGCGAACAGATTTCTGAGGAGCAGTTAGAGGAACTGGTTGCGACCATGCATGAGTTTGAGGAATCCACTAAGACGGATAATGTAAAAAAAATCGCAGAGGCAGATGTGAAGTTTCACGATATTATTTATCAGTCAACCGGAAACCCGAAGCTTGTGAACATGCTCAATAATCTCCGTGAGCAGATGTACCGTTATCGTGTAGAATATCTGAAGGATGAGAATAATTACCCGACGCTCATGAAGGAGCACAAAGACATCGTGGAGGGATTAGTCCGCAAAAATAAAATGCAGGTGACAGCGACAATGCACCAGCATGTGAAGAATCAGGCAGTCGCAGTTAAAGCTATGATCCAGGAGCAGGAATAAGAAGTGACCGCCCAAAGGACTGGAAAACTGCATAAAAAATGGAAAAACGTACAGACTAGAAAGAGGATAAGCATTTTGCTTATCCTCTTTCGTATTAGGGGGAATTAATAGAAAGGAAACAAGCTGGAAATGTCGGAAAATCAGAAATGTCCGGTATCGACGGATTTAACGCAAAATATAGAGGAAATGGAATTTTATTTTCATGACTGTGCGGACATCAAAAAGAAGCAGATGAAGCTTGGCAGGAATCAGGATACCGCCTGTTATCTGACCTTTATTGAAGTGTCCGTGGACATGGGAACGTCTGCACTCGGAGAGACTTTAAAATACTTAAATGGACTGACAAGAGATGAGATCCTTTGTACACTGCAGGAAAATGCGCTTGGAATTTCGGATGCAACATATTTTCCGACTATTGAGGAGGCTGTGAGCGGTCTGCTCACCGGGGAGGCGATCCTTTTTGTGGATGGTTTTGACCGGGCAGTAAAAATACCGGATGACGGTTATCCGAATATGGGGATCACAGAGGTTGATTCGGAAAAAGTAATCCGCGGTTCCAACGAAGGTTTTTGCGATTCTGTGAAGCAGAATGCGGCGCTGATCCGGAAAAGGATCCGTTCGCCCCGTGTGAAAGTGAGAGGACTGAAAGCCGGGATTAGATCGAACACGAACGTCTACCTTGTGTATGTGGAGGATCTTGCGAATCCGGGACTTGTAAAAGAAATTGAAAAGAGGCTGCAGGATTTCACGATTGATGGGATATTAGACAGCGGAATGTTAGAACAGCTGGCAGAGAAAAAATGGTATTCGCCATTTCCACAGTTTCAGACAACACAGCGTCCTGACCGGGCGGCCATGGCGGTATTAGAGGGCAGAGTGATCGTGATGTGCGATAATTCTCCGATCGGTCTGATACTGCCGACAGATTACAATTCATTTATCCGTACCAGTGACGATTATTACAGCCGTTTTGAGATTGCGACGTTCGGGCGGATCCTGCGGTATCTCGCATCCTTTTTTGCAATGACGCTGCCTGGATTTTATCTTGCAGTGACTAATTTTCATACACAGATACTTCCGACTACACTACTTTTGTCGTTTGCTGAGGCGAGGCAGGGTGTCCCATTTCCGGCAGTCGTGGAAGTACTCATCATGGAATTGTCGTTTGAACTTTTGCGGGAGGCGGGCGTGCGGCTTCCCGGTGCAATGGGAAATACCATCGGAATCGTGGGAGGACTGATCATCGGACAGGCGGCAGTCGAGGCAAATCTGGTCAGTCCGATCGTGGTGATTGTGATCTCCTTTACCGCACTCTGTTCCTTTGCGATCCCGAATGAAGAATTTGCCACGGCGTTCCGCATTTTAAAATTCTTTTTTATTGGAATCTGTGCGTGGCTTGGCTACTTTGGCATGCTGCTTGGGCTGCTTGCGGTGCTCACCCATCTGTCGCATCTGACAAGCTTTGGCATCCCGTATCTCATGCCGTTTGTGGGAGCAGATTTGAACAATTACGAGGATGAGCGGGATTTTATCTGGCGGCAGCCTTTCCGGAAACTGCGCAAACGTCCGATTTATGCAAATCCGAAAGAGCGGACAAAGCTGACTTTTTCCGGGAAAAAATAGGGGGGAAGTATGTTCTCAGAAAACAATCAAATTTCAGGCAGACAGGTGTTCCGCCTTCTGACGTATGACTTTCTTGGAATGGGGACGCTGCTACTGCCGACAATGCTTGCAGATACGGCAGGGCGCGACGGGATTTTTTGCATTCTGGCGGGGATTTTGTCCACATTTTTGTACTTGAAATTATTGAGATATCTGTTGAAAGGCATGAAAACAAGTTATCCCGACTTTTTGAAGCAGAAGTGTGGAAAAGTATGCGGTTATGTGCTCTGGGGCGGATATTTTCTGTATTTTATCCTTATGGCTTCGTACACGGCGTATCTGTTTTCCACGCTGATGTTAAATGGTCTTGTGGAAAACGTCAGCTTTTATCTGGTGCTGATGTTGATATTACTGCTCGCATTTTATGGAATGGCAGGTGGGATCGAGGGCAGGGCAAGAGTGTACGAGATACTGTTCTGGTTTCTGATGATACCGCTTTTTCTGATGTTATTTGCGGCATGCAGGGAGGTGAAGCCTGCCTACTGGAGCCCGGTTTTTATGGCGGATGGAAAAGAAGTGTTAAGCGGTAGCTATTATGTGCTGTTCTGTTATTCCATGGTGTCGATCGTACTGTTCCTGAAAGAATATGTTGCGGATCGTAAGAAATGCGTTGGCGCAGCAGAAAAAGCGGTCTGGTTTTCCGGCGGCGTATTTGCAGCACTGTATCTGATCCTGATCGGGCTGTTTGGTGTCGAGGCACTGGCTCAGATGAAATTTCCGGCGGTCACGATGATGAGCCGCGTGCAGGTGACGGGCGGATTTTTGAAGAGGACGGATGCTTTTATGTTCAGCATCTGGTTTTTTACGCTGTATGCGATGCTGAACAGTATGGTTTTTTACAGTGGAAATCTGGCTGAAAAAGTGATCCGTGACTGCGGCGGTTATCTGGAAGGGAAAAAAAGAATGCTGCCGTATCTCATTCTGCTTCTTCTGGTGTATGGCGTGACAGTACTGTTTTACAGAAATCAGCAGTTTTTGGACTGCGTGACATTCCTGCTGTGGAAGATTGGAACACCTTTTGTCGTTGGCGTGCCGGTACTGTTGTGTCTGACCGGAGAGAGAAAAAAACATAAGAAAAAAGTGCGTGTGCTGGTGCTGGTATGTTTTTTGTTTGGGTGTCTTTTCTTACAGGGGTGCAATGTCGCAGAACTTGAGGATAAGGCATTCCCGGTTCTTTTGAATATCAGAGATCAGGACGATTTCCAAAATGTGTGGCTGAATCATGAGTATGCAGGAAACAAAGAGGTGGATTACAACCATTTGAAAGTGGTGCTCATTGAGAGGTCTTTTCTGGAAAAAGAGGCGGAAGTGGAAGATATGCTATCCATGCTGGAGCAGGAAAAAGAGGTTCCGTGGAACGCTTATGTGATGACGACGGAAAGCTGTGACCGTCTGGCGCAGACCGAAGGGAAACTTGACACGCTGCTTGGAAATTATCTGGAAGAACTGCTGGAAAATACATCGGGCATTGATCAGAAAGCGTACCCGACGCTTGGCATGCTCTATGAGGAGCGGGCGAATCACTTAGAGACACTTTATATTCCTTTTGTGGATATAGAGGGGGAGCAGTCCGGGGCAGTGGAGGATGATACCGAGAAGGAGGAGCAGTCTGCGACAGTGTGGGATGATACGGAAAAAGAGGAGGAAGAACAGCAGCCGGTCATGACCGGAAAACCGCAGATTACAGCCTATGAAGTCTGGAAACGTGGAAGGGCGGTGGGGCTTGTCGATACGGATACCGCACGTGCAGCATTCTTCACACAGAACTTTGCGGATGATTACACCTTACAACTTGCACCGGAACTTTATGTGAAAGTGGATGCAGCTTCCTGCCGAGTCAAAGAAACGGAAAAAATCGGTGCCGGAGGTCTGACAGAGCAGATTGTCACAGTGACTGTGACCGGAGAAGGCGAAATCTTAAGCGGCACAGTTTCCGCAAGTGAAAAAGAGCAGCTTCTCAACACCCGGATGGAGGACTATCTGAATGCGGCCGCCACACATGCACTTGAGAAAGAAATCGATATTACTAACAGTTACCGGAATCTCGGTGCCGATAACCGCACATGGTATTTTAAGTATCAAAACACTCCTGCCGCTTATGAGAAAGACATCAAAATCCAATATCTGGTAAAAATAAACTGGAAATCGGAATAAATGCAAAGTTTTCGGGAATTATTCAATGTAGGGATAGAAGGTCGATGAGCGAAACTCGAATTTAGGTTATGAAGATTGCGAAAAATGAACAAAAATATTCAAGACACGCTCCCGCTATGTGTCACTCGCAGCGGTACTATATTTCTGTTTATTTTTTGCAATATAACATATTCTATGAGCGAGTTTCGCAAGCAACGACACAGCCTGATAAATATAAATATTATCTACATTTATCTGATTTTGGCAAGTGAAAAGGAGATTTGAATTATGGCAAAAAAATGGATCGGATACATAGGAGTTGGAAGTCTGATGTGCGCTGCATTGGGATGTGGTATTTTGTATACAAGACAGGCGAGACTGCAGCAGACGATTTCGGACAAAGTACTGCGGTTTCATGTGCTGGCGAACAGCGACAGTGAGGCAGACCAGAACTTAAAACTTGCAGTGCGTGATGCGGTGGGAAGTTTTATGCAGGAAAAACTGGCAGCTGTGGAAAATCTGGAAGAATGTGAGCTGATTGTGCGCCAGAGCATCGGTGAAATTGAGGAAGCCGCGGCAGAGACAATCGCAGAAAACGGTTATGACTATGATGTGACAGCGGAGCTGGAACACACTTCGTTTCCGGTAAAAAACTATGGAAGCTACACCTTTCCGGCGGGAGATTACGAGGCACTCCGTATTGTGATCGGAGAAGGAAACGGACATAACTGGTGGTGTGTGATGTATCCTAACATGTGTTTTTCAGACAGCATGTATGAGGTGGTCGATAAGGAAGCAGGAGAAAAGCTGCGTGAAGTACTGACCACAGAAGAGTATGAGAAGGTGCTGGCAGAAGGAGACTATCAGGTCAGAATGAAATATTTTTCGTGGCTGAATCCGTATCTGGAGAAGCTGGCTGAAAACTAAAATAAAGCAGCACACTTATAAGAAAACAATGTTTCGCTTGAGTGAAAAAGTAAATTCCGCACGGAAACTTAAATTCCATACGGAAGACTAAATTCTATATTTTAGGGTTTGACGAAATGCGTCAAACCCTTTAAAGTGGAATTTAACCAGACATTGTTTGTGCATTTACTGGAAAAAGGCGTACTGATAAGGCAACTGGAATCGTGCCCTGTAAGACTAAATTCCACTTGCCTGGAGGAAAAAATATGCAAGACTCTTATCCGCAGATTCATATGTAATGTCTGGTTCTATTTTTGTAATAATGCCGGTGTCAATACAATCTCATCATCTGGTATCTCAGTAAGTCCAAAGTAATCTATTACCTCTGAAGGCAGCATGAGTTTTGCAAGCTTCAAGGGTGACATTCCACCCAGGCTCTGCCGGGGAGAACTGTTGATATGGCTCATCATCAGAGTGATGTCTTCCTGAGAGTAGTCATCAAAGGAGGTGCCTTTCGGGCATATTTTACGGATATATTCATGGTTTTTCTCACAATGAGGTTTTTGCCAGGAACACATAGGATCGCAATAATAAATGCTTGTACGAATCAGGTTTTCCTGTCCGCATTCCAATGCGGCAGGATTCCGGAATTCACCACCTCTGTCTGTCAGGACTAAAGAGAATACAGAGGAAAATGAAAAAGTTCCTAAGGAGCGTTCGATAGAGTCAAAAATGGCTTTTACATGACAGACCTCTTTACTGTCGAGAAGGTAGGCCATCATAAGGGAACAACAATCAAAGTGAAGGGTAAGTAACACTTTTTTTGAACCTTCACAGCCCAGGACAGTATCCATTTCCGTAACCCTTGTGTCAGGAAATTCCTTTAAAAAAGCCTGGTAGTCTTTGTAAGTACGTCCTTCATAAATGGTCAGATCGGCAGCTTCAGAAGAACTGCAGGAACGCACCTTATATTTCACCTTTTTAGGAAGGTCGATATTTTTCACACTAAGAGCTCCGGACTCGATGTAGTTATAAAGAGTTTTTTCAGATAGAGCAATTTCCGGATGATTGCGGAGGATCATGTAAGGAGACTGCCCCTGCAGAATGAGAGGGGTTACCAATTCATCCAAAGCAACAAGGTCAGCAGGCGAAATGTTAATACCTGCTCTTGATTCCACAAGGATGGTTTTATATTGCCTGTGTGCAGTGGATGAGCGGTAGTAGGCTTTATCGAGGCGGCAGGGATTCTTTTTACTGCAACCATTGCAGACAAAAGGGGCTTTATCCAGCAAACTGCAATGGTAAGATTGAGGAATAAAGTCCTCGCAGTGAGAGTTGCAATGATTGCAGGATCTGCACATCCTTTTGCAAACAGGGGCATAGGTACCACAAATATTTTTCTTTTTGCAATCTTTTGCCAAAGCACATTTGTTAGCAGGTTCATTAAAACGATTGTGTTCCTGGAAAGACCTGTGCTTTTTGATTTCCTTGGAGATGGTGGTGGGATTTTTTCCTAACTGTAAGGCAATGGAACGGAGAGACAGGTGTTGATCCAATCCTTTCTCAATGGAAATACGGTCATCCAGTGTCATATGTTTTTGAGTAGCAGTTTTTAAATTGTTCATAAATACCTCGTTTCTACTGCAGATAGGAGATATTAAAATCATAAGATAGATCTAAGAAGAGAGAAAGACTAAATTCAGCATAGATGTGGAATTTAAAATTTCATTCAAGAAAAACAATGTTTCAAAAAGCTTACGCTTGCTAAATTATAAGAAACACGCTAATATATGGCTTGAAAAGATAATGACGAGAAACAGAAAAGAGGTTTACATAAATGACAAAAGATGTACTTGTGAAAATCAGCGGATTACAGTTTGCAGAAGATCAGGATAATGGTCCGGTGGAGATTATCACAACCGGAAACTACTATAAGAAAAATGGAAAGCACTATATTCTGTATGATGAAGTGCAGGAAGGCTTTGACGGCGTGACGAAAAGCGTTATCAAAGTGAATGATGATTTTCTGGATGTCACGAAAAAAGGTGTCACCAACGTACATATGATGTTTGAGAAAAACAAGAAAAATATGTCTTACTACAACACACCATTCGGAAATCTTTTGGTGGGAATCAATGCAACGGATGTCAAAGTGAATGAGACAGAAGATAATATTGATATCAAGGTCGATTACAAGCTGGAAGTGAATTATGAACATCTGGCAGAGTGCAGTATTTCTATGAATATTATGTCGAAGGATACGAAGGATTTTCGGATATAATACATAGAGGAGCAGCGTTTTATGAAAAAAATAAAGATAACTCTTATAATGGGACTAATGTTAGCTGCATTGATGTCCGTAGCAGCCTGCACGGAAAATAGTCAAGCAGAGAGTCAAATGAATGACACAATGTTTGACTACGAGAGCCTTGGTGTAAATCAGTATGTTTATAATTCTGAATTTGAACTTGGCGAAGATTTGAAGAATGCAATTGCAGAGTTAGCATGCTGTTACGATGAATTTGATGAAAATGTTGTGAATGATGAAACGTGGAAAAATATTTTTTTGACAAGGTTCATACAAAATTCCAGATATTCTTTTGACTATCTGGATAAACAGGCAGAAAAAGGGAATGGATTTATCACGAGAGAACAGGTGGAATATATCCAGTATTCTCTTACGAATGAAAAAATTGATTTTTCAGATTGTGTAGAGAAAGAAGTTGATACACAAGATGCAACAAGTGGCATGAATTTCGGAAATATCATAAATTATGAGTATGAGAGTCACGATGAGGAAATCGTACTGAGTGCAGATATGCAATTGCAGAGTGACGGCACAAATAATGTGAAAGAGAAAAAAGTAACTGTTTATTTAATAAAAAATCCATACAGTTGTTTTGACGGATATAGTATAAAACAACTTGTTTCTGAAGATGTAACAGAGAACATAAAAGGTGATGGAGAGGAACATACTTTTTATGCGTCAGATACAGGAGCTGAGGAGGAAAATGTGTTTGCTCTTGAATTTTTGTATGCAGAGGACAATTTACAATATGGACATTTTGTTTATGTGGATTTGAGTGAAAATAAGAAACTGGCAGAGTACATCAGAAATAATTCAGGAAGCGACTTCAAGGTAACCTATATCTTGAACGATACGCAGGATGATGTTATAGAAGGAGTCACACCAACAGAAATTGTAGTTCATACAGAAACGACAGATAATACAGAGAAACACATACAGGATTTTGAAAAATTATCAGAAATGATTGGAACATATCATTATACTTCAGATTATGGAACAGGTCGATTAATGATTGAAGCGACAGAGGATGGCATTGATATTTCTGATTATGAATCGGAGGACACCTATAGATTTCTGGCAAATGAAACAAATGTAAAAAATGAAGAGGAAAACAAAGTATATCTGGAATACCCGGCACAGGTGTATGAAGATGATACGGTTATTTTTGAGTATTACATTTTAGAAAAAGCTAGTGATGGAATTGATGTGTATTATAGTCCATCTTCTTTTGACGAAGCTGAATTATTGTACCATGCTGTCAGGGAAAACTAAAAGAGGATTGCGAGATATCATATGATAGGTTATATTTTATTCAAATCAATTTTAACAAAATCAATTTGAATAAAAATAAACTAAATTTGCAGAAAGATGATTTCTATGTTTATTGGCAGAGAAAGAGAGTTAGCATCCTTAAAAGAATTCTATGAAAAAGACAGAATTGGCATGATCGTTATCTATGGGCGTAGACGTATCGGAAAGTCTACGCTTATTACGGAATTTGTGAAAGATAAAAAAACGATATTTTACACAGCAACAAAAGTTGGAAAACATAGGAACTTAGAATTGTTTTCAAGACAGGTACTGGATGTGCTGATGCCAGGAGTGGAAGACATCAGTTTTAATACGACAGAGGCGGTTTTTGATTTTATTGACAAAAATATTGGTGACGAGAAGCTGGTACTTGTCATAGATGAACTGCCGTATTGGGCGGAAAAAGACGAGGCTCTTTTATCCATATTGCAGAAATATATTGATACCATATGGAATGATAAGAATTTGAAAATAATTTTGTGTGGTTCGTCACTTAGTTTTATGGAGAATAAGGTGCTTAGCGAGAAAAGTCCACTGTTTGGACGACGGGATTCACAAATTAAATTGGAAGCATTTGATTATCTGGATTCAGCAAAATTTGTTCCGGATTATTCAAATGAGGATAAGGCAATCTGTTATGGCATTACCGGAGGCGTTGCAAAGTACTTGTCAATGATTGATCCGGCAAAGAGTATAGATGAAAATATCATAAGACTGTTTTTCAGGACAGACGGATATTTGTATGATGAGACAAGAAATCTGCTTACACAGGAATTTGCTGATATATCGATCGTAAATAATATTGTCGAGCAGGTTGCATCAGGAGAAAATACGCTGAATACGATTGCGGGAAAAATTGGAGAGAAAGAACCTACTGTATTATATTCATTGGATAAATTGATAAGTGTCGGTCTGATTGAAAAAAAGAAATGCATGACAGACGAGAAGAACAAAAAGAAAACACAATACGTTTTAAAAGATTATATGTTTAAATTCTGGTATGAATTTATTCCAAAAGCTACCAGCGTGATTGAGATAGGTCAGGGAGAGGTTTATTACAAAAAAGTGGTAAAACCAGTTTTACATTCTTTTATGGGTTCTGTGTTTGAAGAAATGTGCCGTTACTATACGTTGATGAAAGGAATCACAGGAGAATATGACTGCTTTATTACATCGGTAGGTACATGGTGGGGAGTAGAGAATGTAACAGATAAGAATGGTGATATGCGGTCGCAGTCTGCGGATATAGATATTGTTGCATTATCCGAGATAGACAAAAAGGCGGTTATCGGTGAGTGTAAGTTCAAGAACGAAAAGATTGACAAGGGAATTTATGAAACTCTGATCCGGAGGGGAAAGCTGATAAATGCGAAATATAAAGTTTCAAAGTATCTTTTTTTCTCACTGTCTGGATATACGGATTGGTTTGAAGAATTAGCGGATGAAGATGTGCTGCTGCTTACGTTGGATTCACTTTATGAGTAGGGAAAATAAATTAGGATGTTTGTTTTAGAGAAGTGTTGTAGAAATAATGTGATATAATTTAATCAATGATGTTGTAAAAAGGCAAAGAATATTCGTACTTTTTTCATGATAAATTATAAAAATAAATGTAATATACAATAAATAGATATAGAGGAGATGTTAGCTATGATAAAAACGTATTTGAAACAGGCTAGCAGAGATTTAGAGATTACAAATATATATGTGCAAGATGCTGCATGAGATAAGCAGAGAATTGCTGAATTGGAAAGAAATTAGGAAAGTAAAGTGGGAAAATAATAAAGTGGAAGTTAAAGAATTTTTAGAAAAAGATAGTTTGAAATTTGATTTTTCAGATGATTGTGATTACACCAAAGATTCGAGTTATAAAAGTATGAGTGGATTTACAAAATATTTTGCATACAAGACGCTGGATAATGTAAAAGATCCAGATTCAAATAGTACTCTTTTGCAAGAGATATATAAAGTCTTATGGCCAGAATTAGAACAGAAGGATTATATGAGGGGAAAAGGTTGGATACATTCTGATACAATGACAAGTGTGCAACATACATTAGCTAAGTATTTTGAAGCAACGTTTCCGAATGAGGTTAAAGAATATTTATTAAATAATCCAAGGCAGAGATTTGTTTCAGTCAGAATGTGTAAATCGATGTATGAACAATTTAGTACAGTTTCAAGCTATTTAGATTCAAATGCTGATTTGAAGCGATTTGTATCTCTTTATCATACGTTAGGAAATCATTCACCCGTTCCTACTGGGTTTAATGTTGCAAGGAGTGGAGTAGGATATTCTTCTAACTATGACTATTGGGATTTAACATTAATGAAAATTAAGAAATATTTTGATTTGCGAAAAAAAACATTCTTAAAACGTGCGGATGATGTGAATCAAATAGCAATATTATTTCATTATGAAGAAACGATTAATAATTGCATGAAGTGGCTTGATGGGTATGATAGTTGGAATGATTTTGTAGAACAATATTTTTTTCAAGATTATGTTGATGATGAAGGGGAGGTGATTCCATTTTGCACAGGACATTCTTGGAAAGATGGATGTAATGAAGTTGGAGATTATGATGAGTTTTTCAAAAATGCATGGAATCGAATTGAAGCAAGAAGTAATCGAATGATAAGTGCATTGAAAAAAAAGTTGGAGAAAAATTAATGGAACATACAATATCAATAAAACTACTTTATAACTATTTCATAGAAAATAATCGTACAGTACTTTCTGATAAATAACGAATTTGTGCAGAACATTACAAAGGAAAGAAATCCTGTACGACAACTGATTATACAACAAAAAAACTCCACCCCAAAATCATCAATCGATTCTGGGGTGGTGTTTTACGTTCCTACTTATTTTTTCTTAGATTTCTTAGCAGCCTTCTCTTCATCGAGGGCTTTCTTCTCTTTCTGGAGTTCCTTGTTGGCGCTTTCAGCTTTTCTCTTTAACTTGGTTCTCCAGCTTACCTTGCCTTCTGGTTTCTCTAAAGGTCCGCGGACACCGGTTACTTTGGTAATGTAGATACCGCTTACAGTAGCCTTGACTTCTTTTTTTACAGGGATCATATCAAAACATGCATCATCAGCGATCAGAGTCATCACTCTTGGTCCGACTTTAGCTTTTACGATCGGAAGCTTGGAACGGCGCATAAGCTTTGGTGTCTGGTCAATGACTG
>ERZ840371.3726-NODE-3726-length-12050-cov-6.179825_pt1 | contig 12050 bp, 6 predicted proteins | sample MGYA00519937_ERZ840371 | MGnify/ENA primary metagenome ERZ840371 (study PRJEB31850, sample SAMEA3708873) | human gut metagenome | biome: human gut; feature: human-associated habitat; material: faeces | place: China | collected 2014 ... | reverse complement strand
AAGCCGCTCAACTGCTACGGACTCACCAAAAAGGTCGTCTACGAGAACGAGGAGTTCAACCTCCTGCAGGCGGCGCTCAACATCGAGGAGGATATGGACAACCTCCGCTACAACAAGGTGATCATCGCCACCGATGCCGATGTCGACGGCATGCACATCCGCCTGCTGATGATGACCTTCTTCCTGCAGTTCTTCCCCGACGTGATCCGTCAGGGCCATCTGTTCGTGCTGCAAACGCCGCTTTTCCGCGTGCGCAACAAGAAGGAGACGCACTACTGCTATTCGGAGGACGAACGCCTGAAGGCCGTCTCCCGCTGCGGCGCCAACGCCGAAATCACGCGATTCAAAGGTCTGGGCGAGATTTCGCCCGACGAGTTCCGCGAATTCATCGGCGAGGGGATGCGGCTGGACAAGGTCCGCATCACCAAGGACGACCCGATCCACGACCTGCTGGAGTTCTATATGGGCAAGAACACCTACGAGCGGCAGGGCTTCATCATCGACAACCTGCGCATCGAGGAGGATATCGTCGAGCAGGACCTTGCAATCAGTTAAAGGAATATGGCAGAAGAAAAAGATATCATCGGGCGGGAAGAGCCGCTCAACGAGGACGCATCGACCCCGGAAACGGCCGACGAGGCAGCCGACGAAACCCCGGCCGCCGGGCCTCAGGGCAAGGCGGGCAAGTTCGACCGGCTGACGCAGGACGAGGGGGGCGTGCGCAAACTGACGGGCATGTATAAGAACTGGTTCTTGGATTACGCTTCGTACGTGATCCTCGAACGCGCCGTGCCCCATGTCGAAGACGGTCTGAAACCCGTTCAGCGGCGCATCCTCCACGCCATGAAGGTCGTGGACGACGGCCGCTACAACAAGGTGGCCAACATCGTGGGCCAGACCATGCAGTACCACCCGCACGGCGACGCGTCGATCAAGGACGCGCTGGTCCAGCTGGGCCAGAAGGACCTGCTGATCGACTGTCAGGGCAACTGGGGCAACATCCTCACGGGCGACGAAGCCGCCGCGGGCCGTTATATCGAAGCCCGCCTTTCGAAATTCGCCAACGAAGTGGTCTTCAACAAGAAGACCACCGAGTGGATGCTTACCTACGACGGCCGCAAGGAGGAGCCGGTCACGCTGCCGATCAAGTTCCCGCTGCTGCTGGCGCAGGGCTCGGACGGCATCGCCGTAGGTCTGGCGTCGAAAATCCTGCCCCACAACTTCGTGGAGCTTATCAACGCCTGCATCGCCCATCTTCAGGGCCGCGAATTCCAGCTTTACCCCGACTTCCCGACGGGCGGCATGGCCGACGTGAGCCGTTACAACGACGGTCTTCGCGGCGGTGCTGTGAAGGTCCGCGCCAAGATTTCGAAGATCGACAAACGTACGCTGGCCATCACCGAAATTCCCTATACCACGACCACCGAGTCGATCAAGGATTCGATCATCAAGGCCAACGACAAGGGCAAGATCAAGATCAAGAAGGTCGATGACAATACGGCCGACCGGGTCGAGATCGTCATTCAGGTCTCGCCCGACGAGTCGAGCGACAAGACCATCGACGCGCTTTACGCCTTCACGGACTGCGAAGTCTCGATCGCCCCGAACGCCTGCCTGATCTGGGAGGACAAGCCCCATTTTCTGGGCGTGAGCGAAATCCTGCGCCGCTCGGCCGAGCATACCAAATGGCTGCTGGGCCGCGAGCTGGAGATTCGGCTCGGCGAGCTGAACGAAGCGTGGCACGCCGCGTCGCTCGAACGCATCTTCATCGAGAACAAGCTCTACCAGCTCATCGAGGGCAGCAAGAGCCGCGAGGAGGCCTACGCCGCCGTGGACAAGGGGCTGGAGCCGTTCAAGAAACTGCTCCGCCGCGAGGTGACGCTCTCCGACGTGCAGCGGCTTACGGAGCTGAAGTTCATCCGTATTTCGCGTTACGACAGCGACAAGGCCGACAATGAAATCCGTCAGATCGAGGAGGACATCAAGTCCACGCAGTACGATCTGAACCATCTTACCGAATACGCCGTGGCCTATTACGAGCGTATCCGCGACAAGTACGGCAAGGGCCGGGAGCGCAGGACCGAACTGCGCGAATTCGACAATATCGAAGCCACGAAGGTCGCCGTGACCAACGCCAAGCTCTACGTGGACCGCGCCGAAGGCTTCTTCGGCATCGGCAAGTCGATGAAGGACGCCGAGCTGGTCTGCGACTGCTCGGACATCGACGACGTGATCGTCTTCACCAAGGACGGCCGCTACGTCATCACCAAGGTCAGCGACAAGGCCTTCTTCGAGAAGGGCATCTATTATATCGGCGTCTTCAAGCGCAACGACGAGCGCACGATCTACAACGTGCTGTACCGCGACGGCAAGAACGGTCCGATCATGATGAAGCGTTGCGCCATCAAGGCCATCACGCGCGACAAGGAGTACGACATCACCAAGGGCACCGCCAAGAGCGAGATACTGTATATGTCTGTCAATCCGAACGGTGAGGCCGAGGTGCTCAAGATTTACTTCAAGCCCCGTCCGCGTCTCAAGAAGGTGATCGTGGACCTCGACTTCTCGACCCTCGCCATCAAGGGCCGCCAGAGTCAGGGCAATCTCTTCTCGCGCTACGGCATCCATAAGATCGTCCTCAAGGAGCGCGGCACTTCGACGCTCGGCGGCCAGAACGTCTGGTTCGACGAGGATGTCCGCCGCCTGAACGCCGACGGCCGCGGCACGCTGCTGGGCGAGTTCAAGGGCGACGACAAGATCATCGTCTGGACCTCCAAGAACCAGTACTACATCACGGGTTACGACCTCGGACAGCACTTCCCCGACGAAACCGTGCGCGTGAGCCGTTACGAAGCCGACCGCATCTACAGTGTCTGCTATTACGACCGCTCGCAGCAGTACTACTATATGAAGCGTTTCACGGCCGAGATGAGCGACAAGATGCAGTTCTTCCTCGACGAGGAGGGACAGGCCGATCTGGTCGCCGTGACGGAACGCACGGGCGCCAAGCTCGAAATCACCTATAAGGGCGCGCATGCATCGCGCCCTGCGGACGAGATCGACGTGGACGAATTCGTGGGCGTCAAGAGCCACCGCGCCAAGGGCAAGCGCCTGACGACCTACGACGTCGCCGCGCTGCGCTTCATCGAACCCGAACTGCCGCCCGAACCCGAACCTTCGGACGACGACGGTGACGACACTTCCGACGATACGCCCTTCGGCGACGGTGCTTCCGGCGGAGCGCAAGGCGGTTCCGGCAACGGTGCGGACAACCGTGCGGTGGGCGGTTCGAACGGTGATGCGGCTGATCGCGCCGCGATCGACGCCGCAGCACTTTCCGGTGGAATTGGTTCTGCCGTCTCTTCCGGTGCGAATTCCGCCACGGCCGGCCCGGCCTTTGCGCCGGCCTCTTCCGCTGCGGAAACTCCTTCCGCGCCGGGCGTTCCGGGCGGATCCGCCCCTGCTCGGAACAAGCCTGCGGCGAACGGCGTTCCTGCCGCAAAGGATAATCCTGCCGCGAAAGACGACTCGGCCGTGAAAGACAACCCCGCCGCGAAGGCTTCCGCTCCGAAGAAAACGCCCGCGTCGCCCGCCGGCCTGCCCCGTACGGGCACGACTTCGGGCGGCGTGGAGTTCGAAATCGAACGCGCCAAAGGCGATGCCGACGAGGTGATCGACCCCGAACAGCTGAATCTGTTTTAACCCCCGACGATGAAACCTCTTTTTCTGATCGGTTACATGGGGTGCGGCAAGAGCACCCTCGGACGCAGGCTCGCACGCCGTCTGGGTGCGGAGTTCGCCGACACCGACGCGCTGATCGAACGGCGCGAGGGGGCTTCCGTGGCCGATGTTTTCCGTTACGAAGGGGAGGAGCGTTTCCGCGAGGTGGAGCGCGAAGTGCTGGAACAGACGCTCGCCGGAACCGCCGCCGTGGTCTCTACGGGCGGAGGTCTTCCCGTCTGGCGCGACAACATGGCCCGCATGAACGCCGCGGGATTTACGGTCTACCTGCGCCGCGAGGCGGAGCAGATCGCCCGGCGGCTAAGCCCTTACGGACGGCAGAAGCGCCCCCGCCTGCGGGGACTGGGCGACGCCGAACTGGTCGAGTTCATGAGCCGCGACATGGCTGCGCGCGAACCGTTTTACGCGCAGGCGCAGCTGATCGTCGATTGCGGCGAGCTGTCCGACGACGAGGTGGTCGAAACGATCCTTCGACACACGATGCAGAACGAATAACCTCCCTCCGCGGCGGTTGCTTTCCCCCAAAGCGGACGGAGTGACAAATACACAGAAGCGAATGAACGATGCTCCCATAGGTGTTTACGATTCGGGGCTGGGCGGACTGACCGTCTGGCGCGAGGTGCGGCGCATGCTGCCCTCCGAATCGCTCGTCTATCTGGGCGACGGCAAAAACTGCCCCTACGGATCGCGCCCCCGCGAGGAGGTGCGGCGGCTCGCCGACGAGGCCGTCGCCAGCCTCGTCGCGCAGGGATGCAAGATGGTCGTCGTGGCCTGCAATACCGCCACGGCCGCCGCAATCGACTTCCTGCGGGAGAAATACGCCCCGATGCCGATCGTGGGCATGGAGCCGGCCGTGAAACCCGCCTGCCTGAATACCCGCAGCGGGGTGGTCGGGGTGCTGGCCACCGAGCGGAGTCTCGACGGCGAACTTTTCCGCCGCACGGCGGCCAAATACGGCAGCGGCGTCGAACTCATCACCGCCCCCGGCCGCGGTTTCGTCGAACTGGTCGAGAGCGACCGCGAATCGACGCCCGAAGCCGAGCAGGCCGTCCGCGACGCCGTCGCGGTGATGCTGGAACACGGCGCCGACCAGATCGTGCTGGGATGCACGCACTATCCCTTCCTGCTTCCCGTGCTGGAACGCGTCGTCGCGGGCCGCGGCGTCGAAATCGTCGATCCGTCGCCCGCCGTCGCCCGCCGCGTCGTCCAGCTGCTCGACCAGTACGGCCTGCACGCCGCCCCGGACCACGTTCCCTCCTATACGTTCCGCACCTTCGCCGGCGAAAGCTACCGCCTGCGTCTGGAACATAAGGCCGCGGAGTCGCTCTGAGCGGGCGCGGGATTCAATAAAGTTCCCCCTGATACCCCGAATGTCGAAAAAAATGCGTAACTTCGCTTGATAAAATCAAGCGCAACACGAGATGGCATCTAAAAATACGACAAATACAACTGCTTCTAAAAACGGACGTCAGCGCATCGAACGCTCCAACAGCGACAGCGCCCGCTGGATCGCGGGCCTTTTGCTGCTGTTCGTCGGCGTGTTCGCCGCGTCGTCCGTGCTGTTTTCGTTCTTCAGCTGGGCCGCCGACCAGAGCGGCCTGCAACTCTCGCCTGAGGAGCGGCTGACGCTGGGCGTCGAGCCGGAGAACCTCTGCGGCTGGGCGGGCGCGAAGCTGGGACGCCTGCTGGTCGATAATTCGTTCGGCGTCTTCGGTATCCTGATTCCGACGATGATCATTCTCGTCGGCGTACGGATCATCCGCCAGCGTCCGCTGCTGTTCAACCATTCGATTCTCTCGCTCTTCCTGATCATGATCCTCGGCTCGCTGACGCTGGGCTTCGCCTTCGGCGACAAGTGGAGCCTTTGCAGCTCGACGGGGTGGGGCGGCGCTTTCGGCATCGAGACCGGCGCCCTGCTGCACACGCATATCGGCGTCTTCGGCACGCTTATCCTGCTCGTGGGTTGCTGGATACTGACGGGCGTCTTCATCAACCGCAATTTCATCAACAAGGTCAATCGCGCGGGCAACGTCATGGTGGACAAGAGCGGCCGGATCGTTGAGATCGTCAAGCATAAGGTCGTTCCGGGACACCTCCACGCCGAGGAGGCCGACGGGGCCGTTTCTGCTGCCGCGACGCCGGCCGCGCCGGATGCCGCCGGGGCAGCCGGAACGGAGCGTGCTGCCGAACCCGAAACGCCGCGCGCCGTGCGCGTGCCGGAGCCTGAAACGCCGCGCGCCGCACGTACGCCGGACCCCGAAATCGTACGTCCCGCCCGTGAGCCGGAAGCAGCCGCGACGCAGATCGTCCGCGGCGAAGAGGACGATCCCTTCGTCGAAATCTCGTCCGACGGCACCCCCGTCGGCTCGGAACCCGCCCGCGAAGCGGAATCCGCGGTAAGGACCGACGAGGACGGCGAATTTATCGAAGTGGACCTCTCGCGTCCCGAAGGGCGGCTGGTGCTCGGCCCCGGCGGACTCGTCGAGCTGGAGCGTCCCTCGACACCCTTGGCCGCACCCTCCGCCGGAACTCCGGTCCGCAATATGCCCGTTTCCGACGGCCCGTTCACCGAACTTACCGTAGGCGGAGATGCCGGCGCATCTTCTCCGGCTACCCTCGCCGGAGCCGCTCCCGAATCCCTTTCCGGCCTCGCATCTCTCGCCGGCCTCGCATCTCTCGCCGGCCCCGCATCTCTCGCCGCGGCTGCTTCCGCATCCGGAGATGCGCCTGTGCATGGAGCTGGCTCCGCGCCCGAATATGAATCCGCATCCGCCGACGCATCTGTTTCCGCGGGTTCGGCCGGTGCCGAAGGCGTCGTCGTTACAGTCGAAGCCAACGAGGCCCGCATGGTCGACGAACGGGCGATCACGACCGAGAGCTACGATCCGCTGAAGGACCTCGTGAACTACAGCAAGCCGCCCGTGACGCTTCTGGAGGACTACCAGTCCGATTCGGAGGTTAGCGACGAGGAGATTTTCGACAACAAGACCCGCATCGAGGAGACGCTCAAGAATTTCGGCATTCCGATCCAGCGTATCAAGGCCACCGTCGGTCCCACGGTCACGCTCTATGAGATCGTGCAGGCGCAGGGCGTCAAGATTTCGAAGATCCAGAGTCTCGAAAACGACATAGCCCAGAGCCTTAAGGCGCTGGGTATCCGCATCATCGCGCCCATTCCCGGCAAGGGAACCATCGGCATCGAGGTCCCCAACCGCGACAAGCAGGTGGTGTCGATGTACTCCGCCGTGCGTTCGCTGCGTTTTCAGGAGTCGAAGGCCGAGCTTCCGGTGGTGATCGGCCGCACGATCCAGAACGAAAACTACGTCTTCGATCTGGCCAAGATGCCGCACCTGCTGGTCGCGGGCGCCACGGGTCAGGGTAAGTCGGTGGGACTCAATGCGATCATCACCTCGCTGCTCTACCGCAAACACCCCGCGCAGCTGAAGTTCGTGATGATCGACCCCAAGATGGTCGAGTTCTCGCTCTACGCCAAGATCGAACGCCATTTCCTGGCCAAGATGGAGTCGGAGGACGACGCGATCATCACCGACCCCAAGAAGGCGGTCTATACGCTCAACTCGCTCTGTACGGAGATGGACAACCGTCTGGAACTGTGTAAGAAGGCCGGGGCGCGAAACATCGCCGAGTACAACGAGAAATTCACCTCGCGGCGGCTGAATCCGATGAACGGACATCGCTACCTCCCGTATATCGTGGTGGTGGTCGACGAGTTTGCCGACCTGATAATGACGGCCCGCGAGGTCGAGGGACCGGTCATGCGTCTGGCCCAGAAGGCCCGCGCCATCGGCATCCACCTGATCATCGCCACGCAGCGTCCCGACGTGAAGGTCATCACGGGCGGTATCAAGGCCAACTTCCCGGCCCGTATCGCTTTCCGCGTGATGCAGATGATCGACTCGCGCACGATCATCGACCAGCCGGGCGCCAACCAGCTGATCGGGCGCGGTGACATGCTCTTCTCGAAGGACGGCGAGCTGACCCGTATCCAGTGTGCGCTGGTCGAGACCAAGGAGGTGGAGCGCGTCGTCGATTACATCTCCCGCCAGCAGGGCTATACCGAAGCCTACCCGCTGCCCGACTATACGCCCGATGCGGACGGCGGCGGCAGCAGTCAGGGCAGCGAGGAGTCCGCTCCGGTGAAATACGACTCGCTCTTCGCCGAGATCGCCCGCGACGCAGTTTCGGGCGGCAATATCTCGACCTCGATGATCCAGCGCAACTACGAAGTCGGCTTCAACCGCGCCGGTCGCATCATGACGCAGCTCGAACGCGCCGGTATCGTCGGCCGCCAGCAGGGGGCCAAGCCGCGCGACATTCTGTTCCACGACCTGCCGTCGCTCGAAGCCAAACTGCAGGACCTCGGTTTATTCTGATGCTTACGCCCATGAAACGACTTTTGTTTGCAATAGTGCTGCTGTCTGCGGCCCGGACGGCCGCCGCCCGCGGGATGCTTTCCGAAACCTTCGCCGTAACCGAAACCGCCGTCGCGTCCACTGTTTCCATGCTTTCTGCCGAAGCTACCATGTCCGCTGTTTCCTCAGCGTCAGCCGAAGCTGTTGCGTCTGCTGTTTCCTCGGTGTCAGCCGAAACCGCCGCATCCGCTGTTTCCTCGGTGTCTGCCGAAACCATTGCATCTGCTGTTGTCTCATCGTCTGCCGAAACTGCCGCGTCGGCTGTTTCCATGCTTTCTGCCGAAGCCATCATGTCCGCTGTTTTCTCAGCGTCTGCCGAAACCGCCGCGTCGGGTCTTCGTGCGGTTTTCCCGGAAACCACCGTATCCGCTGTTCCTGTGGCCGCAGGTGATTTCTTCCGGTCCGGCGTTCCGGCTGCTGCTGCGTCTCCCGCATCCTCCGCGGCGGTTGCCGCCCTTGCGCCTTCTGCCGACGGACGGGCCGCTGAGATTCTTGAAAAACTGGCTGCGGGATTCCGTGCGCTGGGCGCTTACGGAGTGACGTTCGAGGTCAGCTCGGACGAATACACCACCCGCGGCCGTTATGCCGTCGAGGGTGAAAACTACTATATCGCGGTGGGGGAGGCGGAGGTCTACTGCGACGGCAAAATTCGCTACGAGATCGACAACCGCCGCCGCGAAGTGACCATCGACGACGTGGATACTTCAAGCCGTAATCTGCTCAGCAACCCCGCCCATGCCTTCGACTTCATCGGCACCCAGTATGCCCCCTCGCTGGTGAGCGACGCGGGCGGCCGGGCCGTCGTGCGGCTGACCCCGACTTCGGCGAACGCCTCGCCCGCCGGGGAGATTCTCGTTACGGTCGATACCGCCGCGATGCGCCCCGAATCGCTCCGCTACGATTACGACGGCGAGCAGGTCGGCATTGCCGTTCTCGGCGTCGCGCCGCTCGACACGCCGCTCAAAGCTTTCTCCAAAGGGGACTACAAAGGTTACGAATTTATCGACTTCCGCTGATACGCCTGCGCTGATACGCCTGCGCGGATATACTCCGGCGGATACACTTCGTGGATACGAACGGCGTGCGTATGTGACGGCTCATGCCCCGGATTGCGCGCCGGGCTGCCGCGTCCCTGCTGCCGCGGGAATTTCCTGCCGCTTATTTCCGGTTGAGATACCAGTACAGCCCGCCCACGAAGAGACCGCCGCCCACGATGTTGCCGAGCGTGGCCGGAACCAGATTGCCGGCGAACAGCTCCGCCGCTGATACCGGTGCGCCGAGCAGCATGCCCAGCGGGATGAAGAACATGTTGGCGATGCAGTGTTCGTAGCCGATCACCACGAAGCACATGATCGGAAAAAACAGCCCTATCATACGTCCCGGCACGTCGTTGGCGCTCATTCCGAGCCATACGGCCAGACATACCAGCCAGTTGGCGCCCACGCCGCGCAGGAAAACCGTGCCCCACGGCAGCGATACCTTCGCCTGCGCAATATTGCAGGCCGCTTCCCGCCACATTTCCGACGACAGCACGCCGGGCAGAACCACCAGAAAATAGGTGAAGAAGAGCGCCCCTGCGAAATTTCCCAGCCACACGAGCGTCCAGTTGCGCGCTACTTTGCCCCAGCCGTACCGGCGGCCGAGCGCCCCCGGCATCAGCACGGCGTTGTTGCCCGTGAACAGCTCGGCTCCGGTGAATACCACCAGTATAAGCCCCAGCGGGAATACCGCGCCCGACAGCAGACGCTGGAATCCGGGCGCTTCGGCCGCTCCGGGAAATCCGAATCCCGCCATCAGCGAGAACAGGCCGCCTATGGCGATGTATGCGCCGGCCAGAAATGCGAGTATGAGGGTCTTGCCGGCCGTATTTTGCAGTTTGTCCGCCGCGGAGCTTCCGGCCAGCGCGAGGACCTCTTTGGGGGTATTGATTCGGGTCATAAAATTCGGGTCGAAGCCGCAAAGGTAAAAAATCCTCCCGAAACGGCAAAAAAGCGGGGCGTGCTTCCCGGAAATCGTTTTTTTCCGACTTTTCCCCTGCGTCTGAAAACGCATCTGCCCCCACCCGGCCGCGGCCGCCGGCTCTCGCCCGGCTGCAAACAGGCTCGTTTTCTCCCGACACCTCGTCGGGAGATTTTTTTCAGGCCGTCAGATCGGCGGAAAAGGGGCAAAAACGGGGTGTCGGTCCGGAAATCTTGTGCGCCGGCGTCAGATTTATCGCCCTAAAGTTGCTCAGATCGGAAATAAATCGTATTTTTGTTCGTTAAAAGACCGTAATTTCAAGAGACAAGATGCTAACTGAAGAAGAAAAGAATGCCGGTTTGGTAGGACGTATCATTCCTATCAATATCGAAGAGCAGATGAAGTCGGCGTACATCGACTATTCGATGTCGGTCATCGTGTCGCGCGCGCTTCCCGATGTGCGCGACGGCATGAAGCCCGTACACCGCCGCATCCTCTACGATATGAGTGCGGAGCTCAACCTCTACTCCGATAAGCCCACCCGTAAGTCGGCCCGTATCGTCGGCGACGTGCTCGGTAAGTTCCACCCCCACGGCGATACGTCGGTCTACGACGCCATGGTGCGTCTGGCTCAGGACTGGTCGATGCGTTATCCGCTGGTCGACGGTCAGGGTAACTTCGGTTCTATGGACGGCGACTCGCCTGCGGCCATGCGTTACACCGAGGCCCGCATGAAGAAGATCACCGACGAGGTGATGGCCGACATCGACAAGGAGACCGTGGACTGGACGCTCAACTTCGACGATACGATTCCCGAACCCACGGTGCTTCCCACCAAGATTCCGCTGCTGATCGTCAACGGCGCGAGCGGTATCGCCGTCGGCATGGCCACCAACATGGCCCCGCACAACCTGAGCGAGGTCGTAGACGCCTGCTGCGCCTATATCGACAATCCCGAAATCACGGGCGAGGAGATGCTGCAGTATATCAAGGGTCCTGACTTCCCGACGGGAGGTATCATCTACGGCTACGAGGGTGTCCGCGAGGCGATGCTTACGGGCCGCGGCCGCGTTATGATGCGCGCCAAGACCGATATCGAGCATACTCCCAGCGGCCGCGAGTGCATCGTCATCACCGAGATTCCCTACATGATCAACAAGGCCGAGATGATCAAGAAGATCGCCGACATGATCAACGAGAAGAAGATCGAGGGCATCTCCTATATCAACGACGAATCGGACCGCAACGGCCTTCGCATCATCATCATTCTCAAACACGACGCCGTCGCCAGCGTCGTGCTGAACACGCTCTTCAAGAATACGCCGCTGCAGACTTCGTTTGCAGTGAACAATATCGCGCTGGTGAACGGCCGTCCCCAGATGCTGCCGATGCGCGATCTGGTCAAGCATTTCGTCGATCACCGCCACGACGTGGTGGTGCGCCGTGCGCGCTTCGACCTGAAGAAGGCCGAGGAACGCCTGCATATCGTGCAGGGTCTGCTGATCGCGCAGGACAACATCGACGAGATCGTGCACATCATCCGTTCGTCGCAGACGCCCGACGCCGCCAAGCAGACGATGATCGAGCGCTTCAACCTGAGCGACATTCAGGCTTCCGCCATTATCGAGATGCGCCTGCGCGCCCTGACCGGACTCGAATACGGCAAGCTGATCGCCGAGCGCGACGAACTTACCAAGCAGATCGCCTACCTCAAGGAGGTGCTCGAAAACGTCGGCATGCAGATGCAGATCATCAAGGACGAGCTGCTCGAAATCAAGGAGAAATACGGCGACGAACGCCGCTCGGAGATCGTTTACTCTTCCGAGGAGTTCAACCCCGAAGACTTTTACGCCGACGACGACATGGTCATCACCATTTCGCACATGGGCTATATCAAGCGTACGCCGCTTGCCGAGT
>ERZ840371.3723-NODE-3723-length-12075-cov-3.995341_pt1 | contig 12075 bp, 10 predicted proteins | sample MGYA00519937_ERZ840371 | MGnify/ENA primary metagenome ERZ840371 (study PRJEB31850, sample SAMEA3708873) | human gut metagenome | biome: human gut; feature: human-associated habitat; material: faeces | place: China | collected 2014 ... | reverse complement strand
TACAAAGCTTATAAACAGGAGCGTAAATATGCGGCCGAATCTAAATAACTTATCGGGTGAGAAAGAGGCTCTATCTTTGTTAGAGCTGAATACCCGCATACGGGGTGCGTTGTCGAGGGCTTTCCCGGAGACTTGCTGGGTGCGTGCGGAGATGAGCGATGTGCGGGTGAATACTTCTTCCGGACATTGTTATCTGGAGTTTGTGGAGAAGAATGCGCAGACCGGGCAATTGGTGGCCAAGGTACGAGGGTCTATCTGGGCGAAGACATTTCGTATGTTGAAACCTTATTTCGAGATGGAGACCGGTCAGATGTTCGCTTCCGGCTTGAAAGTGTTGGTGAAGGTGTCTGTTGAGTTCCATGAGTTATATGGATTGAGCCTTACGGTGCTTGATATCGATCCGGCTTATACGTTGGGGGATATGGTGCGTAAGCGTATGGAGATTATCCGCCAATTGCAGGAGGAAGGGGTCTTTACGCTGAATAAGGAATTGCCTTTTCCGCTACTTCCTAGGAGAATCGCTATCATTACTTCTCCGACGGCTGCCGGCTACGAGGATTTTATGAATCAGTTGACACGGAATAAAGGAGGTTATCCGTTCTATACCAAATTATTCCCCGCCTTGATGCAGGGAGAACGGACGGAGGCTTCTGTAATAGCGGCTTTAGACCGGATTTATCAACATCAAGATCTTTTTGATGTGGTCGTGATTATCCGTGGGGGTGGGGCTACCTCGGACTTGAATAGCTTCGATTCTTATCTGTTGGCGGCGAATTGCGCTCAATTCCCTTTACCGATTATCACGGGTATCGGGCACGAACGGGATGATACGGTTGTAGATTTGGTAGCGCATACCCGGATGAAGACACCGACCGCTGTCGCCGAGTTCCTTATTTCCCGAATGGATAGCGTTGGTGAGGAGTTGGAGAGTTTGCGTCAAGACGTGAGTTTATTGGCTATGGATATTCTATCCCGACAGAAAAACTATTTACAATTGGTAACGACCCGTTTCCCTTCTATCGTGACAAGCCGGATCGAGCGGAATCGTTCGGGACTGCAAACGATAGCGAGTCGTTTACCTGCGATGGCATCGGGCTTGTTATCACGCCGCCAGTCGGTGCTTGAGAATACGGAACTTCGCTTGCGGAACGGTATTACCTCTAAACTTTCCGAGAGTGGGCGTTTTATCCAGCTTACGGGGCAGTTTATCAAGATGGCTTCTCCTGATTATATATTGAAGAGGGGATATAGCTTAGCCTTGAAAGATGGCAAGATTATCAAACATGCCTCTGATTTGCGAGCCGGCGAAGAACTGACGACTCGCTTCATCGATGGTGAAATAAAAAGTATTATCAAACCATAGAGGGTGGTTTTATAACCGTCCGATAAATACATAATTAATATGGCGAAAAAAGAAGAAACATATAACGAGGCGATCGAGAAACTTCGTAAGATCGTGGCTGAGATCGAGAATGGAGACTTAGATGTCGATATCCTGTCCGAGAAGGTAAAAGAAGCTACCCGTCTGATCAAGCTCTGCAAGGAGAAGCTGTATAAAGTGGATGAGGAAGTTAAAAGAGTTTTGGAGGAATTGGATTGATGGATAAGTACGTCTTGATCGTTGCCGGGGGTAAAGGGCTTCGTATGGGTGGAGATCTGCCGAAGCAGTTTATTCCTATGCGGGGGAAACCTCTTTTGATGCATACCTTAGAGGCTTTTCATCGTTGGGATGCTTCCGCACGTATAATCCTTGTGCTTCCGGAGGATCATCAGCCGTATTGGAATATGCTTTGCAAGGAAATCGGCTGCAAGGTCCCGCATGCGATCGTGAAAGGGGGAGATACTCGCTTCTTCTCGGTTAAGAATGGGTTGGATTGGCTTTTGGCGGAGAGGCGTCGGAAGGGGGAGGAGGATAGCGGTCTGAGTTTGGTCGCTGTGCACGATGGCGTTCGTCCTTTCGTCTCTCCGGAGGTTGTTGAGGCCTGCTTTGATAAAGCGGCTGTCACGGGAGCCGTTATCCCGGTTGTTCCGATGATTGATTCCCTGCGTGAGACAGATGAAAAAGGGAGCCATCCGGTGGACCGTTCCCGCTATATGGCTGTACAAACCCCGCAAGTCTTCCTTCTGGAATTATTGACAAAAGCCTATGAGCAACCTTATTCGTCTTTATTTACGGACGACGCTTCCGTGGTGGAGGCGATGGGGCATGCGATTGATACGGTTCCCGGTGATCGTGAGAATATCAAGATTACCACGCCCTTTGATTTGTTAATAGCGGAAGCGATGTTTGCCCGGTAAACCCTAAAAACTCATAGACGTTATGCTGGACCTTGATAAGCGATCGATTACGTACTTGCCGGGAGTAGGACCCAAGAAGGCGGATATCCTGCAAAAGGAAGCGGGGATATCGTCGTATGAGGACTTGCTCTTTTATTTTCCTTATAAATATATAGATCGCAGCCGGTTTTATAAAGTAGCTGAGATCAGCGGGAATATGCCTTATATCCAGTTGAAAGGCCAGATTCTCTATTTCGATACGCTAGGCGAGGGGCGGAGTAAACGGCTGGTTGGTAAGTTCTCGGATGGTACGGGCACGATCGATTTGGTTTGGTTCAAGGGCTTGAATTATGTGACGGATAAGTATCGTCCCAATACTGAGTATATAGTTTTCGGAAAGCCTACGGAGTTCGGGCATACCTATAACATACCGCATCCGGATATCGACTCAATGGAGCAAGCTGATCAAGTGGCGAATGGCTTGACTCCTTTCTATAATACCTCGGAGAAAATGAAGAAATCTTTCTTGAATTCCCGGGCGATCCAGAACCTGCAATATACGTTGTTAAGCTGGCTGAACTGGGAACTTCCGGAGACGCTTTCCCCCGACGTATTGAAACGGATCCATATGATGTCTATGACAGAGGCGATGCGGAATATCCATTTCCCGGAATCTGCCGCTAAGTTGCGTGATGCCCAGTTACGTTTGAAGTTTGACGAGCTTTTCTTCATACAATTAAATATATTACGTACTGCTAGTGTTCGGAAACTGAAGCTAAAAGGGATCATATTCCCGACGGTCGGCCATTATTTCAATACGTTCTATAAAGAGTATCTTCCTTTTGAGTTGACGAACGCCCAGAAGCGGGTAGTCCGTGAGATCCGGATCGATATGGGTAGCGGGCGGCAAATGAATCGCCTGCTGCAAGGTGATGTGGGGAGTGGCAAGACTTTGGTAGGCTTATTGTCTATGCTATTGGCGATAGATAATCATTGCCAAGCTTGTATGATGGCTCCTACCGAGATCTTGGCGACCCAGCATTATGCGACGATCATGGGATTCCTGAAAGATATGGACGTGAAGGTCGCTCTTTTGACTGGATCTACCAAGAAGAAGGAGCGGGATAAGATATTACCGGCTATTGCCAGCGGTGAGATCCAGATCGTGATCGGGACGCATGCGTTGATTGAGGAGACGGTGGTTTTCTCTTCGTTGGGATTAGCGATTATCGATGAGCAGCACCGTTTTGGTGTGGAGCAACGCTCACGCCTTTGGATGAAGAACGCTATCGTGCCGCATGTGCTGGTGATGACGGCTACCCCGATTCCCCGTACTTTGGCGATGACTTTGTATGGGGATCTGGATGTATCGGTGATCGATGAGTTACCTCCGGGACGTAAACCGATACAAACGCTTCATCGCTATGATAATAAAAAGGCGCAATTGTATGAGTTCCTTCGGAAAGAGATACAAAAGGGGCGTCAGGTTTATGTGGTATATCCGTTGATTGAAGGAAATGAGAAACTGGATTATAAAGACTTGGAGGCCGGTTTTGAGACGTTCAAGGAGGTTTTCCCTGAATATAAGGTATGTATGGTACATGGCCGTATGAAAGCGGCGGATAAGGATACCGAGATGCAGAAGTTTATCTCCGGCGAGGCGCAAATCTTGATGGCTACTACGGTTATAGAGGTTGGCGTGAACGTGCCGAACGCATCCGTCATGGTGATCGAGAGTGCTGAACGTTTCGGCCTCTCTCAACTTCATCAGCTTCGTGGCCGGGTAGGACGTGGTGCTGAACAATCTTATTGTATCTTGGTCTCATCCTATAAACTAAGTAATGATACTCGTAAGCGATTGGAGATTATGGTGAACAGTACGAATGGCTTTGAGATCGCTGAGGCGGATCTCCGTCTCCGGGGACATGGAGATTTGGAAGGTACCCGACAAAGTGGCGAGGGGATAGACCTTAAAATAGCGGACTTGGCGGCCGATGGACAAATACTTCAGTATGCGCGGGATATCGCTCAAGGAGTTCTTGACGAAGACCCCGAATTATTGTCCGAACAGCACCGGATATTGAGCGAAAGGCTCAAAACTCTGTTCACAAGGAAGATAAATTGGGGAATGATTAGCTAATATGTTGTGAAACATATTGTTCTGTAAGCCTTTGATATTTAGCTTGTTTATTCGCTTGTTTTGCTTTTATTCAAAGTCATTGCAGAAATTTTTCGTTAATCAATTTTGTCGGCTTATTCAAATTTCCGAACTTTGACAAGTTGACAATCAGGCAGAGATGTCGGGTATTGCCGTTTTATCCTGAATTATAAGAATGAAAGTTATCAAAAAATGAGTATAAGGACATTTCTATTCATTTGTTGTGCCGCTGTGATGGTATCGACTGCTAATGCGGAGAACCCGGTGAAACCGGAAACTCCGGAGACTCCCAATCATCCAACCCACAAACTTATGGACAAGCGTGTATCTGAGTTAATGGCTGACCGTGTTGGCTTTAAGAAAGATATGGCTTTGAAGGAGCTTGCGGAGATTAATGAAAAAGCGGAGTTGGAGGCGAGAGAGAACTTGATGTTCCCTGCCGATGAATTATATGGCGAATGGACAAATGAATGGGTGAATCCTTTCCGGGGTAAAAAGGTAGATATGCCGGATTCTTGCGTAATCGATTGTTCTACTTTTGTCTTGCCTATGGACTCTATGACAAGGGTCACTTCAAAGTATGGTCCTCGCCGTAGACGGATGCATAAGGGGATAGACTTGAAAGTGCAAATTGGAGATACGATCCGTGCGGCGTTTGACGGCAAGGTGCGTATCAAGAATTTCGAGCGTAGGGGATATGGCTATTATCTTGTGATTCGCCATCCGAATGGTTTAGAGACTGTATATGGTCATTTATCTAAATTCTTAGTAGGTGTGAACGATATCGTACGGGCTGGAGATCCGATCGCTTTAGGGGGAAATACAGGACGCTCTACGGGATCTCATTTGCATTTTGAGACTCGTTTTCTTGGACAGGCTATTAACCCGGCTGATATTATTGACTTCGAGAACTCAATACCTCATCAGGATCAATATGTGTTTCGTAACGTCAAGATTAACGGACGTAAGAGCAATATCTATACATCTTCCAATAGTCAGATGGTGTACCATCGTGTAAAATCCGGTGATACCTTAGGTAAAATCGCACGTATATATGGTACGACAGTGAATGAGCTTTGTCGTTTAAATGGATTGAAATCTACTTCTATGTTACGTATCGGCCAGTCCATTCGTTGTAGTGCCGGTGTGGAAACCGTGGCTAAAGCGACTCCAAAAGCTCAAACTCAAAAGAAATCGACTGCTTCCGTATCTTCTAAGAAAATCACGGTACAGGCAAGTTCTTCCGCTACCGCTTCTTTAGGAGAAGACACGAATACAATGAATGATGTGGAGGCTACTTCGGTTTATCATCGTATTAAATCCGGTGATACGCTTGGCGCTATCGCTAAAAGATACGGTACTTCTGTTAGTAAACTCTGCGAATTGAACGGTATCACAAAGACTACCGTGTTGCGTTTAGGACGCTCATTACGCTGTTCATAGCGATATATAAGATGTAAGGAAACGAAAAGGAGCCGCTTATAAAGTGGCTCCTTTTTGTTGTAACCTCTTTTCATTTATCTTATTAGCTTTTGTTGTCTTGAATTTTCGAGAACATCTACGTCTTTTTTCCTATATTCGCGGGTATAATCTAGGATAGTATGCCAAATACAAAGGAACAATTCGAGCAAGTGATCTCCCTGTGCCGGGAGTTGTTCGAGAAGAAGTTGAAAGATTACGGGCCGTCGTGGAGGATCATGCGCCCCCAGTCGGTTACCGATCAGATATTTATCAAGGCGAACCGTATCCGTAGCTTGGAGATCAAGGGGACGAGCATGGTGGACGAGGGAATCCGTCCGGAGTTTATCGCTATCGTTAATTATGGTGTGATCGGCTTGGTCCAATTGGCGTTGGGATTTGCGGATACGACCGATATCACGATAGAGAAAGCCTTGGAATTATACGATAAATACATTGCGGAGACGAAGGAACTGATGTACGCCAAGAATCATGATTATGATGAGGCGTGGCGCAGCATGCGTATCAGCTCGTATACGGATCTTATTTTGATGAAGATTTATCGGACTAAGCAAATCGAGAGTCATGGAGGCAAGACGCTCGTTTCTGAGGGAGTGGACGCCAACTACATGGATATGATTAATTATGCCCTCTTCGGTTTGATCAAGCTGGAGTTTGGTGAGGAGTGAGCTACATGGAATATAAGGAAACCGTAAAGAAAGTGATCGCAGAGGTCTGCCGCCTGTTACTGGGAGTAGTCTTTATCTTCTCCGGGACGGTGAAGGCTGTCGATCCCATGGGAGGAGCCATTAAGATTGGCGACTATCTGACTTCCTTTGGGCTGGATAAGCTGCAACCTTTTACGGTATTGATCTCCTTCAACTTGTCCGCTCTGGAATTCATGCTGGGTGTCTGTATGCTATTAGGGGTGTACCGGCGGTATACGACCTTCTTGACCTTGCTGATGATGTCTTTCATGACGCCGCTGACGCTGTATCTGGCGATCTTCAATCCCGTATCGGATTGCGGTTGCTTCGGGGATGCCTTGGTGATCAGTAATTGGCAGACCTTCTATAAGAATGTCGTACTTTTGGCCGCCGCTATTTACGTGTTCATCCATAATCAGCGGCTTTTACAAGGCTATACCTACCATGTCTACTGGTTCGTGGCTTTGTGGTCATATGTCTTCGCTATCGGTTTCGCTTACCGGAATTATAATCATTTGCCGATCTTGGATTTCCGTCCCTATAAGTTGGGTGCGAATATCCCTGCCTTGATGTCGATACCGGAAGGTGCGCCCGAGGATGAATATGCGTATTCTTTTATTTACGAGAGGGATGGCGTACAGAAAGAATTTTCTTTGGAGAACGCCCCGGCCGATGATAGCACGTGGACTTTCGTGGATTCAAAGACCAAGCTGATCAAACAAGGATACGTTCCCCCCGTTACCACATTTCATATTTATAATGAGAATGACGCAGACGTGACTGATGAGTTGCTGAACGACCCGAAAGGTCTCTTTCTTTTGATCGCCCCCCGTCTGGAGAATGCGGATGATGAGCGTATTGACGAGATCAACAATGTATACGATTACGCCTTGGAGAACGGTTTGGGCTTTTATTGCGTGACGGGTTCTTCCGCCGAGGCTATCGCTACATGGAGTGATAATACCGGTGCCGAGTATCCGTTTCTTATGGCCGATGATGTCCTTTTGAAAACGATCATCCGCTCCAACCCGGGATTGGTCTTGCTGAAGAAAGGTACGATCTTGATGAAGTGGCATTACAACGATATTCCACAGGAAGAAGACCTGAAAACGATCGTAAACGGCTATCTGGAAGGAAATACCGACTGGAAAGCGAAAGAAGATGCCCGGCTAATAACCAACCTATTAAGTTTTACCGTACCTTTGTTGCTGGTTTGGGGATACGATGCCTTGCGCAATCGCCGTCGCCGGAAAGGAAAAGAATCTGAATAGAGATTTATTTGTATTACATATTTAAATTATTAAGTTATGAGAAAGAATATTGTTGCAGGAAACTGGAAGATGAACACTACTCTTCAGGAAGGCCTGGAATTAGCAAAAGGATTAAACGAAGCCCTGAAAGGCAAAGCTATCAACTGTGATGTAATCATCGGTACTCCGTTCACTCATTTGGCAAGCGTTGCTGCTGCTATCGACACGAACAAGATCGGTGTTGCTGCTGAAAACTGTGCAGACAAGGAAAAAGGCGCTTACACTGGCGAAGTTTCTGCTGCTATGGTGGCTTCTACAGGTGCAAAATATGTGATCTTGGGCCACTCTGAAAGACGTGCTTATTATCACGAAACTCCGGAAATCCTGAAAACAAAGGTTGAATTGGCTTTGGCTAACGGTCTGACTCCGATCTTCTGTATCGGTGAAGTGTTGGAAGAACGCGAAGCTAACAAGCAGAACGAAGTGGTAGCTGCACAAATGGAATCTGTATTCTCTCTGTCGGCTGAAGACTTCTCTAAGATTGTATTGGCTTACGAACCGGTTTGGGCTATCGGTACAGGTAAAACTGCTTCTCCTGAACAAGCACAGGAAATCCATGCTTTCATCCGTTCTATCGTAGCTGACAAGTATGGCAAAGAAATCGCAGACAATACTTCTATCCTTTACGGTGGTAGCTGCAAACCTTCTAACGCTAAAGAATTGTTCGCTAACCCGGACGTTGATGGTGGTTTGATTGGTGGTGCTGCTCTGAAAGTATCTGATTTCAAAGGTATCATTGATGCTTTTAACGCATAATTAAAACTTCTTTCAGGCACGGATTTCACGGATTACACGGTATAGTTTAGTCCAAGAGATTTCGAAAACTGTGTAACCCGCGTAATCCGTGCCTAAATATTATTTATAGAATGAGAAAACTAGCTTTACTTACTTTGTTGTTGGTATTGGCAGTTGTCGGTGTACAGGCACAGGGCATTGTCAAAAGTCTGGAACGTAACGTTCCGGGACAAGGAAAGGTGACTATTCATCAAGATCCCCGTATTGAGGCTCTGATAGGGATGGAACGTCCTGCAACAGGTGAACAGAAAGTAATAAAGACTTCCGGATTCAGAATACAGGCGTATGCCGGTAATAATACTCGTCAGGCTAAGAATGATGCTTATCATGTAGCATCACGCGTTAAAGAGTATTTCCCTGAATTGACAGTATATACTTCGTTCAATCCACCTCGTTGGCTTTGTCGTGTAGGTGATTTCCGGAGCATTGAAGAGGCGGACGCAATGATGCGTCGGTTGAAGTCTACCGGTGTGTTCAAAGAGGTTTCTATTGTAAGAGACCAGATCAATATTCCTTTATAATCGTATCATGTTAGAAAAAGAAGAAATTATTTCTCCGAATCTGGAGGAGTTGAAGAGTCATTATCGTAGTATTATAACTTTGTTGGGTGAAGATGCCGAACGGGAAGGGTTGCTGAAAACTCCGGAACGGGTGGCTAAAGCAATGTTAAGCTTGACGAAAGGGTATCACATGGATCCTCATGAAGTGCTTCGCTCTGCTAAATTCCAGGAAGAATACAGTCAGATGGTGATTGTGAAAGATATCGATTTCTTCTCCCTTTGCGAACATCACATGTTGCCGTTCTACGGGAAGGCGCACGTGGCTTATATTCCTAACGGCTATATCACCGGGTTGAGCAAGATAGCCCGTGTAGTCGATATATTCTCTCATCGCCTGCAAGTGCAGGAACGCATGACACTGCAAATCAAAGAGTGTATTCAGGAAACACTGAATCCATTGGGTGTAATGGTGGTAGTGGAAGCCAAACACATGTGTATGCAGATGCGTGGTGTAGAAAAACAAAACTCTATTACTACTACTTCGGATTTTACCGGGGCTTTCAATCAGGCAAAGACTCGTGAAGAGTTTATGAATCTGATTCAACACGGGACTTTGTAGAGAAAACCTGGTAAGAAACGCTATTGGGTTTCGGTATCGGGGAAGACAGGCTTCGGTACCGATGAAGAGGGGGGGCACCGATGAAGACATCTCTCGGCACCGATGGGGAATCATCGCAGAACAACCCTGTCACCCAGTCGTTTTGCCATGATGCTTTGTACGGTCTTCAACTCATTAAAGCGTTTCATAAGCGAATCACATTTTTCATTATCATGGGCGAGAGCAGGATCTTGCAGGGCATAAAGCATGTGCTTCAATTCCTCCGTTACGATTGCATATTTGAAGTTAATCATTAACATCGGAACCATTTCATAGAGACGCTCTTCATCCGTTACGATCTTTTGGGATTTGGAGTGGTATTTACTAAGCTGATACCGCACATTAATCAAATCCACACTCAATTTACTGATTACCGGATCAGGATGTGCCAGGAAATAACGTTCAGCAATGAAATTGGAATCATGCATGTGTGCAGCAGCTTCCGATAACATTTGGCGGTGCAACGGATTATGAAAAGCTAACTCATCTTCTTTCAAATCATTAATCACATATTCTATAACGGTTACCGGAATCTCGTTTCCTTCTTCATCAGTCAGGTTACACATGATTTTTTCTCCATAACGAACTACTGCCTGTAATATCAGCCGTTCGAATTTGTAGAATTCTTGTCCTTCCTTTCCTTCCTGGGGGATAAAAGATGCATAGTTGTCTTCCTGCAGAGAGGGAGGAACCTCTGTATATCCGTTATCTATTTCAGGAGGCAACGGAATATCTCCGTTGGGCATCGGAGCATTTTCAGACGGTGTCCCTTGAGACATTGTAGCTGTTCTTTCAGCCATCCGGCGTTCCCGTTCCGTCTGTTCAGCTCGTTTCTCTGCTTGAGTTTCCCGTCTTTTGGCAACTTCCGATACCAACAGCTTATCTTCTACATGAAGTAGCTGTGCACATTCTTTGATATAGACATCTCTGACAATCGCTTCCGGGATAACAGAAATACTTTGCACCAAGTTACCAATCAGTTCCGCACGCTTGATGGGATCTTTTCCTGCATCCTCCAGCAGCAAGTTTGTTTTGAAGCGGATAAAGTCCGTTTCATGTTCAGAGATGAAAGCCTGGAATTCCGTTGAGTTATGTTTGCGGGCAAAAGAGTCCGGGTCGTCCCCATCGGGAAGAAGACAGACTTTGATATTCATACCTTCCTCCAATAACATGTCAATTCCCCGGATAGAGGCCTTGATACCCGCTGCGTCACCATCGTAAAGCACAGTCATATTGTTGGTGAACCGGTGAATCATACGGATTTGTCCCGGTGTAAGGGCTGTTCCCGAAGAAGCAACCACATTCTCTATACCGGATTGATGCATGGAGATTACATCCGTGTAACCTTCAACCAAAAAACAACGGTCTTGTTTTACAATAGCCTGTTTGGCAAAATATATACCGTATAATTCGTTACTTTTATGATAGATTTCCGATTCGGGTGAATTGACGTATTTTACTTTAACCCCTTTCGTTGCACTGGCAAGTACACGTCCGCCAAAAGCCACCACTTTACCGGAAAGCGTATGGACAGGGAAAATCACACGTCCCCAAAAACGATCCCGCAATCGGTGGTCATCCGTTTCGTAGCAAAGTCCGGTTTTTACCAGATACTCCTTCTTATATCCTTTTTGGATTGCCTCTTTGGCGAATGCATCGTGGCTTTCAGTACAGTAACCTAGTTGGAATTTCTCAATAATGTCGTCGCGAAAGCCACGGTTGCGGAAATAAGCCATACCGATGCTACGCCCGTCTATATGATTTTTTAGTATGTTTTGGAAATAATCGCGCGCAAAGTTATTGACGATAAACAGACTTTCGCGTTCGCTTTGCACAAACTTCTCTTCATCGCTTAATTCCCGCTCCTTGATTTCAATATTGTATTTCTTGGCAAGGTACTTCAGCGCTTCCGGATATGACATCTGCTCGTGCTCCATAATGAAATGCACTGCGTTTCCACCTTTTCCACAAGCAAAACATTTGCATAATCCTTTGGCGGGAGAGACATAAAAAGAAGGGGTTTTATCACTGTGGAACGGACACAAACCGACGTAATTGACACCACGTTTGCGCAGGGTGACAAAATCCGAAACGACATCCATAATTTGTGCCGCGTCCAATATTCGGTCTATGGTAACTTGATCTATCATTCTTTCTCCTGTGAATCCGTTTTTGCGGATACAAAGGTACACATAAAAAAATCCCCTGCAAA
>ERZ840371.3720-NODE-3720-length-12082-cov-8.309304_pt1 | contig 12082 bp, 13 predicted proteins | sample MGYA00519937_ERZ840371 | MGnify/ENA primary metagenome ERZ840371 (study PRJEB31850, sample SAMEA3708873) | human gut metagenome | biome: human gut; feature: human-associated habitat; material: faeces | place: China | collected 2014 ... | reverse complement strand
GGAGCTGGAAAACTTCCGCAAAAATCCTGTTGTATTGTGGATGCACGATATGTGGAATTTGCCTGTGGCTAAATCTTTACTGGAGAAAGTAGAAGACGGAGAACTTATTGGCCGGGCTGAGTTTACCAGTAAAGATGAAAATGATTATGGTTATATGGTTGGGCAAATGTATAAGCTGGGCTTTTTACATGCGGTCAGCTGCCGTTTTCGTGGTATCGAATGGAAATGGACAGAGGACGTGAACCGGCCTTATGGGGTTGACTTTGTGAAACAGGAGTTGCTTGAATACAGCTGCGTTACTATTCCGGCTAATCCTGATGCTTTGCTGAAAGCAAAAGCTGCCGGTGTTGATGTAAGCCCTGCTGTACAGATGGCTGAAAATGTTTTAAGCAAGAACAGTTTTGACGCGCTGGCTAAAAGCATTGCTGAACGTGTTTATGCTGCTGTCAGTAAGAAAATGACTGTGGTTGATCTGCATGATGACCGGCTGGCACAGGAAAAAATGAAAGCAATGCAGATGCGGTTAAATTTGAACAAAAATAAAGGGGGACTAAACTAATGAACATGCAAGAGTTATTACAAAAACGTGCTAAAGCTATCAAGGCACAGGAAGAAATCATGTCTAAAGCAGCGGGTGGTTTGACTGCTGAAATGGAAAAGAATTTTGAAATTTTGCAGCAGGAAATTTCTGAATGTGACAGGCAGATAAAAATGCTGGAACAGGTTGATGAAAATACAAAGAAAAATTATGGCGGCAGCGTTTTTGGAAATGGTGGCCCGGCTGTACATATTGACCCGGTCAAGGATGGGGCTAAAGATAACGGCGGCTTTAAAAGTTTGGGTGAAGTGCTGCACGCTATTAAATATGGCGATAAAAAAGGCCGCTTGGAAAATCTTAAAGCACAAAATACTGCTGATGGCGCAAGCGGTGGTTATTTGATCCCTGAACAATTTTCGGATGAGCTTTTAATGGTTGGGGAAAAACGCAGCCTGATCCGTCCGTTTGCTTTGGTAATCCCGGCAGGAGAATATCCGGACGCACCGATCAATATGCCTGCATTGGATTATACTGCTGGCAATGAAGGCGGTGTGACTGTTAAATGGATCGAAGAAGGTGAGGAGAAGCCTGAAAGCAATGCAAGCTTTAGAAATGTTGAGCTGAAGCCTAAAGAAGTTGCCGGCTTTATTACTGTTACAGATACGTTACTGCGTAATGCTGCGCCTGCTTCGTCTACTATTTTTGGGCAGCTTTTAAGCAATGCTATCGTACGTGCAGAAGACAGAGCTTTTATCAATGGTAATGGAATTGGCAAACCGCTGGGGTTTGCTACTAACGGCAATGGTGGCAAGCTGGTTGTACAAAGGGAAACTGCGGGTAAAGTTACGACTAATGATGTGGCCAATATGATGGCAGCGTTTCCGCCTGAAGATATTCCTGATTCTATTTTTCTTGCCAGCAGCACCATTTTGGCAGATTTGATTAAATTGCAGGACGCTTCCGGCAGATTTGTTTTTGTGCAGGGGGATCTGACTAAGGGTATTCCTACAACATTAATGGGGATGCCTCTTTTCCTGACCGGCATGAACGCTTCTCGTGGTAATACAGGCGACTTGCAGCTGGTCAATCTGAAAAAATATTTGATTAAAGATGGCAGCGGTATTTATATCAGCATGTCTGAACATGTCAAATTTACCAGTAATCAAACGGTTATCAAAGCCTTCCGCAATGTGGATGGCAAGCCGTGGGTAAATGCTCCGTATATGCTTGACAGCGGTGTACAGGTCAGCCCTTATGTATTGCTTGGCGGTACTACTGCGGCAACTACGCCGATCAGTGACTTGACAGCTGCAGCTACCGGCAGCAATGTAAAATTGACTTTTACTGCTGCTAAAAATGCTAATTCCGTTAATATCATGCGCAGTGATGATGGCGTAACTTATCAGCGCATTAATGTGAATGCTGTTTCGGTTGATGCGGCTGAGTACACGGACACTAATTTGGCAAACGGAACTTACGGCTATAAAGTAGTTGTAACCGGTGGCGATAATGCCGGTGTGTCTAATGCTGCAACTGCTACTGTAACCGGCACAGCTGCTGCAAACAAAACTGCTTCTGCACCTAAAGAATAATCATGCGGTTAAAAGTGATTGTTCCGCCTGCAAGTGAGCCGGTAAGCCTTCAGGAGATGTGTGCCTATTTACGGCTTGACTGTGATGAAGAACAATCTTTGATAGGGCAGCTTATAAAAGCTGCCCGTCAATATTGTGAGGATTTTCAGCACAGGGCGTATTTAAGGCAAACGCTGGAATTGGTTGACAGGCCAATGAATAATATTTTAGAACTTCCGCGTAGTGAAAATCTGCATGAAGTTTTAAGCGTGAGTAATGCAACTTTGAATAATGTTGGATATACCGTTGTTCAGGATTTGTTGGCACGACTTTGTTTTACTGCTGAAAAAAATAATGTGACTGTCAGGTATGTAACTGGCGTAGAAGATGCTGCCGGTGTGGATGAACAGGTAAAGCTTGCAATCAGGATGCTTGTTGCGCACTGGTTTGAAAATCGTACTGCTGTAAGTTTTGACAATACGATACCACGTGAAGTTCCTTTGGCGGTTAAAGCATTATTGGAACCGGGGAGGATCATAACATTATGAATCCGGGAATGTTGAAACACAGGATCGCTTTTTTACAGAAATCCGAAACAGTGCGTGACGAATTGGGCGGTAAGATGCCAGCAATGTATTCTGAAGCTTTTAAACTGTGGGCAGCTAAAAGTGAACGTCCTGCTTCAAGGCGCGAGCTGATGGGAGAGCATGTAAATTATGTGCCTGTGTTTTTTACAGTTCGCAGGTGCAGCGGCGCGAAAATGCCTGATGTAACCATGCGCATTCGGTGTAAAAATCTGATATATGAACTGCTGAATATTTCTGATCTGGATAACGGTTATCTGGAAATTGAAACAAAGCTGGTAAAACCATTATGAGCAGGAGCATGCGCATGTCTGTTGAAGTCGAGGGACTGGACGAAGCCCTGCGGCGCTTGAAAGCGTATGATACAAAGTCAACCGAAAAAATTTCAGAAGCTATCCGGCTTGGCGGACAAAATATAGGTAAAGAAGCACGCAGCCGTGTACCGCGCAGAAGCGGCAAACTGCGTAAAAGTATACGCACAAGGTTCGACAGTACGGCTATAACATCTACTGTCCGCACTAATGTGCCATATGCGCATCTTGTAGAATTTGGTGCAGCAGCTGCTACAGTACGGCCGCGCAGCAGAGCAAGAAAAGGCGGAAAACCTAAACTGGCTTTGCGGATTGATGGCAGAGGTTTCAGGCGTTTTGTGCATAAAAGCAGTAAGCCGGGAAAAGGTGTAGTCCATATTCCGGCACGGCCTGCACGTCCCTATATGACACCTGCTTATCAGAGCGGCAAGCCGAGGATCGAAAATGATATAAAAAAAGTGTTAAGGGAGATGCCTAAATGATTAGAAACGTGCCTTTAACAGCTGTGCAGGCCGCTGTATATAAAGTGTTGAACAGGTGTATCAGCGGCTATAATGTCTATGACGACAGCACGCCTTTTGAAGATGGAGAACTTGTAGACAGCAGGTATTTGGTTATTGGCGAAACTACAGGTAAGCCGTCAAGTGCTAAGCGTGATTGCCCTGTTTGGGAGGTTACGGTGAATATCAATGCTTTCAGTAATTATCATGGAAAAAAAGAACTGGATGAAATGCTTGACGATATTGTACAGGTTTTGACCGGTTCTGCTGAGCTGGAGCAGATTGAGATTGCCGGTTACTATTTTCATGGTTTGGAGATTGATATGGTGGAAGCCTTCAAGGAAGAATATGAAGATGGGACTGTCTGGCAGCATGGCGTTGTACGTGTCATAGTAAAAGTTGAACAAAAAGAAATGTAGGAGGTAGAAAATAATGAATGAAATTATCAAAGCGGCTAATTTCCCTATGCAGCCAAACAAAAGTCAAACGCTGGCTGGTAAAAGCCTGCTGTTGTTTTTGAACTATGGTGAAGGCGCTACTGTTGAAAATCCTAAATGGGGTTTAGTCGGCGGACAGCGTAATTCGCCGCTTTCCATGAGCGGGGACGAAATCGACGGCAGTGACAAAGCAAGCGGCGGCTGGGGTGAAAGCCTGCAAGGGACTAAAAGCTGGAGTATTGAGCAGGAAGGCGTTTATAAAGTAAATAATGAAATGCTGGATGCTTTGAAATATGCCTTCGTGAATGATATTGCAGTGCATATCATGCGCCTTGATAAATATGGTAATGCTGTAAAAGGTTTTGCGAATATCACGGAATTCAGCGACGACAATCCGCATGATGATGTTGCTACTGTTACCATGACGCTTAGCGGCATCGGAAAACCTGAATTTGTTACTAATGAGCCTGACCCGCGCAACACAGCAAATGCGATCTCTGACCTTGCTGCTACATCTGAAAGTGCAGGGACAGTGAACCTGACCTTTGCTGCACCTGCTGGTGCTGCTGCTGTTGTTTTACAGCAGAGTGAAGATGGAACTGAATTTACAGATACAGATGTAGCGATTGAAAACACTGCGACCAGCGCAGAAGTAAGCGGGGTAAAAGCCGGCAGGGCGTACTTTCGTTTAAAGGTAAATGGCGGCGACAAGAACGGTTATAGCAATATTGCTACTGTGACAGTATCTTGAACGCTGCCGAATAATAAGAAATATCAAAATAATAATTAAAGCAGGGCTGTCAAAGCCCTGCTTTTTCTATACCAAAGGAGCGATGAAAATGAGCTTAGACAGAAGTGTGACGATCAATTTAGGCGGCAAAGAAAGAAAAATCAAGTTTAATGCTTTGGGTGTAAGTCAGCTTGAAAGGATGCTGGATGACCACAATGTTTACAAAATGGTAAACGGCGGCGTTATTGCTTTAGGCGATTTGGCAAAATGCCTATATGTCGGATTGGCTGCGTATGACAAAAAAGTTACTATCCAACAGGTTTATAACTGGATGGATGAGTGGCTACTGGATAACAGCAGTGAAAGTTTGCAGACGCTTGTTATTATCGCTTTGAGCAAAGCGGGTGTTTTTGGGTTTGCCAGGAAGGTGCTGGAAACTGAAAATAATACGCTGGAAATTGAAGCGCCGCCTGATGATGAAGAAGTGGGGAAGTAACAAAAAGCTTTACAGAACTGCTGGATGAACTTTTGCCGTGGTGTTATGGTGAATTGAATTTAAAGCCGTGGGAAGTAGAACGGTTGTGCCTTGTAGATATTTTTTTGATGTTGGACGGATGGCAGCGCAGAAATGACCATTTGGAAGATATTGTTATCAGCTGGATCACATACCCAAATGTTTGCATAGCTTCAGGTAAAAAGAAGCGTCCGGAACTGAAAAGCTTTTTTGCACACAGGAAAAAGCGTAATTCCTCTAAGGAACAATCTGAAATAGCGCAGGATCTTTTTGAAGAATTTGGCTATGAATAGGAGGTGAAATGATGGCAGAAGTAGCACGTTTACAAGTAGTTATTGGCGCACGGATAAATGAATTTAATAAAGAAATGGGTGCGCTGCAGAAAAACGTTAAACGCACCTTTGCCAGTGATAATTTGGGCATAAGTAAAGGCGCGGTGGGTGCTATTGTTGGTGTAGGTGTAGCTTTGGGGGCTTTGGGCCTTGCTTCAGTAAAAGCTGCCGGGCAAATGGAGCAGACACGGATTGCTTTTACTACACTTTTGAAAGATGGTGAGAAGGCAAAAAGCTTTTTAAGTGAACTTGAAAAGTTTGCGGCCAGTACACCATTTGAATTACCGGGCGTTTTGGATGCTTCTAAAAGGCTTCTTGCTTTCGGATTCAGTGCGGAACAGGTAATTCCTATATTGACTGCTGTAGGTGACAGCGCAGCGGCCTTGGGTATAGGTGAAGAAGGCATTCAGCGTTTGACTTTGGCAATAGGTCAGATGCAGGCCAAAGGCAAAGTCAGCGCAGAAGAAATGCTACAGCTTGCTGAAGCCGGTGTTCCGGCATGGGAAATGCTGGCTAATAAAATTGGCACTGATATACCTACGGCTATGGATAAAGCCAGCAAAGGGCAAATATCTGCGGCAGAAGGCATTCAGGCTGTTATCAGCGGCATGAACAGTAAGTTTGGTGGCATGATGGAACAGCAATCACAAACTGTTAATGGTATTATGAGCAACATTCAGGATAGTGTTAGCCAAACTATGGTTGTTATTGGTGATGGACTGATTGAGGCATTTGATATCAAGGGCGCCTTGAAAGGCGCGCAGGACGCTATTGGTGAGTTTGCGGATAAAGTTAAAACTATGGGGCTTTCTAATGCTATCCGTGATTTGCCTGTATGGTTTACTGGTTCTATGGCTGTTATTGCCGGTGCGATAATGGGTGTGGCTATACCGGCTATAGTTGCGCTTGTTGGCACTTTATATACACTGGGTGTAGGTGCTGGCATAATTTCTGCACCGTTTATTGCTGCGGGTGCAGTTATAGGCGGGGTAGCTTATGCCATATTTGAAAATTGGGATTGGCTTGTAATTCAATGGGAGTATTTTTGTGACACTATGGTTATTGCCGTTGATGGAGCAACGGCAGAAATACAGAACGCTTTTGCCGGGGCTGTAATGTTTGCAGCGAATGCTTTGGATAAATTATTTTCTATTGTCAATGTCAGCAGTGATTTGGCAGTGCAGGCAAAAGAATGGGCGGCTAATACACAAAAAGCGGCACAGGCTACTATCGAAGCTGCAAAAGCTAATCAGCAGCTGGCGGACAGTAATAAAGTTAAGCAAGAGTTTCGTGTTTCGTCAATCAATGCACCTACTGAACAAAGTTCGGGCATTAAGATTGCTTCACCTGATGCGTTAGGTTTAACGAGTGGTTCAACAAAAGCAACAGGTGGCAGTAAAACGGGTGGTAAAAATTCCGGTATAGACAAAATCAGCCGGGAAATAGACAGGATCAATGAGCAGCTTAATACTGCCAAAGAGAAAACTTTGGATATGCAGCGTGATTTTAATAACTTCACGATGGATATTAAAATTGGCGGGTTAAGTGAATTCGATCAGGTATATGCCAATATTGTAAAAGAACGGGATCAGCGTATAGCTGCCGTTGATGAATGGAAAAATAAATTTGCTAATGCCGCAACTGAAGCGCAGCAGTTATATGAACGTGCCATGAAAACCGGTGATGATACAGTTATTGCCAATGCGTTAGCAATGCTTGAACAAAGAAAGGCTGCGCAGGTTACTGCAGAGCAGGAAGCTGCTGCATCCCAAATTCAGATCAACAAAGACATGAATGAACAGCTGATGTCACAGGCTACGTTGCTGCAGGCTTTTAAGGCTGACTTGGATGAAATGCAAAAGCAGGGCGAACTGGAACGGTATATTGCTTATTTGGATGAAGAAAAGGCTGCCTTTTTACAAAATCAGGCTGAAAAGCAGGAATTGATGCAGCAGTATTATGACTGGCGGCTTGAAGCTGAACAGTCATATGCAAGTTTTGCACTGGAAGCAGCTAATACTTTAAAGGATGGGCTGGCACAAGGTTTTGCTAATGCTATTGTTGATGGGCAGAATTTTGGAAAAACTTTGCAGAATTTGGGCAAAGAAATTGTAAAAATGTTTCTTCAATGGCAGGTACAAAGAATGGCTGCCGCTGCTCTTAGCAAAATGATGATGGGACAGGAAACTGCTGCTGTAGCAGCACAGGCGGCTACAATGGCGACATCACTTGCGCCTGCGGCGTGGCTGAAACTGGTTGTTGAACCGGGCGCGTCTGGAATTGCTACGGGTCTTTTAACATCCGGGTTGAGTGCTGCCGCTGGTATTGGAACAGCAAGCAAAACTCTTACAAGTTTCGGCGGTGGAATTCAGGAAATGAGTAAGTTTGATTTTGGTGCAAATGGACTTGGTACAAAGAACTTTGCTGCCGGTGGCGTTGTTACTGCGCCTACTCATGCGCTGATTGGTGAAAAATCTTATCCTGAAGCGGTACTGCCTCTGCGCAGCAGCGTATTGCAAAAGATCACCAGCTTTTTGTTTGATGGCGTGGATTTTGGAGCTGCTTCAGGTGATGGTGCCAATGTTGAAATAATTAATTATGGTGATATTAATACTGGTGCTGATTACGATACCTTTATGGATGACATTCAATATTCTTTAGCTATGGGTGTGCGGGGGTGATGAAGTGACGATCATAAGACGTGAATATTTTCCTGTACGTAAGCAGGTAAAGCTTACAGAACAGCTTATTATCAACGGAACTGCATTGCCATATGCCTACAGCTTTGACGGTGCTGCTGATATCACTGTGCGTGCTAAAAGCGAAAAGCGCGGCTACAGTCACGGCAGCACTATTTCAGGTGATGGCTTTATTGACGGTAAAAAAATTACTTTAGGCTTTGTTATTGAAGGCAGTACGCCAGCTGAACACGATGCCAAGCTTAACGATCTGTATCAGCTCATGTATCAGCGTGACTATCAGCTGCATGCTGGATATGATCGTGGATATTACAATATTGCCTGTATGTATAGTACAAAAGAAAAATGGATCAAGGGATTTAAAGGTCGAAAAGGTGAGGTTGATATAACTTTGCTTTTAGCTGATCCATTTAGGTATGCAAACAGTGAGGCTGAAGCAGAATTTAATTATGCTGATTCTGTGAAGGAAGCTGAAATGTTTATATATAGTAGCGGAAGTATAGAAACACCTTTGGAAATAGAATTAATTCCAAAGAATACGATGAATGACATTACTATTACTCATATTGAAAGTGGTTATAGCATGCGCATTACAGATACACTTTTAACTAAACCTGCGACGCTTATTGTAGATACTAAGGCTGGGACTGTCAGGCGCGGTGCATATAATGCGATAAATACTTTCAGTGGGCAGTTCTTGACCGCTCAACCGGGCGAAAATACATATAAGTTTACTGGTGCAGCTGGAACAATAAAAATTCGTTGGCGGGATAGGTGGCTGGCATGAATTTTCGTTTTGGCAGTAAACTTTTTGGGCGTTATATTTGGGCAGTGTCTGTCAAAAAAAAGAGCGGGCCGGGACCTGGTCCTGATCCTTCGGATGTAAAATATTTGCCTGACTATGTTCAGGTTATTTTTTATAACAAGGATGGTACTAAAACAGTGATATTTTCAAGAGATACAGAAAATAATCCGTTTAATAAAATCGAGTTTGAAAATATAAAAACAGGCTGTGGCAGTGCAACGCTTAATTTCAAACAGTTTCCAAGTTTTGCGGAAATAAGCTACGGACAGCGGATTGATATTTATTTGTTTGCTGATAAGCGGCCGTGGTACAGCGGGCATGTTTTAACGCGTCCTGACAGCGGTGGTACTGGAACAGATTATAAAATAACTTGTTATGGTTATTTTGATAAGCTGGAAAAAGTGCTTATTTTTGGTACTTATGAGAATCAGGAAATCGCAGATATTGTGCGGAATATTTGCAGACAGGTTGAAGCTAAGACTGGTATTGTCTACAACGATAACAAAATATATGACGTCGGCTATGACATAAAGAAAATAGTTTTTGATGGTGTGAGTGCAAAAGAAGCATTGGAACAGCTTTCAGAGTTTGCCACAGATTTTGTTTATGGTGTGGATGAGTATCGGGAATTTTTCTTTAAGCCTCGCGTGGATGAGATCAATGAGGAAGCACGTTTTTGGGTAGGGCCACATATTGACGGATTTGAACCGACACAAAGCATTGATAAGATCGTAAATTACGCGCGTATCAAAGGTGCTGCCATTGACGGTGATGGTGAAAGCTGGCTGGTAACTGTTGAGGACAAGGAAAGTCAAGACTTATACGGTGTATCTGAAGAAGTGTGGACGTTGCCAACTGCTTATACTGCTGCTGATGCTGAGCGCTGGGGACAGTCTGAATTGGCAAAATACAAAAATCCTGTTCTTTCTGCTAAAGCAACAGGTGTTAAGCTGAAATATCCTAAGCCGGACGGTGTTTTTTGGGTACGGCGTTTATCTACAGATGGGCAGGCACTTATAACTGACAAGGAAGGAAAAGAACGTAAGTATCCAATAACCAAGTTAAAATATACGATCAGTGGTGAAAAGGGTATTGATTTTGCTATGGAGTTGGGCGAACCTCCGTATCCGCCTACGGCAAAGTATTTGCTGGATATTGAGCGTAATGCCCGTAACAATGAACTTTTACAGCAGGCTGCTAATACCCAGCTGGTCAAATAATATGAAAAGGATGTGATGATATGGCAGCTCCAAGTAATATACGGATAAATCCGTTTATAGGTGACGGTGGAACTACTAATTATGTAGATTTTACAGAAGTTCATATAATTCCGGCAGTTAGTCCGTTTGTAGTGCGGCTAAATGAAGTGCCACAGAAGAAAGACCCTAGTAATATGAAAGTTGTTTATATGAATGAAACAACAGGTACGCCGACAACAACGGCTTTGACTGAGGTTGCTGCAACGCCGGGAGCAGGTGAATTCCGACCGGATTATTCGACTAATGCAGCTAGTGATGAAGATTGGAATACCGGCTTGATTGAATTTTCCAGCGCAGATGCAGGTAAAAGCATTCAGGTAAGTTATACCGGAATGGGAACGCTTGCAGGTGTGAAGAATAATCGTTTCCCGTCATGGTGGCTTAATCGTGGCGATGGTAGCGATGGAGATTTTACACCTGAGAATAATACTACAATAAGCGGGATAAAGAAATATCGCCGAGTTTTTATAAAATCTGGTGTAACAGTTACCGTTGACAGATATGCACGAATACATTGTTTAGGTGCGGTTATTGTTAATGGTAATATAAACGCCGTAGGTATGGGATCTGTGGGAGGAATTGGCGGTTCAGGTAGTAATATTAGTGACGAAAAAAAGAATGGAACGAATGGTCAAGATGGAAACAGTAGTGTAGGTGGTCGTGGAGTTGGTGGTTATGGAGGTGGCGGACAAGGCGCCGCGGGGGGAACAATAGAAAGAACTGATGTAATGATTGATTCTTATTTTTGTATCGCAAGAGGCAGCGGTGGAGGAGGTGGTGGTGGTCGAAATGGTGGTAATGGTGGTAATGGTGGTAATGGTGGTGGTGATATTATAATTATTGCTTCTTCAGTTAAAGTTGGTGGATTGCTGAGCGTGGATGGAATGAAAGGATTCGATGCTACTGGTGATGGTGGCGGAGGAGGTGGTGGCGGAGGGGGACGTGTTTGTATTGTCGCATATAGTGTTATAGGAGCAGATAGGATAACTGCAGCAGGTGGAGCTGGTGGATCTGGAAATGGTGGCGGCGCCCAAGGCGGAAATGGGATAAGAAATATCGTTGAATTAGGAGCAATATAATGATTTGAATATTTGATATAAATTGAGGTGAATTTAATGCTGACAATAGATGGCAAAAAAATATCTTTATCTAAAGGGGATACTTTTGATGTAACTTTTGCTGTTAATGGATATCGACTGAAAGACGGCGATAGCGTTATATTCAGCATAAAGAATACGGCTAATAGCAGCAATGTTCTTATGAAAAAAATATATACAACATTTATTAATAATAAAGTAAGAGTTCAGATAAGTGCCGAAGAAATGGAGAGTTTAACGATAGGAAGTAAAGTATATGATTTGGTTTGTATTACAGGTGATGTTAAAGTAACACTGAATTATCCAGCGAATTTGGTGATAAAAGAGGTGGTACATAATGAGTGATATTTCAAGAAATGAAATATGCTTAGATGTAGAGTTGGAAGGTGCTATTCCTATGTCTGTTCCTCCAGCAGATGCTTATATTCTATATGTTGAGCGTGCAGAGAATGCTGCTGCCTCAGCAGAAAGCAGTAAGACAACTGCAGCAGCCAGCGCGTCAGCAGCAAAGACAAGTGAAACTAATGCGGCCAATAGCGCTAAGGGAGCAGAAAGCAGTAAGACAGCTGCAGCAGCCAGCGCGTCAGCAGCAAAGACAAGTGAAACTAATGCGGCCAATAGCGCTAAGGGAGCAGAAAGCAGTAAGACAGCTGCAGCAGCCAGCGCGTCAGCAGCAAAGACAAGTGAAACTAATGCGGCCAATAG
>ERZ840371.3712-NODE-3712-length-12111-cov-2.679330_pt1 | contig 12111 bp, 12 predicted proteins | sample MGYA00519937_ERZ840371 | MGnify/ENA primary metagenome ERZ840371 (study PRJEB31850, sample SAMEA3708873) | human gut metagenome | biome: human gut; feature: human-associated habitat; material: faeces | place: China | collected 2014 ... | reverse complement strand
CGAATACCAAATATAATTCGTTACCCCAACATTTATTTTAGAACCGAGAATTGATATGAAAACAGTCCACGTAAAGGCAGGCATGGTAAGACGGATGAGAGGTTTTACAAGATATGTAGGATATCTTTTTAAAACTATTATCTTCGTATAAAAAGTGATTCGTATCAAGCAAATTGTCTATGCTAATGTAACGGATGGCTTGTGTGGTTACGCTTTTGAGTAAATTTGAGATGTACTTGTTTTTGATTCTGCCTAAACGTTTTGATATAGTAAGTTAGAAGCTGGATTAATACGTTTGCTATGGAGACTGTTAAGAAGAACCATAACAATCGGTTTTTACAACTGATATAGACCTTAATCTGAAGATAGTAATATAATATTGAGTGAATCATTGATTTTTACTTAAAATCTCTGCGTGTTACTTATAATCCGTTGACGAATAAGTAACAAAAATAACATAATAAAAATGGAGGTAAAAAGATGATTTTGCAAAGTATTGGAAAGAGAATAAAGACTCTAAGAAACGAAAAAGAACTAAGTCAAGAAAAATTAGCTTTTAGAGCAGAAATCGATAGAACTTATTTGGCTGGGGTTGAACAGGGGAAAAGAAATTTATCGATTAAAAGCTTAGATAAAATATTAAAGGCTTTAGATATAACCTTTAAAGATTTTTTTACAGGTATAGACTGTTGACTATGAGTAACATTTTTGCTAAGATGGAGGAGAAAATATTATGGGAAAGACAAAAGAAAGACGAGATCATGAAGAGTATGAGGAATATTGGAAATTCACAGCTGCTTGGACAGATATTTATGGTATTAAATTCAACAAAGCGTTAAGAATTACAATACATTTTATTGATAAAAATATTAAATCTATAGAAGAAAGTGCAAGTTTGGAGAACTTTAGGGAAAGTACGTTATATGATGAATTACAGAAAGAACTAGTATATGCCTTTGGGTGGTCTGGAAGTGATCCAGAAGCTAATGCAAGAAAAGGAATAAATACATTTGTAAAATTAGGCTTTATTAATCCGTTTTTAAATGGATATCATCCATTGGCAAAGAAATTTGTAAATGCAAAGAACGATGACGAAAGATGTATACTCTTTTCGAAAATTTTTTATGATAGTGCGTCATTTGCCTCTGGTGTAACAAACGATAGGAGAAGTGTAAATTATCTCGCATTTTTGTTGAGGACACTTAGTTATAATAAATCATTAAATAAAGAAGACATAAAGGCATTAATGATTACAGACATTAATCAATATCCCAAGGGGTATCTAAATAAAGAAGAACTTGAAAGTCAGTTGAGAGAATCAGTACTTATTGATTTTGAAGAAAGGAAGTATAATCAAATAAGCCATTTGATGAGTTTTTTAAAATCTTTTTCGGATATTCATTATAGTAGTTCAGAGGATCGTATATATTTTGCGGATGATCCAGATATAGCTGAAGATGAAATTAATGAGAAATTCCATTGTGATCCAATCAAACTAAGATTGCACAGACAGGAATTACTTGAAGAAAGTAGAGAATTATATGGTGCGGAGGTATGCTATTTGGAGAAAAAACCATATAAGGGATTGAGAGATTCTCATATTAAGCCTAAGCAATTATGTGTTGATGAGGGAAACGAAGAACAAGCGTATGATGTAAATAATGGTATTCTACTTTCGCCAAATACAGATCAGTATTTTGATAAGTTTGATATATCCTTTAACGACGATGGGAAAATTTTGATGGGTAATGGTGTTGCACCAGAAATAAAAATGGAATTGCAAACAATGAAGTTAGGAGAAGAAGTGCTTACAGAACAAAGAAAAAGATATCTTGCATATCACAGAGCAAGGTTTTTTGAAAAGAATGGAGAAAAATGAATGTGTTACAATTATATTGATTTGTTTTGCGGAGCGGGCGGACTATCTGTTGGTTTTGATAGTGCAGGCTTTAAAAATATTTTTTCAGTAGAATTTAATCCAGATTTTGCGAAAACTTATCAAAGAAATTTTCCTCATCATAATCTAATAGTTGATGATATAAAAAATATTTCTAATGACAAAATGAGAGAATTAGTTGGGAATCAAGAAGTTGACGTAATAGTTGGCGGCCCACCATGTCAAGGATTTTCAATAGCTGGAAATATTGGGAGAACGTTTGTTGATGATGATCGAAATCGTTTGTTTAGAGAATTTGTGAGATTTGTTGATGAATTGACTCCAAAAATGTTTGTTATGGAAAATGTCGCAAGTATGGCAACTCATTTAAAAGGAAAAACGATAAGAGAGATTGTTGCGGCATTTGAAAATGCGGGAAGTGGATACAAAGTGAAATATGAAGTGTTGAATACTGTCAATTATGAAATCGCTCAAGAGAGAAGAAGAATAGTAATTGTTGGAGTAAGAAAGGATCTTGATACGGAGTTTTGTTATCCAAAGAAGTCAGAGACAATAAAGACTATTAAGGATGCGATAGGTGATTTGCCAAAGCTAAAGAGCGGAGAGAAAAGTTCTATTCCAAATCATATTGCAATGAAACATAGTACTCAAATGCTAGAAAAGATGAGCTATGTGAAGGATGGTGGGGATAGAAATGATATACCAGAAAAATTAAGACCAAAGTCTGGAGATGTAAGAAAATATATTAGATACAACAGTAAAAAGCCATCTGTATGTATCACAGGTGATATGAGAAAAATTTTTCATTATGAACAGAACAGAGCGTTAACATGTAGAGAATTAGCTAGAATTCAAACTTTCCCAGATGAGTTTGTGTTTGAGGGAAAATCGATTCAAATACAACAACAGATTGGAAATGCTGTCCCACCTAAATTAGCTTTCTTGGTCGCAAAACAAGTTGAGGAGGCACTAAATAATGCCTAAATATCCAAAGGTCAATTATATCGGAAATAAAGAAAAGCTTGTAGATTGGATTATTGATGAAATGCCTTTGAAAGAAGGGATAGTTCTTGATATATTTGCAGGAGGAAGTTCTGTTTCATATGCATTAAAAAAATCGGGATACAAGGTTATTTCAAATGACATTTTGTATGCGGATTATGTTATTGCGAAAGCATTGGTAGAGAATGAAAATGGGCATATTTTACCAGAAATGTTTGAGAGGAAGATCGATGAAAATCTTGTAAAAATTAAAAGAAAAAAAATTGGCTTTCTTGCGGGGAGGCTATATTATCCAGAGGAAGTCGATGAGTTGGCAAAACTAATTGCTATTTCGGAAACATTAGTTGATGATGATAAATATTTGTTTTTGGCATTGTTGAGAAGGGCGATGATTAGAAAATTACCGTATTCAAGAATGAACGTTCCATGGAAACAGATTCAATTACTTAGAGACGAAGAATACAGTTATCGAAAGTATAAAAGGAAAAGAGCTTATCATAATCAAAGCTTTGAAAGTCATATGCGAGAAAATCTGGATGCATACAATGCTGCACCATTTAAAGCCCAATCATGTTGTGCATACAAAAAAGACGCGCTTGAGTTGGCAGATGATATTGAAATGGTAGATATAGTTTATATGGATCCGCCATATCCTTCCACGATGAATAATTATGATGCGTTTTATGGATTATTTGATATGATGTTTGATATGAATAGTTCACATACAGATTTTACCAATAAAGTGACTTTTTTAGACAATCTAGAGCTACTGATTTCTAAATTGAGAAATAAGGCAAAATATATTGTAATTAGTCAAAATACAAGGGTTAAGCCCGAACCGAAAAAACTGGAAGAAATGCTAAAAAAATATGGATCGGTTACAGTTAAAGAGAAGGAACATAAATATCAAGTAACTGGTAAAGAAAACAAAAATGCAAGTAGGGAATTGCTTTTTGTTTTGGAGATGGGATAATAGAAATGATGATATAAAGACAGTGTATTTACTTGCGTTTTTAAATGGTAGAATGGAATGATTAAAGGTCGCGATTTCATGAATGAAAAGCCAATGGCATAGGGGGGAGACATATGGGACAAATCCGTTTTGAAGATGATTATATGTTTAGAAATAATAGAATGATTACCTCGTCGCCGGATATCGCATTAACAGAGTTAGTTGCGAATGCTTGGGATGCAGGTGCATTGCATGTAAATATAAAACTACCTATTGAAAATGATTCTATTATTAGTGTCATGGATGATGGCTCAGGAATGTCGGAAGAGGAGTTTAGAGAGCGTTGGATGACATTAAATTATAATCGTACAAAACATCAGGGAAAATATGTTATTTTTCCTGATGGTGTAGAAGAAAATAGAACAAGGGTTGCCTATGGTAGAAATGGAGTTGGAAGGCATGGAATGCTGTGTTTTGCTGATAAATATATCGTGAAAACATGGAAGAATGGAATGTGTCTTGAATGCACTATTTCAACATCATCAGGCGATGAGCCTTTTAAAATTATAACAAAAAATACTTTTGAAAAAGACGGACATGGAACCGAGATAAGCGCATATGCAAGCAGGAATATGCCGAATGTAAAAATGATTAAAGAAATTCTTTCGGCAAGATTTATATATGATCCTCAATTCGAATTAATGATTAATGGAGAAAATTTGACACTTGCAACGTGTGATGGTGTTGTTAGAGAAGAAGAACTGGAGACGATTAATGGAAAAAATCTAAAAGTCGCTATTATAGACTCAACTAAAACGGCAGTTAGTTCGCAACAACATGGAATTGCTTTTTGGGTATGTGGTAGATTGGTTGGCTCTCCATCATGGACCTATGGAAAATACCAGTTTCTTGATGCGAGGTATAAAATCGCAAAACGATATACCATAATTGTTCAATCAGAAGATATTATTGATGAGGTACAACCAGATTGGACTGGATTTTTTGATTCTAATGTAATGGATAATGTATATTCCGAAGTGAAAAAAGTTGTATCTGAACTTGTTAATAATGTTATGAAAGAGCAAATTACGGATTTAAAGACAGAGGTTATTGAAGACACAAGGGAGGAATTGGAAGATTTATCTCTATCAGAAAAGAGAGAAGTGTCTTCCTTTATGGATGTTTTAACGGAAACAAATCCTATGATGGCAACAGAGATGTTAAAAACATCGGTTGAGGCACTTATGAAGATTCAAAAGGCTAAGAAAGGGCAGGAATTATTAGCGCAACTGGGGAATATGAGACCTGATGAAATTGATAAGCTGTCTGATTTGCTAAAAAATTGGGATATAAATGATGTGGTTAAAGTGATTGATGAAATAGATAGAAGAATATTAGTAGTTGAAGCAATCAGTCGCATTTACGAAAATAAGGAAACAGATGAATTGCATACACTACATCCGATGGTGCTGGGAGCACGGTGGCTTTTCGGAGCAGAGTTTGATTCACCGATGTTTGCATCCAATAGAACTTTGAATACCGTGATAAAAACTTTATTTAAAGATGAAGAATATGACATAGATGCAGTCGCAAATCCGAGAAAAAGACCAGATATTGTATGCCTAAATAGACTAACGATGAGAGCAGTCTGTACAGATCGAATTGATGCAGATGCTGGAGGGATTATGAAGCCAGATCAGATTCTTATCATTGAATTGAAACGTGGCGGATTTGAAATTGGACCGGAAGAAGTATATCAGGCTGAAAATTATGTAAGACAAATTAAAAAATCTGGTGCATTACATAAGGCTGCAAGTATTCATGCTTTTGTAGTTGGATGCCATATAGGCGATATAGACACGCATAAATCATCTGAAAGCGGAATAGTAGACGTTGTAACATATGGTCAATTGCTGGAAACTGCAAATATGAAATTATTTGGTTTAAGGCAGACTCTTGAAGAACATTATAAGACTCTTGATGAAGAGAGTTTGGTAGAGAAAGCTCTTAAACAGCCAGTTCAAATGAAAATAAAATTCCCGAACGATTGAATGCAATAATCATTGCTTAAAGGGAGCTTGAAGGAGGGCTTATGATTCCAATAAAAATTGAAACTCTATTTTGTAGGGGCGTAGGGTAGAACAAAATCGAATAGAGTATAAAGAAGGCTTTAATCCATCAGATATTGTGCATACAATATGTGCTTATGCTAATGATATTGCTGGGGTGGATGGTGGATACCTTGTAATTGGAGTAAAAGTAAAAGATGGAATATCCGTTTTGCCACCAGAATGCCTTGATGACATTCAAGTGAAAATATTTCAATATAGCAATAAGATTGAGCAGCGATATATTCCTAAAACTGAGGTGGTAGAATATAAAGGTGCGCATTTGGTTTACCTGAAATGTTCGGCAGGTAATGGAGGTCCTTACCAAGCACCGTTAGATGTCTATTCAAAAAAGGAAGCGGGGAAGTACAAGACCGTACGATGAAATATTGGATTCGTCCAGCATCACTTACAACAGAAGCTAAGAAAAGTGAATTGGCAGAGCTTTTCGAAAAATTTGCATCGATACCGTTTGTGGATCGAATTAATAGCCGGGCATCAATGGAACATATACGACGGGGATATTTAGAGGATTTTATCCGGGAAAGTAATAGTTTTCTGATAGAAGAGCTGAATGTGCGCTCATTGGAGGATTTATTGGTGTCCGAGGAGGTCACAGAAGAAAAGGATGATGGCATTACGATAAAAAATATCGGGGTACTTATGTTTGGAGAAAGACCAGACAAACTGATTCCGGGAACTAAAATTGAGTTGGTACGTTTTCATGATAAAGAGGCAGAGGCGTCCGATTTTAAAGAAAAAACATTTTATGGTCCGATATGGAAGCAGGTAAAAGATGCGCTGGACTATATTAGAACAAATGTGATTGAAGAAAAAGTTGTAAAGGTTGATGGAAGGGCGGAAGATGATCGATTCTATAATTATCCTTATAATGCGTTGGAAGAAGCGGTTGTAAATGCAGTTTTGCATAAGAATTATAAAGAGGACGTTCCGGTAGAGAATCGAATATATGTGGATCAAATCCAGATTATCAATTTCCCGGGACCGGACCAGTACATTGATATGGAGAAGTTTGCAGTCGGTAAAGTGCGGGCGAGAAGATATCGGAACCCTAAAATTGGAGATTTTTTCAAGAAAATTGATTTGTCAGAGAAAAAATCTACTGGCATATCTAAAATTTTGCGCGAATTGAAAAGAAATGGTTCTCCATTTCCGGAATTTGAGATTAATGCAGATAGGACCTATATGATTCCTACTATAAAAATTCATAGTGGTTTTGGATTTGAAAATGAAAACTTCGGTCAAAAAATGACCGAAGTTTTGAGCAAGAAGAATTACGAAAAAATACTTCCTATTGCAGTATATTTGGATGAGCATAAGGAAATTACTCCGCAAAAGGCTGAAACGATTATCAAAAAATCGAAATCAACCGTTTACAGGTATTTGACTATTCTTGTTCAGACCGGCTATGTTGAAGTAAATGGGAATACAAATAATGCGGTTTATAAGGTATCAGATAAACTAATATTTTAGCGATAACTAATTTTTATTAGTTATCATTGGAAAAAGTGTAAAATTGTAGTAACTAAAGAAATTTTGAAAACGTTAAGGTCATAGGAGAGGATACTGATGGATGTAAACGAAGTATTTATCACTTGTGTTGACATATGGGCAAAAGATGAGTTTGATGATCGGATAGATAATGCTATTGATCAGTTTGATGAATGGATAAATAATTTTAACAAAGATGAGAGAGAACTTTTGGCAAAGTTGTTACAAAAATTTAATTATTATTCCAAGAGTCATATAGCAGATATTATTAGAAGATTGAGCGAGGAATCAATAGAAAGATGTGGTACAGAAGGTGGAGAGATAGATAGTTTACCAGTTACTTTGAAATGCGGTAGCTTGATGTGTGGAAGAGAAATCTTCATGCCGGAGAAAAATCCCTTGATGGCATCAACCACGCTTTTGACCTTATTCTTTGCGGCTTCGATAGGTGTTGTAATAGCAGTTTTTATTCCGTTCCATACGGATGTGGCAGTTGATTTGATTCCGTTGAAAATACTGGTTACAGTACTCTTTACAGAATTAAATACTGTTGTAACGGTACTTTTGATGGCGTTGACTGGAGTTGTAACGGCAGCCTTTATTGCATTCCATACGGTGGTTGCTGTACTTTTGATGGCATTGAACACAGTCGTTACTACAGATTTAATAGCGTTAACGACGGTCGTTACCACAGTTTTTATCGCATTCCATACAGTAGAAAATACTGTCTTGATGGCGTTCATCACAGTACTGATAACAGAGGCTACTGCATGAATGACCGTGGATACCTTGGATTTAATTGCATCCCAGACTGATATGATGATTTCTTTGCAGTTCTCCCAGATAAAACGAAATGGAAGCGTGATAATATCAAAAGCAGCGCTTAAAATGGAACCTATCGCCATAATTCCGACAGTTACAATGTTTTTCAGCGTCTCCCATATGGTGGTGAAGAAAGTAGCAATGCCATTCCAGATGCCTTCAAAGAAAGTCTTGATGTTTGTCCAGACTTCATTCCAGCTGGTACCAAACCAGCCAAGGACGACATCTGCAACGCCCTTGATGACATTGAGAATGTTGGTAAAAAAGCTACTGATTCCGTTCCAGATAGAAGAAAATATTTCCTTTACACCGGTCCACGCTTGCGACCAATTCCCGGTAAAGATACCAATAAAGACGTCGAGGATTCCGGTGATCACACCAGTTACTGTGGAGAGAATATTTGCAATATTGTTAAACACTCCCTCGAATATGGGAGCGAGGACCTGGCAAAAACCATCCCATACTGTCTTTAGAACATCCACGATATCGGTGAACTGAAATCCCAGAGCATTCAGCCTGTCAACAATACCCTGACAAAAGCCAGAGATAGTGTCCTTGATACGATTCCAAGTTCCGATAATCGCATCCCGGAAGCCTTCATTGGTTTTCCATAGATGAACAAAGGCAGCTACTAAAACTGCTATAACTGCAACAACAGCCAATACGGGAGCAGAGATGCCGCCGAGTGCAGCACCAAGTTTTCCAAGAACACCGGTTCCACCCTGAACAGAAACCTTCAGTTTGCTGATACAATTGGCCAATTTTACAACCCCCTGCATAGCTACACCGATTTTTGAGATGGCCGTTCCGATGATGACAAGCAGCGGACCGATTGAGGCAACCAAAAGAGCAATGGTAACAATGGTTCGCTTTGTACCTTCGTCCATACCATTTAGTTTATCCACGAAGCCTTGGAGTTTTGAAACAATAGAGCGGATGGCAGGCATTAAGATATCGCCAAAAGAGATGGCAAGCTCCTGAAGCTGTGATTTTAAGATGGTGAGTTGACCAGCAAGGTTATCCTGCATAGTCATAGCCATCTTTTCTGCAGATCCGTCACAGTTATCAATGGCAGAAGAGAGCTTTGCGATATCGTCTTCACCAGCATTCATCAAAGCCAGGAAGCCGGACATGGCATTCTTACCGACAAGTGATTCAGCGGCTTGCGCTTTTTCGGATTCTGTCAAGTTTCCAAAAGCAGAACGACAGTCCGCCAAAATATCAGAAAGATCACGCATGGAACTATCTGCGTTGGTAGTGGCGATAGTGACATCTCCAATGGCCTTACCACTGATTTTTACATCACCAGCAAGGTTGTTCATAATAGTACGAAGGGCGGTACCAGCCTGAGAAGACTTGATACCGGCATTGGCCATGAGGCCGATTGCTTCCGCAGTATCCTCAGCGGAGAAACCAAGTGCACCAGCGATAGGAGCACAGTACTTGAAGGTTTCACCCATCATGGATACATTCGTATTTGCATTGGAGGATGCTGCAGCAAGGATGTCTGCAAAATGACCGGAGTCCTTTGCAGAGAGTCCAAAGGCAGTCAAGGCATCGGTTACGATGTCAGAAGTTGCTGCTAAGTCCTCACCAGAGGCAGCAGCAAGGTTCATGACACCCTCAATACCATCCAGCATATCTTCAGTTTTCCAACCGGCCATCGCCATGTAGTTCATAGCTTCTGCGGCTTCTGTTGCGGAGAACTTAGTTTTAGCACCCATTTCACGGGCTTTATTTCTGAGAGCATCAAAGTCCTTACCTGTAGCACCAGAAACAGCAGCTACCTGACTCATTGCAGAGTCAAAGTCAGCTGCTGTTTTTACTGCGGCGACACCGACACCACCAATTACGGTGGTCACGCCCATCATCTTTTTACCGGCACCAGCGATGGAATTACCGACGGTCTCCATTTTTTGACCAGCCACATCTATTTTAGAAAGCGCAGTGTTTGTAGTGGCAGCTTCTTGCTGCAGGCGTCGTAATTCTTCCTCGGTCTCTACGATCTCACGCTGAAGAGCGTCATATTTGTCCTGACCGAGTTCGCCATTTTCCAGCTGTTGTTTAGCCTGCTCCTGTGCTACCTTAAGAGAATCCAGCTTTTCTTTTGTGGCTGCGATGGCATCTTTTAAGAGGCGTTGCTTTTGAGAGAGTAGTTCCGTGTTGGAAGGATCCAGCTTCAAGAGGCGGTTGACGTCCTTTAAGGCAGACTGCGTGGATTTGATAGAAGTATTGACCGACTTTAAGGCTTTATCTAGTCCAGTCGTATCACCGCCGATTTCAACAGTGATACCTTTGATTCGGTTTGCCACGTGTACGTCACCTCCTTAAAATTTGTCGAAGTCCTCCTGTGTTGCGATTTGCTCGTATTTCACATCGTCATTGGCCTTTTCCGTCCAGATGTCCATCATCATTCCGATGGTCAAAAGGTCAAGGTCTCGGATAGAGATACCGATTTCTATGCAACGCAGGAGGAACAACGGTGTGGTCATTTCCCTGCTACTGCGATGAAGTTTTTTTTAGATTCGATTTCAGTCTGAAGATTCATACCCCAGAGTTCGAGAATTTCAGGAAGTACCTCGTAGATGGAGAACATCTCGAATTCATCCAGCCACTCTTCGATGGTTGCAGGAATACTGTGATCTGCATGGTAGGCCATGATATAGGCCACATTCTCGAAAATTTCCAAATCCTCAATCTCAAAGGAAGAACCATCCTCCGTTTTACCCTTATAGGAAGATTCAAGACGTGAGAGATCTTTGAAGATATCACGCTTGAATTTCACACGATAGAGTCTGGGGATAGTGGCGGAGGAGCGAAATTTGACCTGCTTATCACCGATAGCGATTGTTTTTTCTAACATGTCTTACATCCTCCTTATCCTTCTGTCTTAGGTACCGGAACATAGACCTGCTGGTACCAATTCTTATAGGTTTCTGCGTCCGTATCATCACCGGTGCGACTCTTTACAAGACCATCTTCTCTAGGATCAGCAGTAAGCGTGAGCTTTTCTTTACCCGGTTCGATGGTATCCTCTTTAGTCTCAGATTCGATGGACGGACGAGAGGAAGTGCAGTTGTAGAGCACATGGCGGATGCTTCTGACATCACCATCAAACTCGAAGAGCAATGCGAACTTCTCAAGTTCGGTGATATCTGCTCGTTCGATGAGAACACCGTTGCTGTCTAGTTCTTCCTTCAGAATTTCTGTGCGGAACCACTCCGGAATGAGTGCGATTTCCAAATCACCGCTGTAACCGTTGTTTGCAGTGGAGCGAAAATATACAATACCGTCGGCATAGAACGGAGAGCTATCACCCTCGGCATCCAAGCTGATGCTGACTGCGCCGGGGATAGCTTTGGGTTTAGCGTAGGTAAAGGAGCCGTCCTCGCCACGAGTGAGCTTGGCGGCATGAACATTTTTCAGGTTATATTTGATTTTATTACCCATGTTGATTAAACCTCCATTTCAAATGTGTAGAGGACTTCATAGAGCTTCTCGCTCTCAATCCAGACCTCTGTTTTGTTATAAAAAATGCCGTGCTCATCAAGCACAGCTTCCAGTGTTGCTTCCAATGCCGGGTCCTTGCTATCACAGTAGAGTTCAATATGGACCTCGTTGATCTTGTAATAGACACGGCCATCTGCGGAGAAGTTATCGCTTCCCGGAAGCAGGTAGCAGATGAATGGTGGATTTGGTGCTTCTCCTTCGGCAAAGTGGTCATAGGCAAAGGGAAGGGTCATCTCCGATAGAATTTTCAGTAACCTATCCATTTTTCAGACACCTCTCAATCTCAGATTCCAGTTCTTTGATACCAG
>ERZ840371.3710-NODE-3710-length-12114-cov-3.411145_pt1 | contig 12114 bp, 13 predicted proteins | sample MGYA00519937_ERZ840371 | MGnify/ENA primary metagenome ERZ840371 (study PRJEB31850, sample SAMEA3708873) | human gut metagenome | biome: human gut; feature: human-associated habitat; material: faeces | place: China | collected 2014 ... | reverse complement strand
CGCGTCATACGGCGGCTTCACCTCGGTCAGCCAGCCGTTCATCGAACCGGATTCACGAATGGTTTTTGCCAGCTTTCTCGTATCGATTCCATAGACGCCCGGGATGTTTCTTTCTTTAAAAAAGGTGTCAAGATCCCCACTGCATCTGAAGTTGGAAGGTTCCTGACACCACTCTTTTACGATATAGGCTGATAAATATACCTCTTCATTCTCGAAGTCCTGCGGAATCACTCCGTAGTTTCCGATTAACGGAAATGTCTGAACGACAATCTGTCCAAAATAGCTGGGATCTGTGATCGTCTCAAGGTATCCTGTCATACCGGTTGTAAATACGACTTCTCCGGTCACTTCACGTAAAGGAGCGCCAAAGCTTTTTCCCTCAAAATAGTCGCCGTTTTCCAACAGAAGATATACCGGTTTCTCCATCTGGTCACCATTCCTTTCTCTCTCGTACCCCGCCTGTGAATAGCTTCATGCAGGCAGTTTACTTTTTCATTCTCAATAGCCTCACATTTGAGCAAATCTGTTTTTCCTCAGATGCGTTTTTTACATCATTAGAGACATATTTTATAAATTGTCTGATTCTGCAACAAAGGCGTCCATGAGCCTAAGCCCATGAACGCCCTTGTTCATATTCTGAAAGATTATAGCATAGGAAAGTTCTATGCGTCAAGAGATTTTTTATACATTTTTTTATGTTTTATACGTCATTTATGCATTTTTATGCATTCCTGCCTATTGTTTTTCATTTTTATTTATTATGCAAACATCAAGTATACATATGTAAGGATTTATTAAGGAATAAGTAACACGGTTGTCTATTCCATCCTGTATACTGTCTCTATTACTTAACAGGAGGTATTGATTTATGAGTCTCTTTCTTTTAGTTTTATTCCCACTAAGCTTTTTACTTGCCATTCTTGCTTTTTTTACAGGTAAAACTATGGCATCCATCCTTACGCTTGGCAGTTATGCCTGCTTTGCACTCTTTCTGCTGCTTTCCCTTCATGACATCAATCTTCGCATGATGACTCAGGATATCAGCGGTATCCAGGATATCTATCCCTCTATTGAGTCTATCTGTATTCCTGCGTTTCTTGCTTTAAATGTAGTAGCTGGCTTCCGCGTTTTTAAGACTGCAAAAAAATAAGTGCTTGTTCTTATGCCTGTTTCTTTATATAATAAGGACAGGCATTTTTGATTTAGGAGGTATTTTTTTATGGATAAAATTACCAGTTTTACTATCGACCATCTGAAACTGCTCCCTGGCGTCTATGTATCCCGCAAGGACCGCGTGGGCGATCAGGTCATCACCACCTTTGATATCCGCATGACACGTCCAAACTATGAGCCGGTCATGAATACTGCCGAGGTTCACACCATTGAGCACCTGGCTGCCACCTGGCTGCGAAATAACGAGGAATGGAAAGACCGCGTCCTCTACTTCGGACCGATGGGCTGCCGCACCGGCTTCTACCTGCTTCTCGCAGGCGACCTGACATCCGAGGAGATCGTTCCGCTGATGAAGGGGCTCTTTACTTTCATGCGCGACTACAAAGACGAGGTTCCGGGTGCTTGTGCAAAAGATTGCGGCAACTACCTCGATATGAACCTGCCGATGGCAAACTGGCTGGCTGACCGCTTTCTGCGCGAAGTCTTAGATGGAATTGGTCCGGAGAGACTGGTTTATCCGGAATAAAAGACAAGAATAGCAGGCGGTATGCTTTGAAACACAAAACCCCCAGATGCTGCAGCATCCGAGGGGTTTTATTCTATATATTTTCTATTTTCCCTATTTTCTTGCATCCGCAGCCGCTGCATGTCCAGATAATCCTTCTCCATGCGCCATACGCGATACAAGCGGTGCGATACGCGCGGATGCCTCCGGGGTCATGCTCTGATGGGTACAGGTCTTTAAGAATGTACCAACCCAGACACCGCCGGTATAACGTGCCGCCCGAAGAGTCGGAAGTGTGTGGTTGGTTCCGGAAGCATAATCACCAAATACCTCTGCCGTATTCTGACCGATAAACAGAGAACCGTAATTAACCAACTTCGGAATCAGTGCATCCGGGTCTTCCACGTTGAGCTCCAGATGCTCCGGTGCGTACTCATTCGCATACTGAACCGCCTCGTCCAGGCTGTCTACCACGCCGATCTCTCCAAACGTATCCCAGGACTGTCTCGCAATCTTTGCCGTATCCAGAATCTTCAGCTCTTCCTCTACCGCCTCAATCACGCTCTTTCCAAATGCCTCATCCGTTGTCAGAAGAATGCCTTTCGCATTGACATCATGCTCAGACTGTGCCAGCAGATCGGCCGCCACCACCTTCGCACTCGCTTTTCCGTCGGCGATTACCAGGACCTCGCTCGGCCCGGCTACGAAGTCGATGCCGACCTGCCCGTAGCACTGACGTTTCGCCTCTGTTACGAAGCGGTTACCCGGTCCTACAATAATATCCACCGGCTTGATACTCCCCGTTCCATAGGAAAATGCCGCGATCGCCTGTGCACCGCCCAGTGCATAGATCTCATCCACGCCAGCCAGATCCATCGCTACCAGCGTCCTGGCATTGATATGACCCGTTCCACGCACTACCGGAGCGCAGGCGGTGATACGTTTTACTCCCGCTGCCTTCGCCGGAGTCGCTAACATCAGTGCCGTCGAATACAGTGGATAATTGCCGCCCGGCACATAACAGCAGCAGGACTCCACCGGAATGATGCGGTGTCCTAAAAAGACTCCCGGCTCCGGGCTGAAATTGTCAAGGGGTTTCACTGTCTGCCTCTGCGCGTTCGCAAATGCCCCAATATTGTGATGCGCCGCTTTCAGATCCGCCAGCTCCTGCTCGCCCAGCTCCTTATAAGCCGCATCAATCTCCTCCCGGCTGACCCGCAGCGATTCACGGGTACATCCGTCAAACTTCTCATTGTACTCCCTCAGAGCCGCGTCTCCGCGCCCCCGGACCTCACCAATAATCCCCGCCACGGTCTCTCGCAGATTCCGATTATCTTCCTCGCTTCGAACCTGTGCTTCTTTTATAATCTTGATCATACGTTCTGCCTCTCTGTATAAGTTTTATCATTTTTTCCAAGTATACCACAAGTCTTTTTATTTTGCGATACAAAATAAACCTATCCAGCACATCTGAAACCAGAACGTTACTGTACACGGGTAGGCACTTTTGGAACCGAAAGTGCCGTAAGAAAACGTGGTGGCAGCAGGAATTTGCCGTATTTAAATGCGAAGCCACGGCAAATTCCGTTACTGGGCACGTTTGCGTGAACAGTAACACCAGAACAGGATCACACTTTTTCTCTTAGACAACCGTCTCAATATTCTTAACCACAAATCCCTCTTTTTCAACCGCTTCCTGCAGCTTCGCATCGTCCACGCCATTCTCATAGAACACGCGGGCAATGCCTCTGTCTACGTCCGCATCTGCACGGATGACGCCGTTCTGGGCGGTCAGGGCTTTTTCAACGGATTTCTTGCAGTTTGCACAGTGCATACCCTCGATCCGCATGATCTTGGACGGGGTACCCGCTGTAACCGCTTTCTTGGAAAGATCTTCGCCGCGCGCACCAGCATTCCCATCGCTGCCGCAGGAACCGCAGCTTCCACCGGAGCATCCGCAGCATCCGCCGCCCTTTCCCGTGTAATGACGGATCGCCGAACGTAATGCCAGCAAAAGCAAAATCGCTACTACAATTAAAATTCCAATATCAATCGGTCTCATACGTTATCGTCCTCTCTTCTCTGACTTTTCGATGAATGGCTTCGGAGTATCTTTTTTATTTTATCATACACACGACAGATAAAATATCCTACAAAATAAACTACCAGAAAACCAATCACACCATAAAACATGGATCCAGATGAATCCCCCATCTATGCTTTCTCCTTTTCTTTTTTGAAATCGAATAAAACTGCCTCCAAACAGCAGACTTTCATCCTGCTATCCGAGGCAGCCTTATAAAGGATTAATTTTATCACTTATGATTACAGGCACCTGCCGATGCCCGGTCAGCGGAAACGCAAAACCACCGGCCGGACGGCAGAACCTGTTTTATTTTTCATTTAGAAACTAACTTATGAAGCTGCCTCTACAGAGCTTCTTGTGTAGCTCTTCTGATCCTTGTATGGATCCGGACGAAACAGCATGAACAGCATGAGTACAAGAAGGACTGCTGCCACGATAGTCCATACGTTGAATGCAACTGCGCCAAGTACCAGACCACCTAACTGATATACAATCAGGGATACAGCGTAAGCGAAGAGATTCTGATACAGGATAGCGAACCAGAACCATTTTCTGGACTGGAGCTGCTGTGCCATCGTTGCGATAGCTGCCAGACACGGAGAGTCAAGCAGGTTGAACAGCAGGAATGTAAAGGCTGCGATGGTTGTCGGGAACCATGTCTGGATTGCTGCTGCTACGACATCGGTCTCCTCAGACAGATCCTCGGATACATTTGCCAGAACGCCCATGGTGGAAACGATAGCCTCTTTTGCTGTGAAACCAGTGATGGAAGCTGCAACCGGCTGCCACTCGCCGAAACCAAGCGGACGGAACAGGATTGCGATAGCGCCGCCCAGCATAGCCAGGATAGAATCAGCAGATTCTTCTACCAGACCAAATCCACCGTCTACAAATCCGAAGGAGGACAGGAACCACATAACAACGCAAGCCAGGAACAGGATTGTACCAGCCTTGATGATGAATCCCTTCAGACGCTCCCAAACATGAAGGAGAACGGTCTTAGCGGACGGAATGTGGTACGCCGGAAGCTCCATAACGAACGGAGCTGGTTTGCCGGAGAACGGTTTGGTCTTCTTTAACATGATCGCGGATACAAGAACCGCAGCGATACCTACAAAGTACATGATCGGAGCCATCATAGTAGCCAGATCCATGTCGCCGCTCATATAACCAGCCATAACGCCGCCCATCAGAGCGATAACCGGCAGCTTCGCACCACACGGAACGAAGGTTGCTGTCATGATGGTAAGACGTCTGTCGTTGTCCTGCTCGATGGTCTTGGACGCCATGATACCAGGAACGCCGCAGCCAGAAGAAATCAGCAGCGGGATGAAGCTCTTACCGGACAATCCGAAGTGACGGAATACACGGTCCATAACGAATGCGATACGTACCATGTAACCACAATCTTCCAGAATGGAAAGGAAGAGGAACAGGATAGCCATCTGCGGAACGAAACCAAGAACGGCACCAACACCGCCGATGATACCATCCACTACAAGGCTTACAATCAGGTCAGAAGCGCCTGCTGCTGCCAGTGCATCGCCAGCCCAGCCCTGAATTGCGCCAACAAATGTATCATTGGTCCAGTCTGTTACGAATGTACCAACCGTAGTAACGGATACATAGTAAACCGCCCACATAACAAGAACAAAGATCGGAATACCAAGTAAACGGTTGGTTACGATGCTATCGATCTTATCCGAAAGACTCATCTTCTGAGCCGGTTTCTTTACGGTCTCCTCGATAACCTTCTGGATGTATACATATCTCTGGTCAGTGATAACGGACTCAGCGTCATCATCAAACTCTTTCTCCAGCTCCTTGGTGTAACGGGAGAAACGGTTGTCTGCACTAAGACCAAGCTGCTCTACAACCTTGCTGTCATTCTCGAGAACTTTGATTGCGTACCATCTCTTCTCTGCTTCCGGAATGCTGGACGGAAGCTCTGCCTCGATTGCGCTTACTTTATCCTCTACGCTGCCCTCGAAAATAGCGCTTACAGTGCCTGCTGCATGATCCTTTGCAACTTTGATTGCCTCTGCAATGACTTCCTTCAGACCTGTTTTCTTCAGCGCGGAAGTCTCAATGATCGGGCAGCCAAGTTTCTTGGACAGTGCCTTTACATCAATGTTGATGCCGTTCTTCTTCAGAAGATCGCACATATTTAAAGCAATAACAACCGGAATACCTGTCTCGATCAGCTGTGTGGTCAGATACAGGTTACGCTCAATGTTGGTTGCATCGACTAAGTCTACGATGACATCCGGATTCTCTTTTAAGATAAAATCACGGGTTACAACTTCCTCCAGTGTATACGGAGAAAGGGAATAAACTCCCGGAAGGTCCGTTACATTTACCTCTTCTCCCGAAGCATCTTTTAATTTACCGGTTTTCTTCTCAACTGTAACACCCGGCCAGTTACCTACATACTGGTTTGCACCCGTCAGTGCGTTAAACATGGTTGTTTTACCGCAGTTCGGGTTACCCGCCAAAGCAATATGAATTGCCATTTTTCATCCTCCTGCTTTTTTAATCAAACTTATTAAACTGTCTGAACATCTACGCACTCAGCATCGGCTTTACGAAGTGAAAGCTCATATCCACGAATCGTAACCTCTACCGGGTCGCCCAGCGGAGCTACTTTTCGAATAAAAATCTCGCTTCCCTTCGTGATGCCCATATCCATGATGCGGCGTTTGTATGCGCCTTCGCCATGAATCTTGACAACTTTGACGGTAGATCCAACCTGTGCATCTTTAAGCGTCATTCTCTGTTCCTCCTAACCATTCCAATTTTTTACTCGGAATTCCGTCTGCTTTTCTACCATACAACCTGCTCCGGAATATCCCCATTCCCTTGTCTTAGACCAGAATGTGTCTTGCCTGATCCTTATTTATAGCCACTCTGGACTCCTTTACGTGAATAATCACGTCTCCGTCCAGCTGGGTTATCACTTTTACTTCGGTTCCCTCGTTAAACCCCATGGATTTTAAATGAGAACGAACCTCTGTGTTTCCGCTGATCTTTTTGATCGTATAGGCGGTTCCTACGGTTGCCATCGAAATCGGCATTGCTCCCTGCATACGATTCTCCTTCCTCTGTTTTTCCACCTTCTGCCCGTCATGATGTCTCACTTGGCGGAAACGGCTGTTTTCATCTGCCGGTAATCTAATTGATTCGCGTACATTAATTTTCATTAGTGCCTGCTAACAGTTGTTAGAGAAAGCTAATTTTCATTAGATGAGACTAATTTTCATTAGTTCCTCCTAACCCATACATAAGGTTAGCACATGCTAACTTTATTGTCAAGTTTTTTTGCCTGACCTGGAAATAAAAAAAGGGCGTGTTTTACGCCCGAAAATTGTCAAAAATTCCCATAGGATAAAAGTCATCCCAGCCATTTTCCCACAAAATACAGCGTCAAAAGATGCGCCGGATAATAGACATAAAAGAAGGAACGAAATCTGCTCCGACCTCTGGAGCCGTCATATAACATGAAACAGACAGCCGTGAGCGCCAGTACCCAGAGGGGTTCCTGCCACGCGAACGCGCCGATGAGGACGGCGGCAATCATCTTCATAAACACCCCCGCCGTTTTCTCATGAAAAAGAATGTGCTTTGGCACGTTAGTGCCTGAATTTCCTATTACACAAAAATAAAATGCCAGCACCAGTCCCATCCCCCATGCGCCGCCGTCTGCTCCCGCCGCTTCTGTCAGCGTACAGAACACTGCCGTCAGCACCAGCTTCTCCCAGATATCGTTTCCATACCGCTCTAACAGCTCCATCGCAACCAGCGCCAGAAAAAAGGTCAGGCAGACATTCTGGTGCTGTGCATCCATCCACCGTCCGGAAAATGCCAGATCATACGGAATTTCCGACACAGCCGCCGCCAAAAGTAGCCGCCGTTCATAGCGCCTGCGATCTCGCGTGTGAAAAAATCCTTCTACTAATAAAAAAGCGAACAATGGAAACGCCAGATTCCCAAATGCCCGGAATCCCGGAACCGGTCTGCAGATTACCGCGATGTGGTCTGCTGTCATCGCCAGAAGCGCTAAATATTTAAGGGAGAACGTGCTGAGATGGAGGCGGGTTAAAACCGCTCTTTGCATTTTCTCTGATTTCTCATTCTGCTTTTCATTGATTCGGTCTTTTATCGCACTTTCCTCCTTTCATCCCCTGTCCGTTCTATCTCTATTCCATCAAATTATACTGAATATTACACTCTCTGTCCATCCGCACTTTTCCACTCTCTTTTTCTCCTTCTCCCCTATTTTCCCATTCTCATTTTCCACTCTTTCTACCCATTTTTTTCTTTAATTTTCTGTAACTGTTCAATACCTTCACAGTCACGCGCAGTAAATGCGCAGACCTACTGAACAGTTACTATTTTCTCTAATAAAAAAATGCCATTTTTTCTTATAAATAAAGGGTTTTCGGCACTTTTCCGCGTCTTTTTTACATTAATTTTACATTTTATTTGACAAACGAAAAACCGTGTTATATTCTGTAAATGGTGCTGGTGCGAGATCCTGCTGAAAAAGCAAAAATCCCGCACCGCTCTTCATTTTAAATACTAAAAAATACACGGACAAAAGAGGGAGAATCTCATGGCAGGGTTAGATATTATTTGCATTGGCGCTATCAATTATGACTATATGTTTCACTGCACCGGGCTTGATCTGGTGGAGACATCCGCCGGTGGAGGCGACGAGAACTTAAGCAACCCGATTTCCGATGTGGAAAACGATATTCAGGAGCTGGCGATAAAAGGCAAGGAATACACAACCCAGATCGGCGGTTCTGCTTTCATCACCCTGAAAGTGGCAAAGCATATTCTCCCTAACCTGCAGGTCGCTTACGTCGGCGTGTGCGGCACGCCCAGTCCATTCGATCTGCGCTTCGGCAAGACAAATGACATTGACGCCGAGCTGGCGCACCTGGATAACCGTGACTGGCTGTTTACCACGCGCGAGCGCTTCGACGATCCATATTCCAAAGCGATTGCCAAATCGATTGTCCGCCTTTATAATCACACGCGCAATTGCATCAAGATCGCGCCGTGTGCCAACAACACTCTCTTAGACCGCATCCATGAACAGGAAGCCCGGACGGGAACCACACTGGCGGAGTACCTCGCGCAGGCCCGCTGGATCCACCTGTCATCCCTGTCTGATTTCGACCAATTCGAGGCAATCATGCAATCGGTCATCCAGGCAAAACATTTAAATCCTGCCATGAAAGTCAGCATGGATCCTGGTTTTGAGTATACATCGCTGCGCCGTGAGCGCTTACAGCCACTGATCGCATATGCCGATTATGTTTTCTTAAATAAATCCGAAAAGAAAAACCTCGGCTTCAATGCCCGCAGCGCCCGTCCGCTCTACGCGAACCTCTGTGAGTATTTTTCTGCGATCAACCCGGATCCCACCCGCGCCCTCATTGTCAAGCACGATGACCGCCATGAGCTGATCCATTTTAAGGACGGCGTATGTCAGATCCGCACAGTCCGCCACAAAAAGCTCTACCAGTACCAGTTAAACAACGATACCGGCGCCGGTGATTCCTTTGCCGGCGGTTTCATCAGCGGTATGCTCGATGATCGGCTCAATTCGGATATCGCTGAGCCGATCCAGCTCGGTGTTCTGGCTGCCAAGGGACGGATGCGTAGTTTTGATTATGAGAACCCGTATCTGAATATACAGAAATTGACCGATGCTTTTTTCGAAGCTCTATAATATTTTTTTCAAGTGCTGTTAAATAGCGCAGCGTGAATTGCAGCCATCATTTCAGGAGAAAAGTACGTTACTGTTCACACACGTGTGCCCAGCAACGGGATTTTGCCGATGCTACGCATTCCAAATCGGCAAAATCTGCTGCCGGAACTGTATCGTACGGAATTTTCAGTTCAGAAAATTCCTACCTGTGAACAGTTACAAAAGTACCCGCAAAATAATAGAACGTTACTTTTCTCCTGTTTATCCTTATATAATTATATATATAATGTCTGTACACATCAAAAAACTTCTTTCATATATTAATATCAATTTGATATTGATTTTGGAGATCCCATGATCCGCCTCAGCCTATGTATGATCGTCAAAAATGAAGAAGCCGTTTTGACGCGTGTTTTAGCATCTGCCATACAATTTGCGGATGAAATCCTCGTCGCCGACACCGGTTCCACCGATCGAACTGTAGAAATCGCCCGGCAATACACCAAACATATTTATCACTACCCGTGGAACGATGATTTCGCCGCCGCGCGCAATTTCATCTGTGAAAAGGTCACAACCGAATACTGGATGTGGCTCGACGCCGACGATGTCGTTCCCGCAGAATCAATTACAGCGATTTTAAAGTTGAAAGAAACTTTAAGCAAATCCCCGCAGCCCGACGTTGTCATGATGAAATACATCGCTGGATTCCAGCCGGACGGCACACCTGCATTTACCTACGATCGCGAACGGATTCTGCGAACGGACCGGCATTTTCGCTGGAAAGGACGCGTCCACGAAGCCATCGCGCCACGCGGCAGAATTCTCTATTCTCCTATTCAGATCGAACACCGGAAGCCTGCTTCCGCTCTCACCCATTCTGACCGGAACCTGAAAATCTATGAAACAATGCTTGCAGACGGCGAACTGCTCGATCCGCGCCATCAATACTACTACGCCCGCGAACTCATCGACCACAAACAATACGAAAAAGCCCGCCCGGTTCTGGAACATTTCCTAAACGAACCGGACGGGTGGTATGAAAATAAGGCGGACGCCTGTCTGCTTCTGGCGCGCTGCCATGAAATGCTCAGAAATACGGCTGCCAGCCAGCTTTCTCTGTTCCAGAGTTTTCTCTACGACCGCCCACGTGCTAAAACCTGCTGTGAGATCGGACGGTTGAAACTTTCCCTCGGAGAAATTTCCCAGGCTGTTTTCTGGTACCAGCTTGCCCTCAAAGACCGACCAGAATATCATCCAAATGCCTTTATCGAAGCCGATTACTATGATTTCATTCCTTTAATCCAGCTATGCGTCTGCTATGATCGGATGGGAAACTATGATAAGGCACTGTATTATCATAAGGAAACAAAAAAAATCCGCCCGGATTCTCCGGCGGTTTTGACAAATGAAGAATACTTTCAAACCATATCCTCAAACCATAAAACAAACGGATTACCTATCTTGTGACATTCGCTCCGACCTCTGCAGTGGTCTGAGCAGCGGACTGGGAGTCGTTCCATCCAGCGGCATCCACACTTTCTACATTCATTCTTACCGTCTTCCACACTTATAATATTCCACAGTTCCCAACCCTCAATTTCCCCGCCCCTTTCTGCTAATGCACATCTCTTTCATCGCACACATATACTACATCAGGATGGATGTCCTAAATCTGGAAAGGAGTTTTTTATGTTTCGTCATTCATGTAATTTTCCCTACTATTTTGATGATAGTGACTATGAAAATAACGGCTATGGGCGCTGCGGACGCGATCGCGGCTGTCCCGGTTCTTTTGAACCCTACAACTGCTGTCGTCCCGGTCCCATAGGACCACGCGGCTGCCCCGGACCGATCGGACCTGTCGGTCCCACTGGTGCTGCCGGACTCGATGGACTGGACGGCGCTACGGGTCCGGCTGGGCCGACTGGGCCGACCGGGCCGACCGGCGCTACCGGTCCTGCGGGTCCAGCTGGGCCGACCGGCACTACCGGGGCTGTTGGTCCGACTGGACCGACCGGCGCTACCGGCGCTGCGGGTCCGACTGGCGCTACAGGTCCTACCGGCGCTGCAGGAGCTGTCGGCGCTACTGCCCCGTCAATATATGCACAACAAGGAAAATGCCGTAACCATGCGGCTTTCAGCACATTAAAGACAATTAAACAACCCCTATAATTACACCTAAAACGCCGTAGCAAGGTTGGACAAGCCTTGATATGGCGTTTTTAAGTGAGTAGGATATGTCGCCGCAGCTTGAAAAGAGTTGCGGTTTTTTTATGCCCGAAAACAGGCGGTAACGTGGAACGTTAGGCGCGAAAAAGCCCTTGCAATACAAGGCTTTTCAGACACAAAAACGGCAAAGGCATACTGCAATACCAAAACCGCCGAAAACGGCTTTCTAATATTCCACGCAGACCGAGAAAGGAAGTGATAAAAAATGGCAGTTTTCCGAGTTGAGAGAAATACGGGCTATACCGTTATGAGCAACCACCACTTGCGCAATAAGGAACTCACCTTAAAGGCAAAAGGCTTGCTTTCGCAAATGCTGTCTTTGCCCGAAGATTGGGATTATACCCTTTCGGGGCTGGCGCATATCAACCGTGAGAAGATAGACGCAATCCGCGAAGCAGT
>ERZ840371.3709-NODE-3709-length-12115-cov-3.488972_pt1 | contig 12115 bp, 6 predicted proteins | sample MGYA00519937_ERZ840371 | MGnify/ENA primary metagenome ERZ840371 (study PRJEB31850, sample SAMEA3708873) | human gut metagenome | biome: human gut; feature: human-associated habitat; material: faeces | place: China | collected 2014 ... | reverse complement strand
CAGATAAAACACAGAGGACTTTTTGAAATCTCTAGCACCAAAAAGCCCTCTGTATCATTTTATATTATTTGTGATGATTAGTTGTGACAATTCATTAATAAGCTACATTAACCTGATATACATAAATTCCACTTCCCGTTGAATACAGATAATAGGTACCTGCAGAAGGAATTTTGTATGTTACCGTAGATGGTGTTCCTGTGATCGTAGCATTTCCTACTGTGCTTCCACCTACGCTACCGGATGCCAGACGCACTGTTCTGGATGCGGATGTTGATGTGGATGCTGCCGTAACTTTTACCGTACAAGCTCCCGTTGCCGTAAACTTGATATATCTTCCGGTGCTGTTACCACCACCATTCATTTGCAATACTTTGCTGTAACTTGTGCCATTTACAGTAGTGTTGCGATTAAGCACCGCTACATTTTTGCTAGAAGATGCCCCAATTGTAAAACTTCCTGATGTAATGGCATTTGTATAGTTTCCGTAAGTAAGATCATTGGCTGACAGACTGATGTCTGTGCCTTTTGTGTCTGATGCTTTTTCTAAGATCCATAACTGGCAGGCACCACCCCAGTAAGAATACTGAGCGATATTGCCACCTGCTGCCGTACTCCAATTATATACATCAAGGCAGGAAGCACTGGAGGTTACTCTTGTCTTAATCGCATAGGCTCCATTTGATATCTTTTGAATGTCAAATAACTGGTTGTTGGAACCCTTATAACTGTATTGCAAAATATTAGCACCATCAGCGGCACTTTTGCCTGCAACATCTACTACCTTTGAATATCCGCTGGCACCTGTATAAATATAGTAATATCCTGTTGCGGAATCCTTTACCAGCTTGAATTTCTGACGATCTGTGCCTGTGTACGTATACTGCTGCACATTAGCATTGTTAGAAGCTGATCCATTAGCAACGTCCAAATATAAACCACTGAAGGAACTCTTAATATAGTATGTTCCCTCTAAAGAAGATGCGGAACTGTTGGAGCTATTGGAGCTGCTAGAGCTGTTGGAATTGCTGCTCTTTGGATATACTGATGCAATGGCATCAATAATCTTTTGCTGTGTTACTTTACAGGTACTTCTGTCAATCACGCCAAAACCATATGTGCCCGTATAACCATTATCCCAAAGGACCGGCACCATGCCATACTTCTTAGCATAAGTACATACTTTTTTCGCAAACTCTGCTCTCTGTGCAGCGCTTGTAGAATCGTATGCTGACTTATCAATTGAACCATACTCACCGATCACTACCGGGTAACCTGCTGCTACGAACTTGTTATACAAGCTGGAAAACTGTGATTTCAGAGCAGATTCATCACCCCAGGAAGATGTCTTTGCGCTGTTTGTTGCTGTATCTCCCCACTGTGTTACATTAGAAGATTCCTCTCCACAGAAATCCCATGGATCATAGTAATGGACAGAAATCATAATTCTTGGAGTAGAAATGCTGCGATCTCTGTAATTGTCTGTTGGCAGGGAAAATCCGTAATTACCAACTGTATATGTAATATTGGTATTCCATCCCGGAATCATGAGCCAACGCTTTGCATTGTTGCCACCTGTCTGACGAACTGTGTCTACAAAGATCTGATTATAAGCATTAATATTTGCATATGCCGTGGATGAAGGTGTTCCGTATGTTCCATCGAATTCTTCATTCATAGACTCAAATACTAAATGCTGATCATAATTTTTGAACTTAGTTGCAATCTGTTTCCACACAGCCTTGTACTTTGCCTTGATCGCTGTCTGATTGGAAGATCCACAAAACAGCCAACCACCATCCAAAGTAGTATAACCATCACCATGCATGTTGATGATCGCATACAAACCATTGTTTACACACATATCTACCACTTGCTGCACTCTGTTTAACCAACCGGCATCAACCGTATAGTTGCTGTCTGAGCCAATGTGTCCCATATAGGATACCGGAATGCGGATGGATGTAAATCCTGCGTTTTTCACTGCTTTAATCAGATTTTCCGTAATGGTCGGATTACCCCACGCTGTTTCACTTGGTACTCCGTTATTTGCTGCTTCCAACTGATTTCCCAGATTCCAGCCTGCTCCCATTGCAGATACAAACTGGCTCTGATTCAGATTCTGGAACGATCCGGATGCTGCCTCTGATTTTGTTTGCTGACCGAATGACAATACGCTAATAGAACTAATAACCATTGCCAGTGCCAACACATGCGCCAACCATTTTTTTGCTTTGTTCATAAAACTACCTTCCCTTTCTGAAACTGTTTATTCTTTTGTACCCATTCCTTGGAATACGCTTGATTTCTGATCCCCATTCAGATAATTTCCCTATTTACATTCTCACCCAAACATACTTTTCCCAATTGGCGCAGTTCTGTTCCGCCGTTTCCCTATTTACACCTTTTTTGTTTGAATTGCACATAATCACATTGATAATTATAGCTATATTATGAAATTTTTACAATACTCATTCATATTTTGTTCACATTTTCGCCATAATGCACAAAGAAAACATTTTCGAAACTATCTACGAAAATGTTTTCTTTGTGCAAAATTACAAATATCTATTTACTCTCTTTTCAATCTATACTGTTTCAATCTATTCTCTCTTCAATCTACTTTCTTTCAATCTATTTTCTTTTCAATCTATGCTGTTTCAATCTGCTTTCTTTTCAATCTTTCCTATTTTCCCTAACTGTCCACAATAATAAAATACTCACAACAAGCAACACCGGAAAAATGATGCGCCAGCACAATGGATACCAGATAACCGATCCGGTCAATGAATCCTGCCGATAACAGGTCCACCAGTAACTGAATACCAAAGTTAAAAGTGATCAGCATCGTAATCTGACTGAGTGGAATATGATAGCTTTTTTCAAAAGTCAGAAAAGCAACGGCACAAAATTATTGACGATCGCCTAAACAATATAACCTGCAAAACAGGCGTACATCGTCTTTTGAAAATTGTTTTTCATACGTCTAATCTCCTTCTATTGATAGTTTTGTGCCTGCGCATTCCACATCATAGCATAAATTCCGTCTTTTTCTATCAATTCTTCGTGTGTTCCCTGCTCGATGATTTTTCCGTCTTTCATAACGAGAATCACGTCCGCCTCGCGGATCGTTGACAGACGATGCGCCACAATAAACGTCGTCCGCCCTTCCATCAATTTTGTAAAAGCCGCCTGTATCTTTACTTCTGTTCTTGTGTCGATCGATGACGTCGCTTCATCGAGGATCAGCATAGGCGGTCTGCACAGCATAACACGCGCGATGCATAAAAGCTGTTTCTGTCCTTGCGACAGCCCGCCTCCGTCTTCTGTCACCCACGTGTCATATCCGTTTGGCAGACGCAGGATTACATTGTGAATATAAGATGCTTTTGCAGCTTCTATCATTTCCTCTTCTGACGCGTCGGGCCTTCCTAAAAGAATATTTCCCCGGATCGTTCCCGTTTTCAGCCACGTTTCCTGAAGCACCATGCCATATGCACAGCGCAGACTTTCCCTCGTAACCTCACGCACATCCTTTCCGTCTACTGAAATACAGCCGCCGTCTACATCATAAAACCGCATAAGCAGATTGATCAGCGTTGTTTTTCCGCATCCCGTCGGTCCTACAACAGCGATCTTTTGTCCCGGCATAACTTTCAAATTAAAATCCGTGATCAGATTCTGTTGTGGCATATACGAAAAATCAACATGCTCTGCCAGTACATGTCCCCGGACATGAGTCAGAACCGCCGCATCTTTTGCATCTTCCGGCTGAGGAATTTCTTCTATTAACTCAAAAATACGACCGGCACATACAACCGCGTTTTGGAACTCTGTCACAACTCCGGATATTTCATTAAACGGCTTTGTATACTGATTTGCATAACTCAAAAAACTTGTAAGCTGCCCTACTGTCAGCGTTCCGTTTACTACCGCAAACGCACCTGCGATCCCGACTCCCGTATATACGAGACTGTTTATAAAACGGGTCGCCGGATTTGTAACGGAAGAGAAAAATGTCGCTCTCAAATATGCGCTTCCTAATTTTTCATTAATCTTATCAAACCGCTCCGTCACTTTTTCTTCCTGCCCAAACGCCTGTACTACTTTCTGATTGCCGATCATTTCGTCGATCAGACCTGTCTGTTCTCCTCTGATTTCAGACTGAAGACGAAACATCGCAAATGTTTTGCGGGCAATAAAGTTCGCCACAAAAAATGAAATCGGAGTGATCAAAACGACGACAAACGTAATATTTACATCAACCGACAACATAAATCCCAGCGTGCCGATAATCGTTGCAGCTCCTGTAAACAACTGGGTAAATCCCATCAAAAGACCATCGGAAAAGACATCCGCATCCGTAGCGATACGGCTCATATAATCACCATGGGAATGGGAATCAATATTTTTGATCGGCATGACTAACATCTTCTCGAAAGCCTTTTGCCGCATGTTTTTTGTAATGTCATAGGTAATGTAATTATTGATACGGTTCATAAGCCACTGGAAAAAGCAAGTACCCACGATCGCCAGTGCCATCTTTTCTAAAATCTGATACAGTCCATCCCATTGGATCTGCCCGCTGCCGATCATACAATCGACCGCCTTTCCCGTAAGTACCGGAACCAGCAGGGTGAAGATGACTGTCAGTACCGCACAGATCAGGCTGAGAACGATCTGTAAACGGTAGGTCTTTAATTCCACCAGAACACGTTTGATTACTTGAGATTGTTTGATTTCATTTTTTGTACTCATGATTGCTGACCCTTCCTCTTACGAGTTTTGCTCTTTTTCGTCTTTTGGAAACTGTGAATAGTATATTTCCTGATAAATGGCATTGTCCCGCAGCAGGTCTTCGTGTTTGCCCTTGCCTACGATACAGCCATCTTCCATGACTAAGATCTGATCCGCTTCCATCACAGAGGAAGCACGCTGCGATACGATAAAGGTCGTCGGATGCCAAGGCAGCCCGCGGATCGCCTTGCGCAGTGCTGCGTCCGTTGCCACATCCAGTGCAGAAGCCGAATCGTCCAGGACCAGGATCTTCGGCTGTCCCGCCAGGGCTCTGGCAATCGTCAGTCTCTGTCTCTGTCCGCCGGAAAGATTTCTGGCATCCTGTAGGATCTCCTCATCCAGACCATGCTCTTTGCTTTCGATGACGTTGTCTGCCTGGGCTGCATGGACGGCTGTCGCGATCATATCATCTGTAATATCCTCCCGTCCGAAACGGATATTGTCCCGGATGCTTCCATGGAAAAGCACACCGCGCTGCGGTACCAAACCTACGATCTTTGTCAGTTCTTTTTCCTTGTAACTGCGTACATCCTTGCCGTAGATCAATACTTTTCCCTTGCTGGCATCATACATATGGTTGAGCAGGTGCAAAACGGTAGACTTACCGGAGCCGGTGCCGCCGATGATACCAACGGTTCCATGATCCGGCACCTTAAAATCAATATCCCGGATCGCCATCTCGCCCGCCTGTGGATAAGCAAAGGATACCTGCTCATAAGATACTGCATCCGCCTCTGATGCCTTTTGTGTCTCTGTCACATAAGTCCGCTCATCATATGGCATTTCCATGATCTGCTCCACTCTGGTAACCGAAGCGTAGGCACGCATAAGTACCACGATCAGGTTTGCCAGTTTGATCAGTTCTACCAAAATCTGTGACATGTAGTTGACAAGTGCTACGACCTGTCCCTTGGCAAGGATCCCCATATCGACCTGGGTAGAGCCAAACCAGATGACTGCCACAACACCAAGATTGACGATCACATAGGTGATCGGGTTCAGAAGTGCAGAAACCTTGCCGGCACGCATCTGGTCGGCATACAGGTCTTCTGTCTGCGTCCCAAATGCCTGCTTCTGCTGATCCTGATTACCAAAGGCACGGATCACACGGGCTCCCTCTAAGTTTTCACCGACTGCCAAAAAGACGCGTTCCATCTTCTTTTGGATCCGGCTAAAGATCGGCAGGGTCGACTTGGTGATACCATAGACGACCAGCCCTAAGAGGGCGATCACGATCACAAAGATCAGGGTCGACTTGACATCAACGATCAGTGCCATGATCATCGCACCAAACACGATAAACGGAGAGCGCAGGAAAAGACGCAGGAACATATTGATACCACTCTGTATCTGGTTGATATCCGATGTGATACGTGTTGTAAGTGCCGATGTTCCCACACTGCCATGGCTTGCCGCTGACATATCCATGATGCGGTGAAAAAGATCTGCACGCATCTTAGAAGCCGTGTAGATGGCTGCTTTTGCCGCAAAATACTGTGCCGTGATGGCAAATGCCAGGCCCAAGATGGCAAACAAGATCAAAAGCAGGCACATATGGATCACATAGTCCCTATCCCGGTTTGCGATTCCCACGTCGATAATGGATGCCATTACCAGCGGAACCAGGAGTTCAAAAATTGCCTCCAGCATCTTAAAGAGCGGTGCAAATATACTTTCTTTTTTATAATCTTTTAAATATTTTCCCAAGAACTTCATTTTCTATCCCTTACTTCAAAAAAAGCAAAAAGCAAGGACTGCGCCTTGCTTTTGCCTGTCATTATTCTGCCGTTGTGTCTGCTGCCGTTACCTTTTCAAAGAAAGTATCGAACTGTACTTTCTTCCATTGCTTCTTATCGGTCGTCCAGGTAATTTCCTTTTTCCAGCCCTTCAAGACAGACTCTAAATAGTCACTGCGCTTTTTCTCCTCAAGCGTTGTCATCGCTTTTTGGGTTGCTTCTTCATCATACGCGCTATCTAAGCGGATGACATAGTAACCATCATTTCCTACATCTACAACAGATGAGATCTGTCCCTCGGAAAGAGCATCTGCGGCTGCGATCACGGCTTCATCCAAAGAAGTGTCATCCTTTCCGTAGGATGCTGTCTTGATGGTCGCGCCCGCTGCCTCACCGTCTGTCTCCAGATCGGTTGAAGTCGTAAGGGCTTCTGCCTTTGCCTTTAATTCCTTTTTCTGGTCATCGGTATAATATCCGGTATTGCCAGAGGAATCTTTATAAGTCACGGATCCGAAATAAGCATAAGTGATCGTGCGCTGTGCAGCCTCCTCCTCGGTCACTGTCACATCTGCCGACTCCTTGATGGCTTCGGATACCTTGGATGCGATCGTCTGATTAGTCAGATACTTTTCTACGATCTCCTCGGTCGCCGTCATAGCGTCCAGTGTATCTTCCGAATTGTTCTTGATAAATGCCTTAGCTGCCTTTTTGATGGACTTTTTCTCATCATCGGAAAGGGTCACATCATAATCAGAGGCATGCTGTTCCAAGAGGTAATCTTCCTTCATGGACTTCATGACATTTTTCTTGACGTTATCCTCAAGCGTCGTGCCATCATCTTCCTTTGTCCACATATCCGTACCCATATACTGTAAATATGTGGCATCATACAAGGACTGTGTATATCTGGCAACGAAATTGCCGTAACCCAGTGATATGCTGTCCTCTCCTTTATTGATATTTACAAGTGTTGCATCTGCATTCAGACCACATCCGGAAAGCAGGGTCGCTCCCGCAAGCGTCAACGTCATTGCAGCAACAAGAATATTTCTTTTTTTCATACTGACTTTATCTCCTTGTTTTCGGCTTACCTTGCTATTATAGCCATTTTGCAGGTAAGGGGCAACCTCTAAACCTTTGAATATTTTGTGTCGCCTAATTCTCCAATTTTTGATTTAATGCCAAGCCCTGCAATTCTTTTACAAATGTCATGACCAGATCCGGCAGATCCTTGGGCTTGATCCTTGAATTTTTCTTGTAAAAATAATGGAAAGCCGGATGTTTGGCATCCGCCGTAAAGGTCACATAAGGTTTATTCTTCTCAATGACTGCCGGGATCCCGCTGGCATCGATCGCCGCGCGTTCAAAGAGGGTAAAAACGATCTCCTCCGGTCTTTGTACAATGTCTGTGACAAATGCCTTGTGAGCCTCCATACGGAGCATGGCAATAAACAAAAGGTTTTGCACAGACCGGGATGGTTCTCCGAAACGGTCGATCAACTCATCTAACATCTCATCGCGTCCTTCCTCGGAATCGATGAGTGCGATCCTCTTATAAAGATCCAGGCGCTGTTCCTCACTGACAACATAAGTCTCCGGCAGATAGGCATCGATATCCAGATCGATCGTCGTGTCAAAGTGCTCCTCCACCATGCCGCCTTTTTCTTTTTTCACAGCCTCGCCCAGCATCTTACAGTAGAGGTCATAGCCGACCGCCGCCATGTGTCCGTGCTGTTCCTGTCCCAGAAGGTTGCCTGCCCCGCGGATCTCCAGATCCCGCATAGCGATCTTGAAGCCGCTTCCCAGATCCGTAAATTCCTTGATGGCAGCCAGACGTTTCTCTGCCACTTCTTTTAACATTTTGTCCCTTTTATACATCAAAAATGCATAGGCACTGCGATTACTTCTTCCCACACGACCGCGCAGCTGATACAACTGGGACAGTCCCAACTGGTCGGCATCATGGATGATAATAGTATTGACATTGGAAATATCCAACCCGATCTCAATGATAGTCGTTGATACCAGAACATCGATCTCCTGATTGATAAAGCCATACATGATCTTTTCCAGACGGCTCTCCGTCATCTTGCCATGCGCATATGCCACATTGGCTTCCGGCACCAGTTCTTCGATCTTTGCCGCAACATCCGCGATCTGCTTTACCCGGTTAAAGACATAGTAGACCTGCCCGCCACGCGCCATTTCACGGACGATGGCTTCCCGGATCATTTCTTCATTGTATTCAAAAACAAAAGTCTGGATGGGCTGGCGCTCCATAGGTGCCTCTTCCAAGACACTCATATCCCGGATGCCGATCAGGCTCATATGCAAGGTTCGCGGTATCGGTGTCGCTGATAAGGAGAGCACGTCGACCGTCTTTTTCATCTGCTTGATCTGCTCTTTGTGGTTGACACCAAAACGCTGTTCCTCGTCAATGATCAAAAGTCCCAGATCCTTATAGGAAACATCTTTGGAGAGCAGGCGGTGGGTTCCGATGACAATATCGATCTGTCCGGTCTTTAGACCTTCGATCGTCTTTTTCTGTTCTGCTGCACCGACAAAGCGGCAAAGCAGTCCAATATTGACCGGATAGTGGGACATACGCTTTAAAAAGGTATTGTAATGCTGCTGCGCCAGGATGGTCGTCGGCACCAGATAAACGACCTGCTTGCCGTCCTGCACTGCCTTAAAGGCTGCACGGATAGCGATCTCCGTCTTGCCATAGCCGACGTCCCCACAGATCAGGCGGTCCATGATCTTGCTGCTCATCATGTCCTGCTTGACTGCCGCGATCGCCTCCAACTGTCCGTCAGTCTCCTCGTAAGGGAAAGTTTCCTCAAATTCCTGCTGCCAGACGGTATCCGGTCCATAGACATAGCCCTGATTCTGCTCGCGCAGGGCATAAAGATCCACCAATTCCCTGGCAACCACGCCGACTGCTGCACGCACACGATTTTTGGTGTTGACCCAGTCCTGGGTTCCCAGTGTATTTAATTTTGGCTTTTTGCCATCCTGGCTGCCGTATTTTTGAATAGCATCCAACTGGGTCGCCGGAATATAGAGATTGCCGCCCTTGGCATAAGAAATCTTGATATAATCCTTGACGACCTTATCCACTTCGATCTTTTCAAATCCCTGATAGATACCCAAGCCATGATTTTCATGAACAACATAGTCCCCAATCGTCAGATCTGACAGACCGGCGATCTGTTCACCCTCATATTTGCGGGTTTTCTTCTTTTTCCGCCGTGCCCTGCTGCCAAAAATGTCCTGCTCCGACAAAATGACAAAAGATGACTCCGGGAACTCATAGCCCCGCGCCAGATTTCCCACAGATACCATAATCTCACCCGGATAGATTTCATGGTCGTAGTCTTCCGAGAAAAAGGCATTCAGATCCTGATCCATGAGGTTTTCTGCCAGATGATTACCACGGGTCCGCGATGGGCTGAGCAAAAGGATACGGTATTTGCGGTCTTTAAATCTTTTCAGGTCTTTGACCAGAAGTTCAAACTGATTGTTGTAGGCGCCCACAGAGACCGCACGCACGCCGGTATGCCCTGCAATGGAAAGCAGTCCCTCGCGGCTATCCAAAGTTGACAAGACCACCCCCGGATGTTTTTGTAGCATAGCAAAGACGCTCTTGGTAGTCAGCAGCATTTCCAGTTGTCCCGGCAGGCAGTAGCCCTTTTCCAGACGGCTGGTCATACTGTCCGAAAACTCCTGTTCAATAACCTTTCCCTTTTCGTCCAGATGCACCAGTTCATCTAAAAAGACCAGAGTCTCCGGCGGAAAATAGGAAAGCAGACTTTCCGTCTGGCTGACAAAGTAATTCAGATGTGTCTCCAGACCAAGCCCCAGTCCCCATTCTCTGGTCTCGGTCGCCAGTTGTTCCACACCAGTCTTGATCCGGTGTGCTTCTTCCGTGCGCATCTGACTGCGATACTTCTGATACAGTTCTTCCGCATCCGCCTCCATACGCTTTAAACCGGTCTCGATCTCCTCCTGGGTCAGCACAAGTTCCATCGCCGGATAGACCGTCACATGTTCTACGGAGTCGATGGACTTTTGCGTTGCGACATCAAAATAACGGAGCGAATCGATCTCATCGCCCCACAACTCCATACGGATGGGATGTTCTTCTGTCAAAGGAAAGATATCCACGATCCCTCCACGCACGGCAAACTCTCCCGGATGTTCCACCTGGGTCACATTTTCATAGCCCAGCATGACCAGTTTCTTTCGCATTTCATCCAGATCCACCGTCTCTTCCAGATCAATGGTAAAAATGCCCCGTTCATAAGAGGAAAGGGGCGGCACACGGTTCATCAGGGCATCCATAGTCGTTACGACCGTGACCGGTCTATGCTCAATGAGTGCCTGTACGACAGAAAGACGCTCTCTGGTAAGAGCGTTGCTGTGAATGTCCGACTGATAAAAGAGCAGATCTCTTGCCGGATAATACAGAGTGTTTTCATCAAAAAACTGATAACCCTCATAGATCTGCTTTGCCCGCATCTCGTCAAAGGTAACGATCAGTTTGATCGGCACATCATAACCGATGCCATAGATCAGATGCGGTTTCAGACTGTCGATCAGCCCCGATACCTCGTAGATGCGTTTATCTTTTTTTAGATGTTCCCGCAGTTCCTCGATCTGCGGCATCTCCTCAAAAGGTTTTAAAAATGTTTTCATGATACTTCCACTTTTCCATTATAGCGGCTCATCGCCTTATCCACGTCTTCCGACAAGATACAGTCGATCGCCTGCGCCGCGCGCTCATAGGACAATTCCACCAGACGTCTGTCCTCCGGTGCAAAACGTCCCAGCACATGTGCGATCATATCTCCGTTTGGCGGCAATTTGCCTACACCGATGCGCACGCGCATAAATTCCTCGGTATGACAGTGGGCGATGATATTCTTCAAGCCGTTGTGACCGCCCGCACTTCCTTTTTTGCGGATACGCAAGGTTCCCGGATCCAGTGCCACATCATCTGAGATCACGATCAGATCCTGTGCCGGATCCAACTTGTAAAAATGCAGGATATCGCCCACACTCTCGCCACTTAAATTCATAAAGGTCTGCGGTTTGACCAGAATGACCGCCTGTCCTGCGATCCTGCCCTTTCCGATCAGAGCTTTGTGTTTTCGTTCCGTCACAGAAATACCATTCTGTTCTGCCAATAAGTCTATGACATCAAAGCCAACATTATGTCTGGTTCTTGCATATTTATCTCCCGGATTTCCCAATCCAACTATTACATACATACGATCATCCTCATTTCCTGCCTGATAACGTGATTTCTACTGATATACAATTTAGCTGACCGTGCCAAAAATTGCAAGATGACAAAAATACAAAAACGCAGGTCAAGGCTGCCCTCGACCTGCGTTCATCCCCATATACATTCCTATGCGGATCTTCTATACTGCTTCGCTATGTAACAACTCCTCGTTGTACTTTTGCAAGATCAGATTCTGGATCAGTTCTCTCGTAGAGGACTTGATCGGATGGGCAATGTCTTTGTACTCGCCCTCAGCTGTCTTGCGGCTTGGCATGGCGATGAAAAGTCCCTT
>ERZ840371.3691-NODE-3691-length-12166-cov-3.518207_pt1 | contig 12166 bp, 8 predicted proteins | sample MGYA00519937_ERZ840371 | MGnify/ENA primary metagenome ERZ840371 (study PRJEB31850, sample SAMEA3708873) | human gut metagenome | biome: human gut; feature: human-associated habitat; material: faeces | place: China | collected 2014 ... | reverse complement strand
TGAATCCTGATGATTTTCTCCCTGCATCTGAGGAGGAAAAACAGAGTCAGGTCATCATGCGGGAAAGCGTTAGTTTCTGGAAAGACGGTTTCCGCAGATTGAGAAAGAACAAAGTGGCAATGGTATCTATCGTTGTTATCGTTTTGGTCATGATTTTCTCATTTATTGTTCCATCGTTCTATCCATATACATACGATGAGCAGATCAAGGGTGCCAACAACCTTGCACCGTTTACATATTCCGCAGACGAGCAGGCAAGAATCGATGCCGGGGAATCCGTATTCCCACATGTCTTCGGTACAGATAAGATGGGACGTGACTACGCCATCCGTGTTATGATGGGTAGCCGTATCTCACTTCTGGTAGGTTTGATCGCTACAGCGATCATCCTGGTGATCGGATCTATTTACGGATCTATCGCAGCCTTCTTTGGCGGCTGGGTCGATCTGATCATGATGAGAATCGTAGATATCATATATACGGTTCCTGACGTGCTTTTGATCGTACTTTTATCTTTCGCTTTGAAAGATCCACTGAACAATCTGGCAAATGCACCTGGATTTAAGTGGGTACAGACAGTCGGAACCAACCTGATCAGTATTTTCATCGTATTCGCACTTTTGTACTGGGTAGGTATGGCACGTATGGTACGAAGCCAGATCCTCATGTTAAAGGAAAGCGAGTATGTTACCGCAGCCCGTGCACTTGGTGTCAGCAATGGTAAGATCATCAAGAACCATCTGCTTACCAACTGTATCGGTACATTGATCGTTACAACAACCTTGCAGATCCCATCCTCTATTTTTACAGAGTCTTTCCTGAGTTTCTTGGGAATGGGTGTTGCAGTTCCGCTTCCTTCACTGGGAAGTTTGGCAAGTGATGCAATCAATGGTATCGGAACTTATCCATACCTTTTGTTCATCCCTGCTGTTGCGATCAGTTTGATCATTTTGAGTTTTAACCTGTTAGGTGATGGACTTCGCGATGCATTCGATCCGAAGTTAAAGAATTAGAAAGGGGACGCGTCATGGCAGAAGAATACTTAGTAGATATAAAGAACGAGCGTCTTTCCTTCTTTACTCCGGCAGGAGAGGTTAAAGCGCTTAACGATGTATCCATTCATTTAAAAGAGGGAGAAGTCCTTGGTATCGTTGGAGAGTCAGGTTCCGGTAAATCCGTTACGGCATATTCTCTGATGGGACTGACGGCTCATCCTGGTAAATTGATAGGTGGTACATTACAGTTTAACGGTCACGAGATTGAGAAAATGGGTGAAAAAGAGATGCGCAAGATCCGCGGTAAAGAAATCTCTATCATTTTCCAGGATCCAATGACCAGTTTGAATCCGGTTTACACCATCGGTAATCAGATCACGGAGGTTATCCGTCTGCATACCGACAAAGATAAAAAACAGGCATATGCCCGTGCAAAAGAATTGCTGGAACTCGTTGGTATCAACGAGCCGGAAAAGAGATTAAAGCAGTATCCGCATGAGTTGTCCGGTGGTATGAGACAGCGTGTTATGATCGCTATCGCACTTGCCTGCGAACCAAAGTTATTGATCGCAGATGAGCCTACAACCGCATTGGACGTTACCATTCAGGCACAGATCCTGGAACTGATGATGGAACTCAAGGACAAACTCGGCATGGCGATCATCATGATCACACATGATCTGGGTGTTGTTGCTTCCATGTGTGACCGCATTGCGGTTATGTATGCAGGAAGAATCGTCGAGTATGGTACGACAGATGATATTTTCTATCGTCCACACCATATGTATACCAAGGGATTGATCCGTTCTATCCCTAGACTGGATACCAAGGAACATGAGAGACTGGTTCCGATCGAAGGAACTCCAGTGGATCTTTTGAACCCTCCGGCAGGTTGTCCTTTTGCACCTCGTTGCGAAGCATGTATGAAGATTTGCCTGCGCGAGATGCCACCGGTAACCCAGTTTGATGATGTTCACTATACACAATGTTGGCTCAATCAGAAAGAAGCCATGGAGAAGGGAGAAGCAAATGAGTGATAAATTTATCGAAGTAGAACATTTGCGTCAGTACTTTCCAGCAGGAGGCCATGGTAAGCATAAAAAGTACATTCAGGCGGTAGATGATGTTTCTTTTAGCATCAATCGTGGCGAGACACTTGGTCTCGTAGGTGAGTCTGGATGTGGTAAGACTACCACAGGTCGTGCACTGTTGCGTTTGTATCAGCCAACAGGCGGACGTTTTACATATGACGGCGACGTTGTATTTGATGTAGAAAAGAATCAGTGGGCACAGATGCTTCCATATCGTAAGAAGATGCAGATCGTGTTCCAGGATCCATACGCAAGTCTGGATCCACGTATGACGGTAGGAGATATCGTTGGTGAAGCGATCGATACACATAATCTTGCTGCAAATAAACAAGAAAGATATGAATTAATTATTGACATGCTTCGTAAAGTTGGATTAAACTCTGAACATGCGAACCGTTATCCACATGAATTTTCCGGTGGACAGAGACAGCGTGTTGGTATTGCAAGAGCACTTGCAGTCAATCCAGAATTTATTGTCTGTGATGAGCCGATCTCCGCACTGGATGTATCCATTCAGGCACAGGTCATCAACATGTTTGAAGACTTGCAGGAAGAAATGGGTCTGACCTATCTTTTCATTGCACATGATTTATCTGTAGTAAAGCATATCTCAGATCGTATCGGTGTTATGTATTTAGGAAGAATGGTAGAACTGGCAGACAGTTATGAATTGACAACACACCCGGTTCATCCATATACAAAGAGTCTGATTTCTGCGATCCCGATCGCAGATCCAAAGATCGCGAGAACAAGCAAACGTATTGTTTTGGAAGGGGATGTACCAAGTCCGTTGAATCCACCTTCCGGATGTCGTTTCCGTACCAGATGCCCATATGCCACAGACCAGTGTGCGCAGGAAGTTCCTGAATTCAGGGAGATTTCTCCGGGACATTATGCAGCATGCCACAACCTGGATAAGGTACAGTAATTTATGGTAAACCTTGCGAGGTTTTTCCCCTCGCAGTGTTTATATAAACCTGGCAGTATAAAAGAAACTGCCCATATTTAAGGAGGAAAAAATATGAAAAAGAGAGTGATTTCCTTATTACTCGTTGCTGCAATGACAGTAGGTCTTGTAGCATGTGGATCATCTTCAGGAGATGGTAAGAAGTCTAGTGCTTCATCAGATGAAAAGATTTTATCTGTTGAGACTGGTCCAGATCCAGAGACAGTTGATCCAGCACTTAACTCCGCAATCGACGGTGGTGAGATGATCTTACACGCATTCGAGGGTCTTTTGAAACTCGATGAGAATGGCGATCCAGAAGCTGGACAGGCTGAAAAGTGGGAAGTATCTGATGATGGACTTACCTACACATTCCATTTAAGAGATGGTCTTAAGTGGTCAGATGGTTCTGATTTGACAGCAGAAGATTTCGTTTACAGTTGGCAGCGTGTCTGCGATCCTAACGTAGCAGCTCCATATGCATCAACTGTTCTTGGAATGGTTGAAGGATTTGATGAGGCAGCAGCTGGAGACATCGAAAAGCTTGGCGTTGAAGCAAAGGATGACAAGACATTTGTTGTACATCTTGCAAATCCATGCCCATACTTCGAATCTATTGCAGCATTTGCTACATTGAATCCTGTTCAGAAGGCAACAATCGATGCAAATGGTGATGCTTGGGCAACAGCAGCAGATACATATATTTCTAACGGACCTTTCTATGTAACTGAATGGGTTCCAGGATCTTATGTATTAATGAAGAAGAATCCTAATTACTGGGATGCTGATTCTATTAAGTTAGACGGAATCAAGTTCAACTTGATCGAAGATGCAAACGCTGCATACAGCGCATACCAGACAGGTGAATGTCAGATGATCAAGGATGTTCCTACAGAAGAGATTCCTTCACTTAAGGATTCTGATGACTTCCATGTAGAGCCAATCATCGGAACATACTACTTAAGCTTGAACCTTCAGAAAGAGCCATTTAACAACAAGCAGGTTCGTCAGGCACTTTCACTTGCTATCGATCGTGACTATGTTGCAAACACTTTGATGCAGGGAACATATTCTCCAGCTGGTAATCTTGTAGGACCAGGATGGAAAGATACAGATGGTTCTGATTTCTCTGAGAACGCTAATGGCGGTAAGGAATATATCAGCACAACAGATTATGATGCAAACCTTCAGAAGGCAAAGGATCTCTTGAAAGAAGCTGGATATGCTGATGGAAAGGGAATTCCAAAGATCACATATTCTACAAATGATGCAGGATATCATAAGGTAGTTGCTGAGTACTTACAGAAGGCTTGGGGCGAACTTGGTATTGATGTTGATGTAGAAGTCGTAGAATGGGCTTCCTTCACACCAATGCGTCGTAATGGTGATTACATGTCATCTCGTAATGGTTGGGTAGGTGACTACTCTGATCCATCTAACATCCTTGAACTGTTCACAACAGACAATGGTAACAACGATGGTAAATACAGCAACCCTGAATTCGATGCAGTAATCGAGAAGTCTAGAACAACTACAGACGCAGCAGAGCGTTCTGCAGCACTTCACGAAGCAGAAGATATCATTATGGAAGATGCTGGATGTATTCCAGTTGCATACTACAATGATTTCTATCTCATGAGCGACAAGGTTACAGGTGCATGGCATGCATCTAACGGATACTGGTACTTCATGTACGCTGACATCGCTGAGTAATCCGTAGGAAATTTATAAAATTTTTCAAAGAGCTGTCCACAACTTGGGCAGCTCTTTTTTTACAAATTTTGCAATCCAGAAACATCGAAGATTTTGCGAGGTGCGGATTGCAAATTTTGTGGAAAACATTGCACAAGTTGTGGTGTTGGTAAAAAAGTAAAACAAGCAATTTGTTTCGTGCTATACTCCAACTTGTAAGTTATGTAGAAAAAGATGTCTAGGTGGGCATCGTAATATTTTAAATAAAAGGAGAAGAGAAATGGATTTGAATTTAAGACCAGCAAGTGAGTGCAAGTTTGACGCAGTTTCATTGGGTGAAGTTATGTTACGTCTGGATCCGGGCGAAGGCAGAATTCGCACCGCAAGACAGTTCCGTGCATGGGAAGGCGGCGGAGAATACAACGTAGTTCGTGGTCTTCGCAGATGCTTTGGCATGAATACCGGTGTTATCACAGCATTTGCTGATAACGAAGTAGGTAAGTTGATGGAAGATTTCATCCTTCAGGGTGGCGTTGATACCTCTCTGATCAAGTGGATGGATACAGACGGAATCGGAAGAATCTGTCGTAACGGTATCAACTTTACAGAGCGTGGATTTGGTATCCGTGGTGCTGTAGGATGTTCTGACAGAGCAAACACAGCAATCTCTAAGGCAAGGCCGGAAGATTTCGACTTTGATTATATCTTTGGTGAACTTGGTGCTCGTTGGTTGCATACAGGCGGTATCTATGCAGCACTTTCAGAGCAGTCATGCGAGACTGTTATCGCTGCGATCAAGGCTGCTAAGAAGTACGGCACGATCGTATCTTACGATCTGAATTACCGTCCATCTATGTGGAGCGCTATTGGCGGACAGGCTAAGGCTCAGGAAGTCAACAAGGAGATCGCTAAGTATGTTGACGTTATGATCGGTAACGAAGAAGACTTTACCGCATGTCTTGGATTCGAGATCGAAGGAAATGATGAGAACTTAAAGGAACTCAACCTCGACGGATACAAGAAGATGATCAACGAGGCTGCTAAGACATATCCTAACTTCAAGGCTGTTGCTACAACCCTTCGTGAAGTTAAGACAGCAACTGTAAATGACTGGAGTGCAATCTGCTGGGCAGATGGTGAGATCCACAAGGCTAAGGATTACAAGGGACTTGAGATCATGGACCGTGTAGGTGGTGGAGATTCCTTTGCATCCGGACTGATCTACGGTCTTATGACAACAGGCGATGCAGAACTTGCAGTTAACTACGGTGCAGCACATGGCGCACTTGCTATGACAACACCTGGCGATACTACAATGGCTAGCAAGAAGGAAGTAGAAGCAATCATGGGTGGTGCCGGAGCCCGCGTGCAGAGATAACTATCACATATAAATACTATGTCACCCCGCAGGGACTTTTCCCTGCGGGGATTTTTCTTTTTGCCGTAAAGTGATAGAATGATAGGAAATAGTGTCTGAAATGTAGAAGGAGACCACATGTACCGCATATTTATCGTAGAAGACGACCCGACAATGGCAAACGCCATGAAAGAAAAGATAGAGTCCTGGGGCAACGAAGCCAGGATTGTAGAGCATTTTCAAAATGTTATGACAGAATTTACGGCGTATGACCCACATCTTGTTTTGATGGATATTATGCTTCCGTTTTTCAATGGATATCACTGGTGTACGCAGATCCGCCAGATTTCGCAAGTGCCGGTTGTATTCTTATCGTCAGCTTCGGATAATATGAATATTGTTATGGCAATGAATATGGGGGGAGATGATTTCCTGGCAAAGCCCATTGATTTGGATGTGATGATGGCAAAAATCACAGCAATGCTTCGACGGACATATGATATGGGAAACCAGTTGCCTATGCTAGAGCATCGGGGGTTGATGCTGGGATTGATGGATTCTACCATCACCTATGATGGACAGAAAATCGAACTGACGAAGAATGAATTTCGCATTTTGCAGACATTGATGGAGCGCAAAGGTGAAATCGTCAGCCGCGATACGCTCATGATGCGTCTGTGGCAGATGGATGATTATGTAGAAGAAAATACGCTGACCGTCAATGTGAACCGCTTGCGTAAAAAATTAGACAGCATTGGCCTGCATGACTATATTGTGACAAAGGTTGGCGTTGGCTATCTCTTGCCCTTGGAATAGGAGGTCATATGAAAAAATATTTACAATATCGTCGGGGATATCTGTGCATATGGCTGCTTCTTTGTAGTGTTCCAATTCTGGTCCAGCTGCTTTATGGACAGGCACTGGAGAGCATTTTGTATGGCGTTGGTCTGGCAACTGTTTTGGTATTGCTTTTTATGGTGCATGATTTTTTGCGTTTTCGCGAGAAAGAAGAAAAAAGAAAACAGGTTGCCCAGAATATGGGAAGCCGGGAATTGTGTCTGTTTGAAACGAATGATCCGGTAGAAAAAGAGTATCTCGATTTGCTCGGTCAGCTTACGGAACGCTATTGCAAACAGGCAGAACAACTGCAGACTGCAACAAAAGAAAGACAGGAGTATTATACGACGTGGGTGCACCAGGTGAAGACGCCGATGGCAGCGATGAACATGCTGTTGCAAAAGGAAGACACACCAGAAAGCAGACAACTGCAGCTGCAGCTTTTTCGTATGGAAGAATATGTAGAGATGATTCTTCATTTTACAAGATTAGAGGAATCCGGAACGGACTTTGTTTTTGATGCGTATGATTTGGATGAGATGATACGAAAGACCATCCGTAAATACGCGTCTGTTTTTGTGCAAAAAAAGATTGCAATCTGTTATGATACTGTCGCAGCACATGTGCTTACCGATGAAAAATGGTTTTGTTTTGTGTTGGAGCAGGTGCTTTCCAATGCACTCAAATATACAAATCATGGAAGTGTAACCATTGCCATGGAAACGCCGGGACTTCTTACTATTCGTGACACAGGAATTGGGATTGCTCCTGAAGATGTGCCACGCGTTTTTGAAAAAGGATACACAGGGTATAATGGCAGAGCAGACCACAAATCCACCGGTCTGGGATTATATTTATGTAAACGGACGATGAACCGCCTGCATCATAGTATTTCATTGACATCCGTTGTGGGCGAGGGAACAACCGTCACACTGGATCTTCGCAGAGAAGAGCGTATAATAGAATGATTTTTGCTATCTTACAAAAATGTCACACAAGAAGCCTTATATGTCACACGATTCGATGGTTGACTTATAGGGCTTTTGTTAAAGTATGCTTGTAATGAAAAAAGATAGTGCGCACGCAGGGGATGCGTGTAGGACAGGAGGAAAATATGGCTATGTTAGAAGTAAATTGTCTGGAAAAGATATATAAAACGCGTCTGGGCGGAAATCAGGTACAAGCATTATGGGATGTTTCGTTTTCTGTGGAACAGGGAGAATATTTGGCAATTATGGGAGAATCCGGAAGTGGTAAGACAACACTTTTGAATATTTTAGCAGCACTCGACCGACCAACGAGCGGCAGTGTTCTTTTAGATGGATGTGATATTACGGACTTGCCGGAAAAAGAAATTTCTAAATTCCGTCGTGATCATTTGGGATTTGTATTTCAGGATTTTAATTTGTTGGATACCTTTTCTTTGAGAGATAACATTTATTTACCAATGGTGCTTGCAGGGAAAAAACCAGAAGCGATGAAGGCAAAAGCAGAACCATTGGCAAAAAGACTGGGCATAGAGGATGTGTTAGATAAATTTCCATATGAGGTGTCTGGTGGACAGAAACAGCGCGCGGCAGTGACACGCGCACTTATGATGGATCCCAAACTGCTTCTCGCAGATGAACCGACAGGTGCTTTGGATTCAAAGGCAACAGATGAATTACTGCAGGTGTTCTCGGAGTTACATGCGGCAGGGCAGACAATCTTGATGGTAACCCATTCGACAAAAGCAGCATCGCATGCAAGCCGTGTTTTGTTTATAAAGGATGGAGAAGTGTTCCATCAGTTGTATCGTGGCAACAGTACAAATGAGGAAATGTATCAAAAGATTGCCAATACACTGACACTCTTGACGACAGGCGGTGATGAAAATGAGTAAAGGATTTTACCGCCAGCTGGCAAAAACGAATATGAAAAAGAATGGAAAAATATATACTCCTTATATACTCAGCGTGATTGCTGCTGTGGCAATGTTTTATATTATACAATCATTGGCACTGAATCCGGGATTTGAGAACATGCTCGGCTTTGATACAATGAATTCTATTTTGATATTTGCCTGTTGGGTTGTCCGCATTTTTCTAGTGATTTTCATGTTATATACGAACAGCTTTCTGATCAAGCAGAGAAGAAAAGAGTTTGGTGTTTACCACATGCTTGGCTTAGAGAAAAAACATCTGGCGATTACCTTATTCTGGGAGAGCTTAAGTGTACTTGTGATAGGACTTTTCGCAGGAATCCTTTTTGGCATGCTTTTGGATAAACTTTTATATGCAGTTCTGATACGTATGCTAGGTTTCTCTGTTCCGCTGGGCTTTTTTGTATCGCCGCTTGCGATTGGACATACGGTGGTATTGTTTGCCGTCATAATGGCGCTAAATTATTTTTATGATATTGCGCAAATTCATGCGACATCGCCAATCGAACTTTTACATGGAACGGATATGGGCGAAAAGGAACCACGTGCAAAATGGCTGCTTGCCATTCTTGGCTTTATTCTTTTGGCGACCGGCTATACTATTTCGCTGAAAATAGAAGATCCGGTGTCTACGCTTGCTTTCTTTTTTGTAGCTGTTCTCTGCGTTATTTTTGGCACATATCTGCTGTTTACAGCGGGAAGTATTGCATTACTAAAGTTGCTGAAAAAGAAGAAAAGTTTCTATTATAAGACAAATCATTTTGTGAGTGTTTCCGGTATGATGTATCGTATGAAACAAAATGCGATAGGATTAGCGCACATTTGTGTTCTTTCTACCATGGTGCTCGTGATGATTTCCACGACATCTTCCATGATGTTTAGCATGCACGATATTTTATATACGCGTTATCCGATGCAGAACATGTGTTATGTTTCCGGTACAAGTCGCAGTGACGATCAGAAGATGATAGAAGCCATTCATCAGATGGCGAAGGAAACCGGCTGTGATGTCAAAGATGAGATTTATGCACGCGGTTGTATTATTTATACCCGAAGACAGGGAGAGGCATTTGAAGCAGATGTGACTGCCATGGGAACGTCTGCGGGAGTTCTTTTTTGCATGAATCTGGAGGATTACAATAAGAACTTGCATACAAAGGAGACGTTAGAACCGGGAGAGGTTTTGGTATATGCGGCTCATGAACGTTATGGAAAAGACACGATTGAGATTATGGGACAGGATTATCGCGCAAAAGAAGTGAAAAAGGCACCGTGCAATGGACAACTGGCATCTTATATGTCGAGCGTATATTACATTGTTTTCCCAGATGAAGCAGCGGTAGAGCAAATAGCAGAGCGCATACCATATCAGTATGACGACAGTTTTAACGAGTTGCGATCATATTATGGTATTGATATCGATGGAGATGCCGATCAGCAAAAGGAACTCTATAAGAAAATACAAAAGTATCCATCCACAAACATGAGCAGCTTTTCTGTGGAAAACCGAAACGTGAATGAGAAATCATTGAATGCTCTTTATGGTGGTTTGTTCTTTACGGGGGCGTTTCTTGGTGTACTCTTTCTGATAGCAACGGTTTTGATCATTTATTATAAACAGCTATCGGAAGGCTATGATGATCGGAAACGATTTCATATTATGCAGCAGGTTGGTATGACGCATGAGGAAGTATCCTCTGCCATTCGTTCCCAGGTATTAACTGTATTTTTCCTGCCGCTTGTGACTGCTTGCATTCATACCTGTTTTGCTTTCCCGATTATCTGCCGCATGTTGTCACTCTTTAATATGCGTAATACAACGCTTTTAGTCGCATGTATGGTTGGTTGTTTTGTGGTATTTGGTATCATCTATGTGCTGGTGTATCTGATGACTGCCCGGACATACAATCGTATCGTACAGGAATAACCAGAAGGAATAACCGAAAAGCTTTTCCATTGCATGCACTTGACAGGATATGCTATAATCGAGAGCGGATATATTGTAGCAACGCAAGAAGAAACAGTATAAGATATAGAAAGCATCTGATTTGATCGGACGATTTTTATATATACACGAGTGTTAAGGAGTAAGACAATGGTTAAAGTAGTAAAATTTGGTGGAAGTTCCCTGGCAAGTGCAGCACAGTTTGCCAAGGTAGGAGATATTATCCGCGCGGATGAGTCACGTCGTTATGTTGTGCCGAGTGCGCCGGGAAAACGTAATGCAAAGGATACGAAAGTAACAGATATGCTTTATTCCTGTTATGCATTAGCAGAAGCCGAGGAAGACTTTAAGGGTGCACTGAAAAAAATTAAGGAACGTTACAATTCCATTATCAATGGACTGAATCTGAAGCTGTCACTGGAGGAAGAATTCAAAAAGATCAGTGAGAACTTTAAAAATAAAGCGGGGGTTGACTATGCGGCGTCCCGCGGCGAATATCTGAACGGTATTATTATGGCGAATTACCTTGGCTACGAGTTTGTGGATGCGGCAGAGGTGATTTCCTTCGAGGAGGACGGAACTTTTGACGCGGAGAAGACCAACAAGGTGCTGGCAGAGCGTCTGGAGAAATGCGAGCGTGCGGTAATTCCGGGATTCTACGGGGCACTGCCGGACGGAACGATCAAGACCTTTTCCAGAGGCGGTTCCGACATCACGGGATCCATCGTGGCGCGTGCGGTACATGCCACCTGCTATGAGAACTGGACGGATGTGTCGGGCTTTCTCATTGCAGATCCGCGCATCATTAAGGATCCGCAGCCGATCAAGACGATCACATACCGTGAGCTGCGCGAGCTTTCCTATATGGGCGCCAGCGTGCTTCATGAGGACGCAGTGTTCCCGGTGAGAAAAGCAGGAATTCCGATCAACATCCGCAATACCAACAAGCCGGAGGACAAGGGAACTCTGATCGTAGAGAGTACCTGCAGAAAGCCAAAATACACCATTACCGGAATTGCTGGTAAGAAGGGCTTCTGTTCTATTAACATTGAAAAGGCAATGATGAATTCTGAGGTTGGTTTTGGGAGAAAAGTTTTAAGCGTATTTGAAAAATACGGCATCAACTTTGAACATATGCCATCCGGTATCGATACCATGACTGTTTTCGTTCATCAGTCAGAATTTGAGGCTTATGAGCAGTCTGTAGTAGCAGGTATCCACAGAGTGGCAGAGCCGGATACTATTGAATTAGAGTCAGATCTGGCACTGATCGCAGTTGTAGGCAGAGGTATGCGCTCCAACAGAGGCACTGCAGGCCGTATCTTCTCCGCACTGGCACATGCAAGAGTCAATGTAAAGATGATCGATCAGGGATCCAGTGA
>ERZ840371.3688-NODE-3688-length-12176-cov-9.059566_pt1 | contig 12176 bp, 16 predicted proteins | sample MGYA00519937_ERZ840371 | MGnify/ENA primary metagenome ERZ840371 (study PRJEB31850, sample SAMEA3708873) | human gut metagenome | biome: human gut; feature: human-associated habitat; material: faeces | place: China | collected 2014 ... | reverse complement strand
GGCACGTAAGGGGACTATTAAATATGAGTTTAAGGACTAAGGTTATTGCGGCCCTTACGGGGGCCACTATGCTTGGCGGCGCCATTACCGGTGTAGTCCAGCACAACGAGGGCCTGAGCCTTACCGCCTACAAGGATAGCGCTGGTGTCCCTACCATCTGCTATGGGGAGACAAAGGGCGTCAAAATGGGCCAGAGAGCCACTCTGAGCGATTGCCAGAAGCAGCTGATACAATCAGCGGGGGAACATGCAAAGGCTCTTGACGGGCTTCCTATGCAGCTCTCTGACGTAGCTCTGGTTGGGTCTATAGACTTCATTTATAACGTAGGCGTGGCTGGCTTCAACGGCAGCTCCGTGAAGCGACATCTAAAGAGCCTGGATTACGCAGCAGCCGGAAAGGCTGTACTGGACTGGCGCTATATTAGCAAGTACCAGCAGAAGTCCCCGGGCACCGGCTGGGTGTACAAGGGCGGCAACCGCTGGACCTTCGACTGCTCTCAGTACGTTAACGGGCAGCGCAATAAAGTGTGCTGGGGTCTATGGGAGCGCCGGCAGTGGCAGAGCAAAGCCATTGGCAATAAATTTAACAATGTAAATGCCGCAGTGTCGGCACTCACTAAAACCGGAGGATAAATGGCACTCACTCAATTAGTGCAAGCACGCCACCCTGTACTGGGTTTAGACTACGTGGATGTGCGTGATTACGGGGCCAAGGGTGACGGGGTAAACGACGACTGCCTAGCAATCCAGACTGCTATTCGTGATGCTCATGCTAAAGGCATTACGCGCGTGTTCGTGCCGGGCACTGACCAGTACTACCGGTGCACTTACCCAGTGTTCCTGCTGAGCGGTATCGAGTTATTCGGCGTTGGGCCAGGCTCCCGTATCGTATTCGAGAATCCAGTTTTTAGCAAGGGACGCGGCGCCATTATAATCGGTAGCTCCTATGAGATTAACCGGACACTGGTATTTGCTGCCTATGATAGCGGTAGCTGGGAAGGTAAGAGCACCATTAATACCAGCTATGTTAACCCGGCGCAGAAGCAGTACATCCGAGATAACCCCAGTTTCATCGAATGCAAAAATGCCTCTGTGCATGACCTGCGATTAGATGCAATCTACTTGTCCCCTTATACGGATGGTGGATACGGTATTAACTTTGTGAACTCCCAGGACTGCGTAGCCTACAACATCGCCGGTTCCGGTTGGACTCAGCTGATTGGTATGGGTTCCGATACACCTCCGGAGACCCCTTCTAACCACCGCTGCAAGGCGTGGAACTTGGAAGTGGTGCAGCCTAACCAGAGCAAAACCTACTACAGTATCGGCTTTATCAGCAACAGCACCAACTGTGTTATTCACGATGCAGTACAGCACCAACCTATGGCAGACGGCACCCCTAACGGCAGCGCCGGGGCATTTAACCTGTGTGAAGACTGTGAGATGTACAATATCACAGTGCACGAACTGGGCCGTACGCAATCCTCTGAGGGTGTTCTGATGAACAACCTGGTAGGGTGCAGAGTCGAAGGTATCACCATCAAGGGGACCCCGACGTCTAAGGTTATCAGTGCAGTATCGCACTACTATACTGATGCGAGCTTTAACGTAGCCTCTAGGCCGAATGTGTTCAAGAACATTACCGCGGTCAACTGTGAGCACGCGGTGTCGTTGCGAGGTAAGTACGTTATCGTGGATGCAGTTAGTCCTTACAACTGCGACTATGATTTGTACTTTGGCAACAACAACGCCACTAACAACCAGGTTATGTTTGAGCCTAAGAGTGTGCGCTTTGGCGGTTCAAATACCCACGCCTGGTTCCTGCAGAACAACACGGTCAAGGGTTGGCAGCGCCGGTATCACTATCTGAGACCAGCCGCTATGCTGCTGAACGCTAAGGGAGACACACAGTCTTGGAACAACAATAAGCTCGTCAGCACTAAGCAGGACGTATCTTTGTACTTCCAGCACGCCCTGGGCGAGGAGTTTAAAGCTATTGATGATATGCGCTGTTATTTGCGATTCAATAACGCTGCGGACGCCGCTTATCTCAAGGGTAGTACTGTGCAGATGTCGCTGCGGCAGATGCTAGCGTTTGACGGTAATATCGTGGAGGTTCCTTATACCGCTCTGACTAATACCCGGGTAGCTGCATCTGGCATGGAAGATACCAACCTTGTGGCTACGGCTGCTGGGACCACTGGGCTTGTGCGGATGGATGATGCTACTAACGGGCCGGCTTATAGCTGGACCTTGGACGTGAGCATGACCAACAACACAGACTTCAACTATATGAAAGAACTACGAGTAGCGGGGTACAAATAATGCAAGGCACTTTACTGCGGGATCTGGATATTCTAACCAGAGCAATCATGGAGTACTACGCCAATAAGTCGGGTTACGATATTACTATAGAAGATATCCGTAAGCGCGATAAGGTGGTACCATGGGGAATGCGCGCATTCCCGGATGCACTGGACGAGCAGATGCTAGCGCTGCAGGCACAGTGGGTTGACGCCGGGGACTTGACTACTCCAGAGGCTACGGCTGCTGCACGAGAGGCTGCTGTTGTAGCTGCAATTGAGCTGCTGTATGCTGCTGAGTAATGTCCTGCGTAACCCCTGGGCTAACCCTAGGGTGTCCCTAGAGTGTTCCTGTATTGGCACGGGGACTGCTCTGGGGGTGCACGTCTATACCTGGACCTGAAATTTATTAGACTCACGCGAGCCCCTCCCTCACCCTGAACGCGCCCAATTGCCCCCATAGGGGGTGTCTAGCGTCAATTTAGGGGGGGGGGGGGCGCACTGGTGGGGCCTCATAGGGCCTGCTAGTGCGCACCAGTGGGCCTCAGCGGGCCTGTGCTGCGTTCTAGGGCTATTGCTAGTGCTACCCTATGGCTACCCCTGTGCGTGGCACTGTGTGGCTCCTGTGCGCTCTATGAGGCACTAGGGCTGCCCCACTGCGTTGCGCAGCTAGCTGGGGCTATCCCTGTGCGCTCCCTGTGGGCCATAGGGGGTGCGCTCTGCCTTGCTTATTTTGCGGGCCTCTAGTGCCTGTCCAGTGGGGCCAGTAGTGGGGCCATAGTGGGCCACCTAGTGCGCTGTAGTGCCTGCCTGTGCTATCCCTAGTGCGTACTGGGCTATCCACTGGCTATCCTTAGTGCTTTACATTGTGCCGATTCTATGCTACGCTGCGCGCTCCCCACTAGGGCGCACATCCACCTCACCGCACTACCCAGCGCTATCCCCTTGCTATCCCTTCTCTCTTACTTTCATTCGAAAGCTAATATGAAATGATGTTACAGGAGTAGGAGGGTTTTAGGGCACTATACATACTACTACTCACTAGGCACTCACTAGGTACTCACTAGTATGTCCCTGTGCCTACGCAGTAGGCTGACATACCTAGAATCTTGTAACCTCCGCTCCTATCCCTCCGGGATATCGTCGCTATGGTTACGCTACTCATCACTATGTAAGGAGTTATTGTTGTGGCTAGAACATTTAAGGTTGTGGTTGATAAAGAGGGCTATCCAGTGATTAACGGTGCTGGTCCAGAGGGTATACGTAAGAACGGTAAAAAGGACCGTAGGACTATGGCGCTGCATAGGGCCGTGGTTATGGATGCACTGGGTATCACTAGCTACGGCTCTGGCTACCATGTACATCACTGTGACAGTAACCGCCTTAACTGCGCCTTTGATAACCTGATACTGGTTAGCTCCAGCACTCACCGTGCCATTCACTTAGCACAGATGCAGGAAGGGAGATGTTTCACAAAGGAGGAGTTATTGGCTAGTCCTGAGTATGATACTAACTGGCGAGAGTTCGACGTAACTTATGGGGATTACAATAGCTTACTGCATGCAGACCTTTAGGGGTCTGCTTACCCTTTTTGCTCTTAGAGATAAAAAGTTGAAAATAGTACTTGCTTCTTTTGGTTCAATAGGGCTATAGTTCAATCACCGGAAGGCGCTGAGGTGCTAACCGGGGCCGAGCCGGGAGGCTCCGCTGGATTAAGGCTAGATAGTGTGAAGGGTTAGATACTCGATAAAAAGAGTTGACGCCGCGAAGGACATAAGCTAGATTGAATCCCGAAGTAAGTAGTAAGGTAGTAAGAAATAAACGCTTGACAAGTTCCGATTCACTGAGTAACTTAGATAGCGAACAACGTAGTAAGCTGGTTTGCGGGGAGGCTCAGTACCTTGACTGGTACGTTGACGACCCACCCCTAGACAATCAGTAGCAGTAAAGATGTAACGTCAAGAGCTGAGACGACAAACAGCGGGTGCGCTTAGATGATTGTGCCCTGAAAACGAAATTATCAAGCCCAGCGCGACTGGGGAGCCGGGGGAAACCACGAAGAGGCTGAATCAACGCGGTTGTACAGGTGCTGACTAGAATCAGTAACCCGCCAACCAATAACACTGACCTAAGCAACCATGCTTAGCTGAGTGTTATACAGGAGCAACCATGAGTAGGCTGATAGATGCTGAATATAGGTGGCGCAGACAAAACGCAGCCGCGTGGAGGAAGCGCATTTCGGTACTGGAAAGTACAATAGAACACTTCTCTGCGTTGCAGAGTCTCACCTCTAATCAGGTAACGGCGTTAGTCAGTATGCGTACTGAGATTGCCAGACTGAAAGGGCACATAAAGGCGGGAACATGAAATACCGTGATAAATTGAAACAACAATTCGAGGGGCTGGAGAAGCTATCCGGTTCGGAATTGAGAAAGCGCCGGGACGCGCTGAACCGCGCAGGGTATACGCAGACAAAGCAATCCGCTACGTTCAGCACTACAGTGCGTGGCAAGACCAAAGTTAAGGGCAACAGTAAGCAGCCCAGGGGTTGGTACACTGTAAATTCACAATTAGGGAGGTTGGTATGATGACGTTCTTAGCAGCTGCTGGGGTATTCTTTCTCGCGGGACCGCTTCTGCGGCTCCTGTTCATTCTTCTGTTCGTTAGCAGGAAGTGAGGTACACGTATCCTTGTGGCGGTGCAAGAGCAGTACTCGGACGCCGCTGTAACGCTCGCGGTGGATGGTAATAGCAACAACGATATTTGAGGTAGGGTATGCACGGAAAGAATCCTGAGACGTTGCTGATGCGTAGGCAGCAACCAACAATCGAAGGGCTGGCGCGAGAGTACAGCGCTAAGGCAGCACTGCGCCAGCACTATGAGAAACAAGCGCAGCGCCTGGGTATGACCCTGCGCGGCTACTGCCACCGGTTTAATGTGCGAGGTGTAGTATGAGCAAGCAAATTATGTATGATGTATACAAGCGGCCAAGCGGGTTGCTGTACCGAGTGCCGCTGTGCAGTCCACTGCATGCCAGCGCAGAATTCTATGCTGAGCAGGGTAATCGGTGGTTGCCTTCCAGTCACACAGTTGGCGGGTTAATATCCAGCAAGCACAGCGCCCTTGTGGCCAGCAACGTGGTATTCAAGGACGGCGTATGCTCACAGTAGACGAAACAGCGCTGCTGTGCTGGCGTCTGCTGGAAACGCAAGGTAAGTGCGGTTGCACTTGGGAAACATTCAAAGAGGTTCCTAATGAACTCAAGCAAATCCTACCAGTTGAGCGTCGATTACTCCGAGTTAGAAAAGAGGGTATTGGCACTGTTCTCACAACCTATCGAGAGTACACTGAGTCTGCCGCGCGCAGATTGCAAGAGCACATTGCGTTCGATGTGGTCGCAGCACTACTACGGTATGGATATCGTGGAGCCTATACAGGATTTAGGGCAGCTGTGCGCTCGTATTATAAGCAACGACAACTCGCTGCGTGGTACGCGCGCTGACCTCGTTATTACTGACGAACTCAAAGAATCTATTCAGGAGCAAATGAAAATGCAGGAAACTAACACAGCACCTATCGAATGGAAAGTAGTGTTACCGGAAGGTGCAAACGCACTGCCGATGAAAGAATCAATGTATTCCAGCGGCGATTACTGGACCCCGTTTCAGGACTTGCAAATGCAAGGCGCTGACCATCCTCACACTGAGGGTCCACTGCAGGCGCTTATGGGTCTCCGCACTGTAAGTGCGTGCACCCCGGGCTTAGAAGTAACTATAGGCGGAATACTGCATCCGGAGTACCGTGAGGGAATGATGACTCGCGGCCCGTTGCAAAAGGTGGACCTGTACCGGTCCGGAACTTTCTACGAACTCTTTGCCCCGGCGCGAATCACCATCGACAGCAAGTTCTGGGAACGCCGCCGCGACTTCTACGAGGGCGAGGATGTAGTGGTTGAGCGCGTAGTTGCTTGCGTCGAAGAATTCACCGGTTACAAGGTGCACAAGCAGGCTGTGCAGTTATTCGAACGTATTATGCTTGCACCAGAAGAGGAGCAGCGCCGGAAGTATACTGGCTACGATTACGGTAGACACATCCGCGATGGCAATGCCGCGGCGTTGCTCATGAAGTTGCACGGTTTCGTAGTGCCTAGATTCGCTGTGCCATTGGGCTTTGGTTTCCGCAACGGAGAGCCCATAGTGATGCTGGGGCAGCCGCGGATGCACAAAGATTTCGCCGCAGTTACTGAGTACCGCTGCGTGGAGATGCGTGTAGGTAAGTGGCTCGCTAACTACTACGGAAATGGTGTAGACTTCCGCGATGCTATTGAAGACCTCAAGGCTATGAACGTAGAGCCTACAACGTACCTGTGCAAGACCGAGCAGGAATGGTACGATGCCTATGAGAACGGCCCGAGTAGCTGCATGAGCGGATACTCCTTTGAGCATAGCCCTGTGCGTACATATGCTACCACCAGTCACGGGTTGCCGGATAACGGGCTGCGCCTGTTCATCCAGTACACCGGGGAGCTGTTCGGGGACGACTTCGAAGTGCAGGCACGGGCAATCATTAACACCGAAACTAACGAGTACGTTCGTGCTTACGGCAACGCTGCGGATGCAATCCTGCGAGGGCATGGGTACACCAGAAACACTGAGTGTCTCGAAGGGGTAATGCTGGCGCGGATACCGCACCCTACCTATACCGGTGCGGTGCTGATGCCCTACCTCGATAGCGACCAGTGCGGGGTGGATGAAGAAGGTAGTGACGCCTTTGTAATTCGTGAAGACTACGAATACGAGGCGCAAGAATCAGAAGGATACATCTACGTCGGCACAGAGTCTGCCCGGTGCTGCTGCTGCGGCGAGCGCTTCCCCGTCGATGACATGCAGGAAACCGCATATGATGGTATGGTGTGCGGTGATTGTGTTGAAAATGAGCAGTATGTGCACGTAGTTGGGCGCGAGGGTATGTATAGCCGATACGACTGCACCTGGTCTGATTACCACGACGCCTATGTATACGACGGGGACATTGAGCACTGCGCAGTAGAGGGTGTAGTGCACGACCAGGAAGAACTGGTGTATGCACAGGACCGGCAAGTGCTTATTGAGCACGCAGAAGAACACCCAGTGCACGGGCTAATTCTCACTGAGCATGCAGCTGATTGCCTGGGAGAGAAATACCTGGGCAACGATGACGGAGAAGAAGTAGAGGAGGCAGCTTAATGTTCTTGAATCCGCACGGGATTGATATGCAGCTGCTCTTGCAGATACTGCAAACGCACCGGCCTAGCTGGGCGAGCACTAAGTGGTTCGAGCCGCTGCTCGAATGGGCGCTGGGTAGTGATATGCACTACGTAAAGGACAAGCACGGGAACTACTTCGTGCTGGTGGGGGACTCAGAGCAAAGCGACGTGGCATTTACGTCGCACCTCGATACGGTGGCCCGTCCTGGTAGTGCAGCCCCGGATGTTGGTTGCACTAACAAGGGCATACTGTTCGTAAAGAATCCGCAGCAAGCTGACTGCTTGGGCGCGGACTGCGGAGCTGGTATCTACCTGATGCTGGAGATGCTGCGGCGGGGTGTGCATGGACGCTACTGCTTCTTCGTGGATGAAGAGGTAGGCTGCGAGGGTAGTGCTGCATCGGTCAAGGATGACACTGGGTTTTGGACTGGGGTCAAGGCGATGATTAGCTTTGACCGCCGCGGCGACGGTATCATCACGCATCAACGGTATATGCGCTGCTGCTCCGACACCTTTGCCAAGACCCTAGCAGAGCGCCTGGGGCGCACGGAGCAGCACTTGCAGAAGGGGGTGTATACTGACTCAGCTGAGTTCGTTGGTGTTATCCCTGAGTGTACCAACGTCGGCGTAGGGTATATGCACGAGCACACTCCGGATGAGGTGCTGGACCTGAACATCCTGGGCCAGGTGCTTGAGCGGGTACTGCAAGATGGTACGTTCTCGCACCTTCCGATTGAGCGGGACCCGAAGGTATTGGAGCCAGACCAATGGCTCTCTGCGTCTACACTCAGTTTACGGCAGCCGTGGGACATGCCGCCGGACGAGGACCCGCAATTGCTGGCTGCGTTCCGCGTAGTGTCCCAGCTATCTAAACAACAACTGGTTAGCTGGGTGCAGGAGAATCCAGCTAAGGCGGCTGAGTACATCATGGTGTTCTCCGATTACGGCTTCAAAGAAGAACTGATTGAACTAGGCACCCGAGTCGTAGAAGACTGGGGTGGGTACGATAATATTGTGGAGGGTTGATTATGCATAAGTTTAAAGTTGGTGACAAGGTTGTGCGTAAAGAGGAGATGGGTAAAGATACATTCTTTCAGGACAGGCTTGGGGGTAAAATATACTACGTAGTGACTTCTGTGAGTGATGGGGGTTGCTGGTTACAACTAGACTGGTGGTGTAGTAACCGCAACACACACCCTTGGTACGTTCTTAATTTCGAGCTGTACCAAGAACCGGACGAGGAGCTACCACCGGTTCCGTCGAGTGTATCCTATCTAAACACTAAACGAGACCCCGGAAACGACCAGCGGCTGGTATTAGAAAGGGATAGTGAGACTGATGAAGGCCTGCTCTACATCGGGATAGTCCCTAGAAAGAACAGCACCCGGGCAGAGCAAGCGATTGGGGTTAATATGAGTCCCGACGCAGCCCTGCAGTTGGCACACGACATTCGCCGCATGGCTATGGAAATCAAACGTAAGGAGAAAGCACAATGAAAGCAGTAAACATAATCGTAAAAGACAAGGGCTGGAATTGCGCTGCCCGAGACTTAACTCTGGGTAAAGTGTATCCAGCAATACGCACGGAGGCGGGGGAAGAAGATAGTTACGGCACTATTAATGAATTTACTTTATATGAGCTGGTAGACGACGTCGGGGATAGCTGTGGTATTTATTTGGACTACGATGGCATAGTCGTAGAGGAAGTATAACCGTGGACCAGCGCCTAGTCCTTGAGAAGGATAATGGGGACGGGGAAGGAACCTGTGCGTACTATGTACTGGTAGATGACGTAAGACATCCGTGCGGTCTGTGTGATAAATATCTAGGGGTAGAAATACAAGAGGTGCAATAATGGACCAGCCCTGGCTTAGAGCGTGCAAGCGCCTGGCCGTGGGGCAGAAGGCACGCTTTCGGTGCTGCGGCAGGGACGCCGCCGGGGTGCTCTACAATAACCCTGATGCCTGGGAATACTATTGCCACCGCTGCAAGCAGGTAGGCAAGGAGCACAAGCAGTACCAGCGCATACAGTTACAGGAAGAGCCGAGGGTGCAGCCCTCTGCACCTGCAGATGCAATTTGCATTAGCCAAGCGCATGCGGAAACGCAGAGTTTTATTTACGGATTCCTGACTACAAAGGGAATCATGCCTGAAATGGTGGAGGATGCAGAATGGAGCAAAGAGAAACAGCGGATAATCTTCCGTGTCGGAAGCGCTGCTCTGGGCCGTGCAGTGCATGCCCGACAGCAACCGAAGTGGGTAATGTACGGCCAGCCAATACCGTTCGCTGCCGCGGCACCTGCCGTAGCACCGGCTGTAGCTGCGGCCGCGCCTCTAAAGGTCGTGCTCACCGAGGACTTTCTCTCAGCGAGGAAGATACAGCACGCAGTTACGAGCTACAGTGCGTTGAACGTGCAGGCTATAGCTATGCTGGGTACACGCTTGCCCACGCCGCTGAGGGCTTGGCTGATTCAGAATCGCCCGGAAGTGATTCTGATGCTGGACAATGACCCAGCAGGGCACGCTGGGGTAGCAGCAGCACGCCGAGCACTGCGCCCGTTCATGCAGTGCCGGGAGCATTACTTCGCTGCGGACCCTAAGGACGCAGAAATCAAAGAGATTCTGGAGGCTTTAATTGGACCTAATAGTAGTTAAGGCAATGTGCACGCAGAAGGTATGGAACCGACTGCGAGAGCAGATACCTAAGAGCATGCTCGCGCCGGATACGTCGAACCTACTAGACTGGGTGGGGTTGTACTGGAACACGTACCCGGAGCACCAGGAGGTTCAGTGGGATGCAATGCAGAGCATGCTAAACCTCCGAGCGGGACATCTATCCAGGGAAGAGCGGGTAATCATGGACGAGCTTATGCGGGGAGTACAAGCCGTGCCACAGGATTCTGTGGTGGGGATTGTCCAGACCCTGAATGAGCTGGCCTACAGCGGGGAGGTGGCAGCGCTAACGCAACGCTACCAAGACGGCGAGGAGATTGATTACCTGCTGGAAATGAAGCACCTACAGCGCAAGTACGGTGACGGCGCTGCGGTGCATGAGTCGCTGCTTGAATGGGAGAGCGGTAGTGTTGACGAAATACTTGCCGCGACTGACGAGAGCGGCGGTCTTAAACTTGGCGTGTTCGAGCAACTCGCTAGCAACATCCGAGGTCTACGCGGCGGGGACTGCATCGCAGTGGCCGCCCCTGTGGACTCTGGTAAAACTAGCCTGCTTGCTGCTATTGCTGTGGACTTTGCTGAGCAGATGCAGCAGCAGCCGGAAGTATACGGGGACCGCCCGATTCTCTGGCTGGTTAATGAGGGTCCGGCGACGCGTACAGTGCCGAGGGTATATCAAGCGGCGCTGCATTGGACTCTGGCGGAGATTAAGGACCGGCACAGTAAGCAAGAGTTCGTGCCAGCCTACCTCAAGAAAGTAGGCAGGGCTGACCGGATTCGTGTTAAGGCTGCGCACTCCCTGACCATGGCGCAGATATCCACGCTCATGGAGGAGATGCGCCCCGCGGTAATCATCATCGACATGGTGGCGAATATCCGGGGAGGTACTATGGAGAGCGAACACCAGAACCTTGAGGCGAAGTGGCAGGAGCTACGTATCCTTGGGTGCGAGAATGACTGCGCTATCGTGGGGACTATGCAGCTTTCACTTGAAGGTTACAACATGCTGTTCCCACCGCTCACCGCTATGAAGCAGAGCAAGATTGGTGTACAGGGCGCCTTGGACTTGGCGATTATGATGGGGTGCTTGGACAGAAACGAGCAGCCGCATATGCAAAACGTCCGAGGTATCAGTACTCCTAAGAACAAGATGGCACTATCCGGTAAAGAGTCGCTTCTGCAATTCGAGGTGGGATTCGAGCCTGGACGTTGTAGATTTGACGAAGGCCAGATTAACCAGTGACTTCCCTAGCGCCTCCTACGAGGGCGCTATGTAGGTACACAGGAGGCTACTATGCTTAAACCGTCAGACATTAACTATCTCGACGATGAGGTAATCAAGGCGTACGCTGCATCTGCAGGTACTTTCCGTAAACAGTTCGCGCTGGACAGCAGCCAGCTGATTGTGCATCTGGCTATCAACAAGGCTCGGAGGGCTAAATGGAAATAAACTGGAAAGAACACTTCACGTACAAGGATGGTAAGTTATACTGGACCCACACAAGCCCGAACGGCGCATGTCAGCCGGGCAAGTTGGCGGGATACCTAGAAAGACACCATAACCGCTGGGTCGTGGGGTTGCATGGGAAGGCATACAAACGTGCTAGGATTGTTTGGGAAATGCACCACGGAGAGATTCCTAGTGGGTGTGTTATAGACCACATAAATCGCAACCGAGAAGATGACCGTATCGACAATATCAGGGCGGTTCCTGTGACACTAAATAATCGAAACAAAACCATAGATAAGCGTAACAGTTCTGGCGTTCCCGGAGTGACTTATGATGCCGGACGAAAACGTTGGGCGGCATACGTAAACCGGGACGGAAAGCAAGTGCGTTTGGGAAGATTCCCCTCACTGGAAGAGGCTGCTGCTGCAAGAGCGGCAGCAGCCAATTCTCTAGGATATTTAGAGGTTTAGTATGTACCAGATTATGATAGTGGATTTAGAGGTCGAG
>ERZ840371.3687-NODE-3687-length-12179-cov-3.543550_pt1 | contig 12179 bp, 5 predicted proteins | sample MGYA00519937_ERZ840371 | MGnify/ENA primary metagenome ERZ840371 (study PRJEB31850, sample SAMEA3708873) | human gut metagenome | biome: human gut; feature: human-associated habitat; material: faeces | place: China | collected 2014 ... | reverse complement strand
TCGGAGCACCTATCGACGGAGCAGGTCCGGTAAAGGATAATGGCTATCGCCCTATCGAGCAGCCGGCACCATCAATTGTTGACCGTAAGTCGGTATCGGTTCCTATGGAGACAGGTATTCTCGCTATTGACTCCATGTTCCCTATCGGACGTGGACAGAGAGAGCTCATCATCGGCGACCGTCAGACAGGTAAGACATCTATCGCCATCGATACCATCTTAAACCAGAAGGGCAAGGATGTTGTGTGCGTATATCTCGCTATCGGACAGAAGGCATCGACAATCGCCAAGCTGGTAAATACCTTAAAGCAGCATGACGCCATGGATTATACAATTATCGTATCAGCCACAGCATCCGACCCGGCACCGCTTCAGTACATAGCACCTTATTCGGGAACTGCGATGGCAGAGTACTTCATGCATGAGGGCAAGGATGTTCTTATCGTATATGATGACCTCAGCAAGCATGCGGTAGCTTACAGAGCACTTTCGCTTTTGCTTGAGCGTTCACCGGGACGTGAGGCTTATCCGGGTGATGTATTCTACTTACACTCAAGACTTCTTGAGCGTTCGGCAAGACTCTCCGATGAGCAGGGCGGCGGTTCGATCACTGCACTTCCTATCATTGAGACACAGGCGGGCGATGTATCTGCATACATTCCTACGAATGTTATTTCCATCACCGATGGACAGATATTCCTTGAGAGTGACCTCTTCTTCTCAGGTATGAGACCGGCGGTTAACGTAGGTCTTTCAGTATCCCGAGTTGGTGGTGCCGCCCAGACTAAGGCTATGAAGAAGGCAGCAGGAAGTATCCGTATCGACCTCGCACAGTTCAGGGAGATGGAGGTATTCACACAGTTCGCTTCTGACCTTGACAACGCAACTAAGGAGCAGTTACAGCATGGTCATGCGCTCATGGAGCTGTTAAAGCAGCCTCTTTGCAGACCGCTTAGCACAGCGGAGCAGGTAATCACACTCTGCGCTGCCAACGGCAAGGTTATGCTTCCTCTTCCGCTTAAAAATGTAAAGGATTTCCAGATGAAGCTTCTTGAGCATATAAGGACAGACCACCCGGAGATTATCACTCAGATAGAAAACGGCGGTAAGCTTGACGATGAGCTCAACAAGGCTATCGTTGAGGCTGCTAAGAGCTTCAGGGACGAATATATGGCTAAGGAGGGATAAGTCATGGCAAATGCTCGTGAAATTCAAAGCCGAATGAAAAGTATTCAGGACACCATGAAAATCACTAACGCTATGTACATGATATCCTCCACGAAGCTGCGCAAGGCGAAGAAGAGTCTTGAAGAGACGGAGCCTTACTTTAACGCTCTGCGCAACATGGTATCCCGTGTTGTAAGGCATCTTCCTGATGTCGAGAACCAGTATATGGATGTCAGACCGAATAAAGCACCGGAAGACCGTATAAAGGGCTTCATCGTTGTTACGGCTGATAAAGGTCTTGCGGGAGCATACAACCATAATGTCCTTAAAAAGGCGATGGAAGAGATTGAGCAGTGTAAGAACTACAAGCTCTTCGTGGTTGGCGAGTTAGGAAGACAGTATTTTAAGAAGAAAAATATTCCGGTTTCGGAGCAGTTCCATTATACCGCACAGAATCCTTCACTTCACAGAGCCAGAATTATCTGTGAGGAGGTTGTAGAGCAGTTCAAGGAAGGAGAGCTTGATGAGGTATATGTTATCTATACATACATGAAATCAAGCATAACGACTGAGGTTGATATGATTAATCTTCTGCCTATAACGAGAGATATGGCTATGCAGCATGAGATGGAGAGACAGGGAGTATTCAACGAGGAGATAGAGCTTCAGCCATCCCCGAATGCGCTTCTTAACAATATTGTACCGGATGTAATCATGGGCTATATATACGGAGCACTCATGGAATCCTTCTGCAGTGAGCAGAATGCCCGAATGAGTGCCATGCAGGTAGCTAATGACAGTGCAGCGGAGATGATTCGTAATCTGTCCATAGAGTATAACAGAGCCAGACAGTCGATGATTACCCAGGAGATAACAGAGGTAATCGCCGGTGCCAAGGCTCAGAAAAAGAAGAAAAAGGCCAGAAAGGAGGTCATGTAATAAATGAATACAAGTGTTGTTAATACAGGAAAGATTGTTCAGGTTATGGGACCTGTTGTCGACGTTGTATTTGAAAACGGCGACCTTCCATGCATAAAGGATGCCTTAGAGGTCACCTGTGAGGGAAAGAACCTCGTTATGGAGGTTGCACAGCACATAGGTGACAACACAGTCCGCTGTATCATGCTCGCAGCCAGCGAGGGTCTGTGCAGGGATATGGAAGTAAGGGCTACAGGAGCAGGTATCAAGGTTCCTGTCGGCAAGCAGACCTTGGGAAGATTGTTCAATGTATTAGGTGAAACTATAGATGGTGGTGAGTCACTTGATGACGGTGAGCACTGGGTAATTCACAGAGAGCCGCCTACGTTCGAGGAGCAGAGTCCTGTTGTCGAGATGCTCGAGACAGGTATCAAGGTAATCGACCTTTTGGCTCCTTATGCGAAGGGTGGTAAGATCGGTCTCTTCGGTGGAGCCGGAGTTGGTAAGACAGTCCTCATTCAGGAGCTTATCAGGAATATAGCCACAGAGCATGGCGGATATTCCATATTCACAGGAGTAGGAGAGCGTTCAAGAGAGGGTAATGACCTCTGGTCAGAAATGAAAGAGTCAGGCGTACTCGAGAAGACTGCCTTGGTATTTGGTCAGATGAACGAACCGCCAGGAGCGCGTATGAGAGTTGCTGAGACAGGACTTACAATGGCTGAGTATTTCCGTGATGAGGAACATCAGAACGTGCTTCTCTTCATTGATAATATTTTCCGTTTCGTACAGGCGGGTTCAGAGGTATCCGCACTTCTCGGACGTATGCCTTCAGCCGTAGGTTATCAGCCTACACTTGCAACAGAGGTAGGTGAGCTTCAGGAGAGAATCGCCTCCACAACGAAGGGCTCTGTTACATCGGTACAGGCTGTATACGTTCCTGCCGATGACCTTACAGACCCGGCACCTGCGACTACATTCGCACATCTTGATGCGACTACGGTTCTTTCCCGTAAGATTGTTGAGCAGGGTATCTACCCGGCTGTTGACCCGCTTGAGTCAACCTCAAGAATCCTTGAGGCAGATGTTGTAGGTGAGGAGCATTACGAGGTAGCCCGTAAGGTTCAGGCTATGCTTCAGAAGTATAAGGAGTTACAGGATATTATCGCTATTCTTGGTATGGAGGAGCTCTCCGACGAGGATAAGATTACCGTATACCGTGCAAGAAAGATTCAGCGTTTCTTATCACAGCCGTTCCATGTTGCTGAGAACTTCACCGGAGTTCCTGGTAAGTACGTTCCTGTAAAGGAGACAATCAGAGGCTTCAAGGCAATCATAGACGGTGATATGGACGAGTATCCGGAGGCTGCTTTCTTCAATGTCGGAACAATAGATGAGGCTGTTGAGAAGGCAAAGAAAATGATGGAGCAGCAGTAAAGGAGGCGGGGTAAGATGAGCTCATTTTATCTTAAGATATTAGCCTCCAACAAGGTGTTCTTTTCCGGTAAGGCAGATATCCTTGTAGTTCCGGGCTTAGACGGCGAGATAGCGATAATGGCACATCACCAGAACATGGCGATTGCCACAACAATCGGAGATGTCCGCTTCAAGCCGGAGGGCAGTGAAGAGTATGTTGATGCGGTTGTTGGTATCGGATTTGTCTATATTGCAAATAATCGTGTAACCATGATTGTCGATACTGCTGAGCGTCCGGAGGATATTGACGAGGTTCGTGCCAAGGCGGCAATGGAGCGTGCCAAGGAGCAGCTCCGCCAGAAGCAGAGCATTCAGGAGTACCATGTATCACAGGCTTCGCTTGCGAGAGCGGTCTACCGTTATCGTAAGGTTGGCAAGCACGACATAAACTAAACATATCCGGGACAGGGGTCAGACCCCATGTCCCAGCAAGCCGGGACATGGGGTCTGACCCCTGTCCTAGCTTTTTTTTGTGCACCTGACGGTGCACTTTTTTAATAGGTGAAAGTTTCATAAAGTATAGGGAAATTGGTTAATATTACATATATAGTACTTTTTTCCTAGAAAAACGCACAAATAGCTATGGCATATTTGCTAAAATTATGTTATGCTTTTGAACATAAACTGGCAAAATGCCTAAAAATAAGGAGATTTTATGAAACTATTAACATGCAAAAGAGGGAAAAAGAAAATGCGGATGATATCAAGGCGCTGCGGAGCGTTCATGCTGGCGCTTATTATGGTGTTATCAGGTACTTTTTTTATTCCGGAAAATGTAAGCGCTTCCACAGACGGGCTGACATGGGTGGACGGCTCCACGGTGGAAACGGCGGAGAAGGGGACGGCGTACTATTTTGATTTGGCATCAACACAGACGTATGCGACGGCGGGTACCTATGGTCTTATGACAGTGGCGACGGGAAGTAAGAACGCACTGCAGTATCACAGTGCAACATATGGTCTTGCTGCCAAGGAGGGGAACAACTTCACCATTAAGGTTGCCGGCAACAGCTACATTGTTGTGTCGGGAGACAACAACAGTTCGGCAGGGGCGACAATCACGGCAGGCAGTAAATCGGGACAGTTTGAGAATGACACGCTTGCGACTAAGACGAAAGGGCATTGTGACCTTGAAGGCTGTAAGTCGCAGGGAGACAATTCCGTATCTTTTCTCTATGTCGGAGATGCTGGTGAGGTGACGCTCACTCTTAACGGAAGCACGGCATATATATGTGCGATATGTGTAATTCCGGCAGCGGATGACATTACTATATCAAAGTACGAGCAGAAGAGCTTTTCACTCAAGGTGGGAGCTGCCGCAGTCAGTGTGACGGCAGGTGCTTCCGCTTCGGATGCTGCAACAGTCACGGTTGAGAACGGAGAATGTGAGCTTGCAACCGCTGATACGGCTATTATCTGGGCGAACCTTAATGGTAACGGAAACGGAACACTCAGTCAGGATATGCTTACAGACTTAAGCGGAAACATATCAGCGTCTGTATCGGGAAATGTTATAACTGTAGCTTACAATGACACTGCCACTACACCGACAGGCTACAAGCTTATTGTGAAGGATAACAGTGCATCAGGTGTGCCTGCGGCTGACGGAACACCGGTAAGCTATAATTTTAAAGATGGAAGCATTCTTTCTGAACTCTATACAGGCGGCTATGTGCTTACCGGAGGAAACAGTGTAAGCTCAGCGGACAAGCTGGTTAAATTGACAGGTAACAATAAGCTCTATTACAACGGAGGTCATGGAATTGTTGTAAATAATCAGGATACGATAAATGTGAAGGTGGCTGGCGATGCGACAGTTTCATTTGAGCTGTGTCAGTACAGCAAGGACGGAAGTCAGCTTGCAGTGTCGGGGGTGCCTGAGAACGGAACAGTAAGTGTAGGCGGAGAAGAGACATTAAGTGCTGCTGCGAAGGCTGCAGTGGACGGCGATACAGTTACCTTTGAGTATTCCGGTGCTGCCACAGAGCTTGTATTTACATACACGGCAGAGGGCACAGGCTATATCCACTCAATGTCGGTCACTAATAAGGCAAAGGCATCGGATGAAAACACACAGCCTAAGATGCCGGAGATTAAGACAGCCTACGGAACAGCAGGCAGCATGACGGCTACACCTGTCGGACAGAGACTCATTATTTCACAGGATGGCGGAGTACTCAAAACAACGGATGGAGCAGTTGATTCGTCTGTAAGCTATTATGGCTTTGAGAGTACACCGGATTTTAATAAGCTTGAGGCAGATGTCGTTATAAATTCATGCGGCTCAACGAACTATAATGGATTATTTTTCGGTGCATTCGATGGAACTTATATTGCAACTCTTGCTGTCAGAAACAGCACGGGCTTAAGAGGAATCTACTCTAAGAGCACGACTGACATGGCAGGTGCGGGCGGCGTAAATAAATCCGTAAACGCAGGACAGAAGATTCATTTTACTGCCGAGAAGAAGGATGGCAATTTTGTGATTACGGCACTTCCTGAGGATGGGGAAGCTTCAGTGATGACGTATAACTACGGCGATTCAAAGATGCTTTTATTTAAGGATAACGGAAAGGATTCATCCGTATCCCTTGGCTTTATCGTTGCCAATGCTTCGGTCATGGTCACAAATATGAAATATTATGGCAGCAGCGGAGAGCTTTTGTATGACCAGAATGACTGCTATGAGGCTGTTGGAACAACTCCGGTTGTTGCTGAGGTTAAGGCAGAGGCAGCCAAGTCAAGAGAGAATATTGTTGTTTCGTGGAACAGCAGTGTCGAGGCGGACGGTGACGGAAGATATGTAGTGCTTGTGTCGAGGGACGCAGGAAGCAGCTGGACAGAAGCAGCGCAGACTACGGATAAGACATACATATATCCGGTTTCCGACGCAGGAAGCTATTGGTTCAAGGTATGCGGAATGCTTGGTATTGATGGGGAGCGAAATGAAGGCGTGGTATCAAATGAGGTAAGTCTTATTGCAGCGCTTTCACAGCCGGAGGTTACGGCGGAGGCGGCTGAGAGCAGTGTAACCGTTAAGTGGAATGCGGTGGAGAATGCACAGCACTATGAGGTCTACAGATATTCCTATGATGAAGGAGAAGGCGGTGCAGTGCTTCTTGCGGACATCACAGAGACAGAATATACGGATAACCATGTAGAGCTTAATATGCCGTATTACTACTATGTTATCGCTTACTCTGATGACAACAACAGTAATCCATCGGAGCCTGTATGGGCGGTTCCGGCAGCAGAGCGTTACGGCGAGTATGTCTACGAGGATGAGGCTGCTGAAATAATAATTACAAAGAAGTCTTATGACACTGTATTTTCCGGTAAAGCAGTGCTTGAAGGGGTGGTTCTTTCAAACGGCGAAATTACAGCTTATGTAAATGGTAATAAGATTGCGGCAAGCCCTTTGTACGAGGGAGACAGCTTCAGCTTTACACTTCCTGTGGAAGAGGGAAGAAATGATGTGGAGCTTATATTTACCGATAAGGGTGGGAAAAAGACAAGAAAGGCATATAATATTGTCTATCTCACAGCTTATGATATGGTTGTAGATTCACAGTACACGGGAGCAGATGGTGCAGAGGTGGACGGAATACCTACATATTCCACAATATCTGCAGCAGTGGCAGCTGTTCCTGCAGACAATACAGAGCGCAAGGTGATTCTTGTTCTGGCAGGAAGCTACGAGGAGAGACTTGTTGTTACGTCGCCATATATTTCACTTGTAGGTGAGGACAGGGAGAAAACACTTGTTCATTGTTATCCGGGTTCCTTAGGTGCGAATTATGAAGCCGGCGGAGATATGGACAAGAGATGTGCGGCATATATCCAGAAGACGGCAAAGGGCTTCACGGCAGAGAATATATCCTTTGCAAACGATTATGTATATTCAACAGCGGACGGAAAGAGCAACAAGTCGGCGGATGCTTTAAGATGTGATGCGGATGCCTCGGAGTTTGTCAATGTTAAATTCAGCTCCGTTCAGGATACACTCTACATGGGAGCAGGTCATCAGTATTACAGTAAGTGCCGGATTGAAGGACTTATAGACTTTATTTATTCAGGTGAAGGGGCAGGATGTCTTTTCGATGACTGCGAGATAGTGTTCGTATACGAGGGCACCAAGAATTCGGGATACGTGTGCGCACCTAAGACGGCACCGGAGGCGGCTTACGGACTCACATTTAACAACTGTGTGATTACAGCAGAGGAGGGCTGCTCCGGGACGGGTTACCGCCTTGCGAGACCTTGGGGTGCCAATGCTTATATCACATGGATTAACTGCTACATGGGAAAGATTATAAATTCAGTGCTTCCTTATGATTCCATGTCGGGAAATGCCTATGCGGCTGCAAGATTTTATGAGTACGGAACCTACGGACCGGGTTACGCAATTAACGGCGACAGAAGGCAGATATCTGCAAATGCCGCACAAAATATGCTCACCGATGCGTACTTAGGATGGTCACCAAGGACAGCCTTTTCACAGATAGGCGAAGCTTATAAGGGCAATGTGTTCATCGGTAGGGAAGAAAAGTATGCTGTAACAGAATATAATTCAGACAGATACCTTTCTACAGAGGGCGATGATACGGGACTTGGAAAATATGTGCTTGAGGGCTATGCACAGGCCTATGGTGTGACCGGAGGAGGTCTTTTAAAGCCGGAGAGCGGTAAATACTACAAGGCTTCAACTGCGAAGGAGTTTCTGGATGCACTGACGGCTGTTAAAGCATCGGGTGCAAAGGCCGTGATTGAGATAACGGAGGATATAAATCTTGGCTGCAATGAGATTGACGATTTTGGCAGCTATAGCAAGATTATAAAGGCATACACGGCTCAGCCGCTCACGCACCCTACGCTTATTAAGACAGGTGTTTCGGTACTGATGCTTGACGGCTTTGCCAATGTGACAATCTTCTCATCAAACGGTTCGTCAATAAAGCATGCCAACATTACAATGAAGAACTCAAGCAATATTATCATAAGAAATATCAAGTTCGATGAACTCTGGGAGTGGGATGAGGAGACAAGCGGTGATTATGACAGAAACGATTGGGATTATATGACAATCGACAGTGCGTGTAACGGAATCTGGATTGACCACTGTACATTCTATAAGGCTTATGATGGTGTTATTGATGTAAAGAATCCTTCACCGGAGAACAATGTTACAATATCATGGTGCGAGTTCCTTCCGGGCAGTGAAGACGATATATTCTTTGATGCTATGATGGATGAACTTGACCGGAACTCTGAGAAATATCCTTACTATCAGCATTTGCTTGATGCGGGAATGACAAAGAGCCAGATAAGGGGCTATGCATACGGACAGAAAAAGACACACCTTTTCGGGCAGTCCGATGAAGCAGCGAATGCTGCAGGAATAAAGGTAACTCTTGCCAACAATTACTACTACAATTCGATGGACAGAATGCCGAGACTCCGCTACGGATATACACATGTATATAACTGTATAATGGATGCGCAGGAGCTTCGTGATACAAGAAAGTCTATCACAAATGAGGATATTGCAAAGAAGATTGTAAGCAATGGAGCTTCATCAACATGTGGAGCACAGGTTCTGCTGGAGAATTGTTACATTAATGGTATTGAAAATGCACTTAATTCGGGTAATGGGTCAAGCCCTTCCGGATATATCAACGCAGTGAACAGCTTGTATTATTTAGATGGAGTTAAGACAGCACTTGAACCAAAGTGTAATTCGACAGGAGATACAAGAGTACTTATAACGGATGCGGACGAGTTTACAGCTAAGCTTCCGTACAGCGATTACAGCCTCTACCCGGCAGATAAGCTTGCAGCCTATGTACAGCCTTATGCCGGAGCGGGAAAGCTTGACCTTACAGTCCTTCAGTGGGAAAAGACAAGCTACAATGACAGTAAGAAGGATGATGTGCCGACTGAGAAGCCGACCGAGAAGCCAACCGAGAAGCCGACAGAGGGAGTAACCGAGAAACCGACGGAGAAGCCAACGGAAGGAGCAACCGAGAAACCGACGGAGAAGCCGACAGAGGGAGTAACCGAGAAGCCAACTGAAAAGCCGACCGAGGGAGTAACCGAGAAACCGACCGAGAAGCCAACAGAAAGCTTCCGTGGTCAGGTGGGAAATATCGAACTCACTGATAATTTAAAGAATATCACCGGAGCAGGCAGTGTTGAGGAGCTTAAGACCTTCATGGGAAACAAGCTGCTTAACAGTGATGAGGCGAAGAAGATATTAAGCGGTATTGACATGGCGGACATGCAGGTAGTGGATATTGTTGTTCAGGTCAAGAACGGAAATACATGGAACAGTATTGACGGTGATAAGCTTCCTGATGGTGGAGTGGACATTGTAATTCCATATCCGGAAGGCATTGACAAGGATAATTATGATTTTATTATAGGACATCTTATTACAAGCAATGTCAACGGAGCTGCTTCGGGTACGATGGAGTTTTTTGAACCTGAAAAGACCGCAGATGGGCTTAAGATACACATTACCAGTGCTTCGCCGTTTATAATCGGCTGGAAGCAGGCAACAGACAGAGGTCTTACTGCACCGGCACAGAGTGCGAACACCGGATACATCACAGGTGGTATTGTGCCGATACTTATTGTGTTTGCTGTTTTAAGTGTGGCTGTTGCGGCATTCGCAGTCTTTAACAGAAGAAGGCTGTCAAAGAGCGGTAAATAGTGATATTCCGGGATTGGATTCTGATTCATGTCCCAGCTTGAAAAAGCACAGGTTTTCAGATAAAATAGCAACTGAATACCTGTGCTTTTTGTATAATAGCTTAGGAAGCCCGCCGCAGGCGGAAAATAACTGACAAGGAGTGAATGTCATGCAGACAAAATGTCATAAAAGCAATAAGCTGGGACAGGTGTCAGACCCCAGTGTCCCAGTTTGTTGGGACATGGGGTCTGACACCTGTCCCAAGTACGAGCATATAGTGCATCCGTTCCCACCGTTGTATGATGAAAGCTCAACGATTCTGATACTTGGAAGCCTTCCCTCGGTGAAGTCTAGAGAGCAGCTGTTCTTCTATGGGCATCCGCAGAACCGTTTCTGGAAGGTGATAGCGGCGCTTACAGACGAAAATGTTCCTATGACGATTGATGAGAAGAAGGAGCTTTTACATAAGCACCATATTGCACTGTGGGATACGATATACAGCTGCGATATTGTGGGGTCGAGTGACAGCAGTATAAAGAATGTTGTACCGACAGACATTGAGCCGATAATAAATAACTCGAAAATCACTAAGATATTTTGTAACGGAAACACATCCGGTAAATATTATAAGAAATACCAGCAGAATAATATAGGTATTGAAGCTGTTGTACTTCCATCGACAAGCCCTGCGAACGCGGCTTTTTCATTGGAGAAGCTGCTCGAAGTGTGGCAGAAGCTTATAGTGGAAGCCTGCGGGAGAAGCCTGACATGAATACAGGTAAAAATCCATTTTGTGTGGCGGCATGCAGATGTATATTCCAAAGCATGATTTTGGCTCGGATTTGAAGGAACAGAAAATGCATCTACAGCGTTTTGTTAAAAATCTTAAGGGATAAGCTGTGAGTGCACTGAGAGGATGGACTATGGTATTTTGTGCATTCTTGACAAAATATTATGTAAAGCGTATCATATCTATAGCATTTTACGTGGAAAAGAGGATTTTAATATATGCCTAATGAGGGTAAGCAGGAGAGACTTCCGATAGTAGCAATCTGTTACGACTTCGATAAGACACTTTCGCCTGATGATATGCAGGCACAGGGCTTTATACAGTCTGTGGGCTACGATGTTGCGGAGTTCTGGAAGGAGACAGGGGAGCTTGCCAGAGAAAATAATATGGACAGTAACCTTTCATATATGTACAAGATGGTGCAGGAGGCGGAGGGAAATCTTGATTTCAGCCACGCTGCGCTTGAGGAGTATGGCTCGAAGGTGAAGCTGTTTGACGGTGTTGACGGCTGGTTTGAGAGATTGAGACAGTATGGCCTTGAGCATGGCGTCAAGGTGGAGCATTATATTATCTCCTCAGGACTTAAGGAGATGATAGAGGGCACGAAGATTGCCAAGGAGGGCGCATTTGAGCGCATATATGCCAGCAGCTTCTATTTTGATGAGAACGGAATGGTGAAGTGGCCGGCGCAGGTGGTGAATTATACCAACAAGACGCAGTACCTTTTCAGAATATCCAAGGGTGTGCTTGATATAAATGATCCAGCAGTGAATGATTATTTCGCACCGGAGGACATAAGGATACCGTTTAAGAACATGGTCTACATCGGTGACAGCGACACGGATGTGCCATGCATGAAGCTTGTGAATGCCAATGGCGGGTATTCAATCGGTGTATACAATCCGGTGACAGGAGATAAAAATAAAGTATACAAGATGATACATGACAAGAGGATTGGCTATTATGCGGCGGCGGATTACACGGACGGTTCGGACATGGACAAGCTATTGAAATCAGTTATTGATGTGGTAGCGGCACAGGATAAGCTGGACAGGCTTCACGCTGAGGATGTAAAGCAGGCACTTGAACGCAGTTCGCAAAGCGACTGCGTTCATGAGCAAGTAGCGAAAGCGGATTG
>ERZ840371.3686-NODE-3686-length-12179-cov-5.637908_pt1 | contig 12179 bp, 9 predicted proteins | sample MGYA00519937_ERZ840371 | MGnify/ENA primary metagenome ERZ840371 (study PRJEB31850, sample SAMEA3708873) | human gut metagenome | biome: human gut; feature: human-associated habitat; material: faeces | place: China | collected 2014 ... | reverse complement strand
GGCGCAGGGCGCGGATGATCTGCTCGCGCTGCATGTCGGCCTTGGTCATCTCGCGCGGCGGCTCGTCGGTCACCTCCTCGCTCTCGGCGAAGACCGGAACCGAGCCTGCTGCATAGACGGGCGCGGAGCTTTGCGCCGTGGTCGGCAGCAGCGCCTTGATGTCGCGGACCGGCTCCTGACAGGGGTTGTGCAGCAGCTCGGACATCATCCGCTTCAGGTCGTTGATGTCGGCGCGCATGTCGAAAAGCACCTTGTAGAGCAGTTCGCGTTCGGTGGACATCGCATCGTCGACCGGCGCCCCGCCCATCATGACGGGAGCGCCCCCGCCCTGCGGCGGCAGGTATTTGGCCAGCACGTCGGGCGTAATGAGACGCGTCTGCTCGATGGCCGATATCTGTTCAGCAACGTTTTTCAGCTGGCGGATATTGCCCCGCCAGTAATAATGCATCAGCATCTCGCGCGCCGCGGGATCGAGCGTCACGGCGGGCATGCGGTACTGCACGGCCACGTCGGCGGCGAATTTGCGGAACAGCAGCGGAATGTCCTGCGGACGCTCGCGCAGCGCCGGGACGGTGATCGGCACCGTGCTCAGGCGGTAATAGAGATCCTCGCGGAAGCGGCCCGAAGCGATGGCCTGCTGCAAATTCATGTTCGTGGCCGCGACGACACGGACGTCGGTCTTCTGGACCTTCGACGAACCGACGCGGATGAATTCGCCCGTCTGCAGCACGCGCAGCAGGCGCGCCTGCGTCGGATGCGGCAGTTCGGCGACCTCGTCGAGGAAGATCGTTCCCCCGTCGGCCTCCTCGAAGTAGCCCTTGCGGGCTTCGAGCGCTCCGGTGAAGGAGCCTTTCTCGTGGCCGAAAAGCTCCGAGTCGATCGTGCCTTCGGGAATGGCCGCGCAGTTGACGGCTATATATTTATTGTGTTTGCGGGCCGAGTAAGCGTGGATGACCTGCGGGAAAAACTCCTTGCCCACGCCGCTTTCGCCCGTGACGAGTACCGTCAGGTCGGTCGGAGCCACGCGCACGGCGACCTCCAGCGCCCGGTCCAGAAGTTCCGAAGCGCCGATGATGCCGAAGCGTTGTTTGACTGTGGTGATATCCGTCATTTATTCCGTAATGGGTTGTTCTGGTTGTGCCGCATCGCCGGACGCCGCGGTATGGGTGTCGGCAGGCTGTTCGAGGTACTGCATCTCGGTCTCCCGGTCCTTCGCCTCGCGCAGATAGCCGAACGCGATGGCCGCGACGGCGAGGGCCGCGGCGATCAGGGCGATCCAGATGAAGCGGTCCGCCTTGCGGCGGCGCGGAGGACGGTCCACGTAAGTATAGGCGTCGGTGTTTTTGGGCGGCTTGCCGTAGCGCAGGCCGCGCACCGAAGGGTCGGGAGCCATCTTGGCCGAAGTCGAAACGCGGGGTTCGTCGATGGGTTTACCGACGGGTTCCGGCTTCCCGCCGGCCGCAGGCGCCTTGTCGGCGATTACGGGAGCAGCCCCGGCAATGCGGGATTCGAAGACGAAGGCGATGGTGCCGTTGGGACCGGGCTTCATCACGCCGAAACCGTCGAGCCGGAATTCGGCGCCGTGCTCCACGGCGTGGCGCACCTCGAAGACGAAGCGGTCGATCTCCCCCGCCGCTTCCAGTTCGCTCAGCCCCCCGCCGATAAGCAGACGGCGGAGCGTTCCGTCGTCACGTTTCAGAAGTTCCGAGAAAACGATGCTTACGCCCGGCTCCTTGACGATAAACGTCCCAAGCTGGGGAACGACGAGCCGTTTGTGCGACTCCAGATATTGCGATATGGTGTGAATCAACACGATTGAAATCTTGCTTGAAATTTGCACCAAAAGTACCTTTTTTCGAAGAAAAAACCAAAATTCGGGGGAGTTTTTCAAAATAATCCGGCAAAGTGTTGGTTATACGAAAAATATTCGCCTACTTTGCATCCCGTTTTTTCGGAAAATCCGGACGAGCTACATTGCCCGAAAATTTCCGATGTAGGCGGGACGGATTGTAAAAACCACGACAAACGAGCCATGAAAGACAAGTACATCGACCTCATCGAACAGACGTTCGACTTCCCGCAGGATGAGTTCTCGGTCGAAGACAACGAGCTGAATTTCCACGACATTCCGCTCATGGAGTTGATAAAACAGTACGGCACGCCGCTCAAGATAACCTATCTGCCGAAGATCTCGCAGCAGATCAACCGGGCCAAGCGTATGTTCAACGTGGCGATGGCCAAAGTGGACTACAAGGGGTCGTACAACTATTGTTACTGCACCAAGTCGAGCCACTTCTCGTTCGTGCTGGAGGAGGCAATGAAGAACGACATTCATCTCGAAACGTCGTCGGCATACGACATTCATATCATCAACGCGCTCTACGACAGCGGAATCATCGACAAGGACCGCTACATCATCTGCAACGGTTTCAAGCGGCCGCAGTATGTGGAGAACATCGCCCAGCTGGTCAACGACGGCTTCGTGAACACCATTCCGGTGCTCGACAACAAGGAGGAGCTGGAGCTGTTCGAGGATTCGTTCACCAAGAAATGCAAGGTCGGCATCCGCATCGCCTGCGAGGAGGAACCCAAGTTCGAGTTCTACACCTCGCGTCTGGGCATCCGCTACAACGACATCATCGACTTCTACAAGGCCAAACTCAAGAACAGCAAGAAGTTCCAGCTCAAGATGCTGCACTTCTTCATCAATACCGGCATCAAGGACACGGCCTACTACTGGAACGAGTTGTCGAAGTGCATCAACGTCTACTGCGAGCTGAAGGCCATCTGCCCCGAATTGGACAGCCTCAACATCGGCGGCGGATTCCCGATCAAGAACTCGCTCAACTTCGAGTACGACTACGAGTACCTGACCGAAGAGATCATCGCCCAGATCAAGAACATCTGCCAGCGCAACGACACCGAAGAGCCTAACATCTTCACCGAGTTCGGCTCCTTCACGGTGGGCGAAAGCGGCGCATCGCTCTACTCGATCGTCAACCAGAAGCAGCAGAACGACCGCGAGAACTGGTACATGATCGACTCGTCGTTCATCACTACCCTGCCCGACACATGGGGCATCAACCAGCGTTACATCATGCTGGCGGTGAACAACTGGGACAAGGAGTATCAGCGCGTGCTGCTCGGAGGACTGACCTGCGACAGCGAGGATTTCTACAACGCCGAGTCGCACACCAACGCCATCTTCCTGCCCAAGCTCGAACCGGGCAACACGCAGTACATCGGATTTTTCCACACGGGAGCCTATCAGGAGTCGCTGGGCGGCTTCGGCGGCATCCAGCACTGTCTGATTCCCGCGCCCAAGCACATCATCATCGACCGCGACAAGAGCGACAACGAGTATTACACGCGCCTGTTCGCCAAGGAGCAGTCGTACCGCTCGATGCTGAGAATACTCGGATATTAGTCCGCACGCGAGACGCGGCATCAAACAAATAATGCCCGACCCCGTTGACAATAAATCCGGCCCTTTCCAACGGGGCCGGATTTATTGTTGCCGTCGGAGTCCCGTTCTTCCGATCCGGGGTTCCGCCTTTTATCCGGCCGAAGGCGATTCCAGTACGACCGTCCGGGTAATTCCGATTTCACGGGTGAAATTGTCGTCGTGGGAGACGACCAGCAGGGTGCCGCGGTAATTGCGGACCGTGCGGGTCAGGATCGCAAGGCTCGAAAGGTCGAGGTTGTTGGTCGGCTCGTCGAGGACAAAGAGATCGGGGACGTGGTTGGCGATCATCAGGCAGCAGAGGCAGAGCCGCATCCGTTCGCCGCCGCTCAGCGTGTCGCACCGCTTGTCCCACATCTGCTGCGCAAACAGCGCACGGTGAAGCCGCAGTTTGAGTTCGTGGTCCTGCAGATTGCCGCGGTTGCAGCTCTGCGCCAGCTCCAGCACGCTCTGCGGGGTGTTCACCCGGCTGTATTGCTGATCGAGACAGACATAGGAGAAGTCCGCCCGGCCGATGCGCCCGGCAGTGGGTTCCAGTTCGCCGGTCAGCAGCCGGACAAGGGTCGTTTTGCCGGTACCGTTGTCGCCGGTCAGGCGGATGCGCTCGCCGCTGCGGATCTCCAGCGAAAGCGGTTCGCGCCACAACGGGCGGCCGGGCGCATATTCGAAATTCAGGCCGTCGGCCCGAACCAGCAGTTTGCCTTCGTGAAGCTGCGCGTCGTCGAAATCTATCTTCAGCTCGCACTGCGTCCGCTGCCGGCGGCGCAGTTCGCCCAGACGCTCCCGGCTGCCCTCGATCTGTTCCGCACGTTTACCGACGAGCTGCGCCTCGGTCCGTTCGCCGCAGTCCTTCATCGTCCGGCGCAGGATGCGCGGAAGCTGGTCCTTGTGCCGTTCGCCCTGACGCATCCGCCGCTCCTGACGCTCGCGGACCTCCTGCGCCTTTTTGCGGGCCAGCCGCAGGGCCGCCCGTTCGCAATCGACCTGCTGGGCCAGCGCCTCCTCCTCGATCCGTTTGCGTTCTCGGTAAAAATCATAGTCGCCGCCGTAGACTTTCAGCCCCTTCGCAGAGAGTTCGCAGGTCGTGCCGAGCAGGTTGAGCAGCGCGACGTCGTGGCTCACCGCGACGATCGTCGCACGGCTGGCACGGAGCAGGTCATAAAGCCTGCGGCGGCCCGACGTATCGAGGTGATTGGTCGGTTCGTCGAGCAGAATGACGGAGGGGTTATGGACCGAAATCCCCGCAAGACAGAGTTTCGTCCGCTCGCCGCCGCTCAGCGCATCGACCGGGTCGGTCAGGCCGACATGCGGCAGTCCCCAATGATCGAGGGCGGCGCGGCAGCGGGCTTCGACGTCCCAGTCATCGGCCAAAACGTCGTAACAGCGGGGATCGGCAGTGCCGCCGCAGATTGCGCGGAGCGCGTCGAGTTTGTCCGCGACGCCCAAAACGCAGGCGGCGGAGATGCCGGCGGCGGCAAGCTGCTGGGGCACATAGTAGGGATGCGAGGAGCAGGCGATGCTTCCCGCGGCGGGAGCGAGTTCGCCCGCGATAAGTTTAAGGAGCGTCGATTTGCCGGCGCCGTTGTCGCCCACGACGGCGGCTTTGGCGCCCGCGGCGACGGACAGGTCTATTCCTTCGAACAGAAATTGCTGATTGCGGTAGCGGTACGAAACACCGCTAAGGATAATACTCATATGAAAACGATTAATAGCGGTCCCGCAGAAAAGGGACCTGTTAAACCTCAGACCGGGTTGCTTTACGGCACGGCGTCGGTTTAATGAAACCGACCTACTAATCGTTTATTCTCATCGGAGCGGATATTGGTTCGGGAACAAAGATAGGGACAATAATCGAAGAAACCAAATTGCCGGCGCTCCGGCTCCGGCAATGCGATCGGAGCGGGCAGAATATCGCATCGCAGGCGGGATTTTTTCGGGTTATCGCTTTGCGCTCCGGCAAAAATTCGTATCTTGTGCGGTCAAAACGGGGATAGGCCATTATGGAATGTAAAATACGGAAAGGATTGACGGGGCTTCTTGCGGGAAGCATGCTCTTTCTGTCCGGCTTCGCCAGAGCCGGAGAAGCGGCGGACGAGAGCCGTAAGGATCTGACGACGGCAGGAGTTTCGGAAACTCCGGCTGCCCCGGCGAACGCAAACCGCGGCGGCGATCCGACAACAACGGAATCCCCGACAGCAGATCTCTATCAGGTCAACAGTACGATTAATGAACCAATCGGCAGTCCGACCGGCGCAAGCGGTCCCGGCGCCTGTGAAACGGACGCTCCGCAATCCCCCGAAACCGCAAAATCCGACGCCAAACCGACAGTCGAATCCGCTCCCGGCACAGCGAACGGTTCGCCCGAAACGACGACGCCCCGGCCGGCAAAGCCGTCGGCGCAGAGCGCGGCGCGTTCGGCCGAATATGCCGCAGGGTACGACGCAGGATACAGAGACGGACATAAAAGGGGTTACCGCACCGGATACGAAACCGGATTTCAGGCTGGGTTCAGTGCCGGATCGGGGGCAGTGGGAAAACATCCGGACGGCGCATCCGGAACGGGTCCGGGATCCGGGTCCGGCACGGCAGAGAGCGGGGGCGCCGGCAACTGGGGCGGATCCGCGCCAAACAGCGGTAACTCCGACAGAAGTTCCGCGACGGGCGACGGCAACAACGGTTCCAGCACCGGTTTCGTGCCAAACGCGGGCACCCGCATAGCCTCCGCGACGGGCGGCGGCAACGGTTTCGGCACCGGTTCCGAAACGGGCGCCAACACCCGTACGGACAGTACGGCAGCATTCCCCCGCCGTCGCTTCGTCCACGGTATCGGGCTGGAACTCCGTCCGGAATACGTGTGTCCGACCAATCCGTTCCTCGCGGGCGACAATCTGGCCCGGCAGCCGATCGACCTGTCGCTGGCCGCCCACCTGCGCTACTCGTTCCGCTTCCAGCCCGGATCGCGTCCCGACCGGATATATGGAGGCGCCTATCAGGGAATCGGGGTCTCCTACTACAGTTTCGAAAACAGGGAGGAGCTGGGCAGCCCCGTGGCGTTTTATATTTTCCAAGGGGCGCGCATCGCGCGGATAAGCCGGCGGCTGTCGTTCAACTACGAGTGGAATTTCGGACTGTCGTTCGGCTGGAAACCCTACGACGCGCAGATGAACCCGGCCAACATAATGATGGGGTCGAAGATAAACGCCTACATCAACGCCGATTTCTACCTCAACGTGACGCTCACGCGCGAGCTGGATTTCTCGGCGGGACTCTCGATGACCCACTTCTCGAACGGCAACACCAAATTTCCCAATGCGGGACTCAACTCGATCGGCATGAAGTTCGGCCTGCTCTACTGTTTCGGCCGGGCCGACGATCCGCTCGTAAAACCGCGCAGGCCGCTTCTCGCGCCCGATTTCCCCCGCCATTTCAGCTACGATCTGGTGCTGTTCGGATCGTGGCGCCGCAAAGGCGTGGAGGTCGGCGACAAGCAGTACGCTTCGCCCAACGCCTACGGCGTGGCGGGCTTCAACTTCGCGACGATGTACAACTTCGGCTATAAATTCCGCGCGGGTCTCTCGCTGGACGGCGTCTACGACGGCAGCGCCAACGTCTACACCGAAGATTATATCGTCGAGGTCGGAGGCCGCGATCCCGGCTACACGTTCTACACCCCGTCGATCGACCGGCAGATCGCGCTGGGAATATCGGGACGCGCCGAATTCGTCATGCCCTACTTCACGGTCGGCATCGGACTGGGAGTCAACGTCCTGCACAAGGGCGGCGACCTCAAGTCGTTCTATCAGATGCTGACGCTCAAGATCGCCGCCACACGGCGCACGTTCGTCCACATAGGCTACTGTCTCAAGGATTTCCAGACCCCGAACTACCTGATGCTGGGCGTGGGATTCCGCTTCAACAACAAATACCCGGTACTAAGGTAACGCAGCCCGCCGCAGCGCCCACTTGCGGCGCAGGCGCCGGACCGCCGTGACCAGAAACCGCGCGGGGACGACGCACAGCGTGCAGAACCACTGGCGCAGTCCCGGAACATGGAGGTCAGGCAGGCCGAAATCGGCGAACCGGCGGCCCCAGAGCAGGGGAATATACCACACTTTGATATTGATTCGAAAATCGTTGCTGACGTTGTCCTCGTGCACGATTTCGAGCCACTTGCCCTTATCGGTGGCGAGGTAGACCGTCGGCTGCTGGCGGATGGCTTTGGTATGACGGTAGGAAACGATGGTTTCGGAGTGCGCATCGAACGGCTCGACGAGCGTCAGGAAGTGATTGTTCGTGTAGCGCATTTTGAGCGCGAAGCGCCGGTCGGTGAAATACTGGTAACCGTAAAGAAGGCTGTAGATGCGTTTGCCGGAGGAGAAGCGGATTTCGCGCTGAAGCAGTTCGACGGCGTCGGCGGCCAATGCGTCGTCGTTATCGAGATTGGTAGTAATCAGCAGCTGCGGAGGGGGGGGGTGGCCAGCTCTTCACGCCCGGCCAGCAGGCCTGAAATCGTAGTGCGCAGACTTTCGGTCAGGCGTCCGGCCTGCCCGGCGCTGTAAAATACGGCCCGGAACTGCGGGCAGACGGACTGGTAACCGCCGATGCGGCGGCGGTAAGCCGCGGGCGCCGCGTCGAAAAGACAGAGCCACCTGAAATTCGGGTTGGTCTGCGCCGCCACCGAAGGCAGGCAATAGCGTTCGAAAACCTCGAAACGATGTGCGAGCCAGCGTTCGGTGCGCGTCGGAGCGTCGTGTTTGTCCCGCGCATAGAGGTTCAGATTGAACCGCGTGATGATTAAATGTTCGAAACTTTTCATGGATTAATCAATATTTCTTATTTCTTCCAAATCGTAATGCTTTTCCTCAAAGCTACTCGTCCATATTTCTTCATTTGCTGACTACTATTACCTTTTTGTTGCTTTAAAGTGTAAATTTTCACAGGAGTAAAACCTATTTGCTCTGCCAAATTTGTAGTAAGAAAATCAACCGGAATAACTTCGCCCGCATATCTTACATTATCATTAACGAAAGCGACGTATGCACCAGTTTTACATACGCGATACAACTCAGAAAACAGAAAGGTCAATTCTGTGAAATACCCCTCCACCATTTTAAGGACTCCCTTATTGTTTATTTCTCCATTTTCATTACGGTTCTTCAAAGCGTTATTTATTTCTTGAAGTGCCGCATTTTCATCGACGATATTCATTGTTCTCTCATAACGTTCTTGTTGTCCTATTTGTTTGTAATAATCCTGTAGTTGTTCTATTTTAGATTTGTTTTCGACTGTACATGACAATAAGTCCTGCCGTAATTTTCTCACCCCGGCTTCTGACATGCCGAGATAGGCTAATTCCATCGCATAGGTGCGAGTGTAATCATATCGGTTACAGTATGGAGGAGAAGATATTACTGCACTAACTGTTCCGTCTGCAATCTTAGGTAATTCAAAAAGCGCACTTCCTTCAATAAATTTACATTGCGTATCAAATCCACTAGGATTATTATTTAGGTATTCTATATCTTTGATAACACCACTTAGTTCTTCTGTCAAGACTTCTTTAAGAGGTGGCAATTGCCCTTTGTCCAATTTGACAACAAAAGGTTTTCTCCCAGTTTTTTCTCTGGCCTCAGCGGCTGCGATAATCTTGGGGCAACGCCAATCCCATCTAAGATATTGCCCATCTTTTGCAGAGTAGCTTATACGTTCCAAAGCATTCAAAGTACAAAGTTCAAGGAGCATTTTCGTATTCTCAGAATATCTGGAATTAAGAAAATGTTCTTTGTAATAAGCCAGCTCCCGACTCGTTTCTCTGGGATAGCCGTCTTTAGTAATTCTTATTTCAGGAGTTCTTCCATCATATTCTTCTGGAACATTCAAATTTATTATCTCTTTAAGAAGCTCCTTCAGCTCCAATATATTGTATGTGTAAATAGCAGTTTTTACATGAATAGCAATTTTTGACATTGGCAGAATGTCAAATCCGAGACTATTATACCCATTGAACATTGATACTAAAGCCGTTGTTCCTGAGCCCATAAAAGGGTCGGCCACTATGTCTCCCTTTTGCAGGTGAAAATCCTTCAAAAGAGTTCTAACCAATTCAGCTGAAAACCCCTCCTTGTATTTTAGCCATTTATGCAGACAATCTCTTTTGCTTAATTGATAACTGACGCTTTGACGATTGAATCGCTCGGTTATTTCGGTGATAGGCCAATACCGTTCTTCTAAAGCAATACGGGCTTTCTGAGAATTTGTATTGCCAGCCGAAAACTCGGAGACATACCATCCTTTCACATCAACAATTTCCAAATTGTGAAATATATCCTGCATATTTATAATTTTATCAGCCAGTCACAATAAGCAGTCAATTGTTTGTCTACTGTAAGGTTGGCAGCATTCGATAATATTCCTTCCGATAATTGATTGTAAATCTCTGTCGCCATCTTCTTTTCGATAGCAGCAGCAATAAAAGATGTCTTTACTTGATAATCCTCAAAAGCTTTGCGAATACGTACCAACGCAGAATTTCCAGTTTTCCAATGTTCATCAGCCCCAGCCGGATCTATTCCTCCTTTTAATTCTCCGAACATGATAGCAAGGTTATTATCATTCACAATCTTTCCTCCTGCAAACTTTTCTGGATCTCCCTTATAAAGACTGATATCTATATTATTTTTAACAAGAGGTATAGTTGCATTAAAAAATAAAACTCTATCGAAAGATTTATCTTGTGGCACAATGTTCCAATAAATAGCCGTAACATCATCCACTCGTTCAAAAACATCCTCATAACTTAAGGTCTGCCATTTATTATTCTTTTTGTCATCTTTAAAAAGAATTTGAAAGGCAATTTGTTGCATTGAAAGGATAGACAATATTTTTCTAACAAGTTTCACTTGGGCGGCAGAACCTACATAGTTACGCATTGAACCGCCCAAAGAATCTCCCTTGATCAACAAAAAACGATTTTCCAATTCATCTACAAAATTTTCACCTGCCGGAGCAAGAAATTCTGAAATTAATATCCTTATAGCTTCGGTTTTATCTTCTTCCGTGAAATATTTAAAGGCCTTATCAGAAAGTCCCGATGCGGTTAATAGACTATTGCGGATCTCTTCAATATTCAATAAATCCGAAGGAGATGCAGCTTGGGAAGATAAGCTCTTTAAGGTTCTAGCCTGCTCTATATAGGGTTGAGCCTTATAATTTTTAGCACGTGCAGCTTCAATGAAACCAGCTCTCGTCTGTTCTCGTGATGTAATGAGGTCCTCAGCACATTGTATGTATTGATATTTATCCATTTCTATCATAGTTGAGTATATTGAATTGACAAATATACGAAAAATCCGCATGCGCCGGACAGGGAACTGCACGGCACATGCGGATCGGTCGGATATTCCGGCCCGTCAGACCCCGAACAGGAAGACGAAGGGTTTGTCGCTCCTGCGGAATTCGGCCGTGGCGTCGCCCGTGTAGGTCCGGCCGCCGACCAGCTTCAACACCCGTTCGGGCGTGCCCTTGCCGAAGTCGATCTTCGCCAGATCGACCCGGAAGGTCTCCATGGCCAGCGTCGGCTCGAAATAATAGACCCGGTTTTTCTGGTCGCAGACCGTGCGCCAGCGCGTCGAGGAGATGTGGGGCTTGTCGGGCGTCGAGATACCGTAAGGCACCGAGACGTTGCGCATGACCGACATCACGGCCGGGACGGCGATCTTAGGATCGGGACTCTTCACGACGGCGTTGATGTAGAACGACGCGCGCACGAAGCGGTCCGGAGCGCGGTTGGTGCCGGGAAGCATCGTCAGGCCGCCGATCTGCCGCCAATAGTCGAGGATCGCCAGCTGCTGGTCGTAGAAGGGCGAATTGGTCATCACCTGATACTGGCGGCCGTGGTGAATCACCAGCCGGCCGTCGATGTATTCGAAGATGGCGCTGTCGCCCGAAGGATCGGAGACGGCCAGATGCAGGCGCGACTGCACGCCGTTCGGAAGGTCGGGCGCGTCGATGCGGAATTTCTCCTTCGAGAGTTCGGCGACCGCCTCGTCCACCGTGGCGAAATTGTCGAGTACGTACTGCGTCCAGATGCTCAGCCCCATGACGGGCCGCGTGTCGCCCGGCCGCTCGTAAACCGATTCGGGCAGGAAGAGCAGGTTGGCGACCAGCCCGGCCTCGTTCATGCCGTCGGTGATGCCGATGTCGTAGCCCGCGGCCGAAAGGGAGCCGTATTTCGACGTCCAGAAGACGGTGTCGTCCGTATTGGCTCCGCGGCGGGCGGTGCCGCGCGGGAAGATATAGAGGTTGGTCAGCGGGTCTTCGCGCCAGTCCATGGTGCGTCCCGTGACGGTCATGCCGTCGGGACCGAGATAGACGGCGCGCGTGCAGGCTTCCGGCTCTGCGGGAAAAACGGCCAGCGCAGCGGCGCCGAACACGGTCAGAAATTGTGTTTTCATAAGCATAGATGTATTTACTCCGATGCAAGATGCAAATCGGATGCTAAAAGGTACGAAAAATTACCGGGAATAGCAACGGAAAAAGTCCGAAAAATCTGAATATCCGGTTTTTAGTCTGCATTCACCTGCGCCGCGCGGTCACGCCGGAAGGGAACACCGGACAGGAACACCGGACAGGAACGCCGGACGAGGACGGCGGACACAACGCCGGATACAACGCCGGACACAATGCCGGACACAACGCCGGACACAACGCCGGACAC
>ERZ840371.3685-NODE-3685-length-12184-cov-9.082200_pt1 | contig 12184 bp, 8 predicted proteins | sample MGYA00519937_ERZ840371 | MGnify/ENA primary metagenome ERZ840371 (study PRJEB31850, sample SAMEA3708873) | human gut metagenome | biome: human gut; feature: human-associated habitat; material: faeces | place: China | collected 2014 ... | reverse complement strand
TCATCGCCCATTACTGCGGCTTTAACATCATGGAGCCGCTGCCGTCCTACTGGACGTATGACCGCTGCCTGCGGCAGTTGAACAACGGTGCGTTGAAGTCGATCATGGCCAATCTGGTGCGGAAGCTGTATGAGCTGGGCGTGGTGGATGCGTCTTTCGTTGGTCTGGATTCCACACCCGTCGTGGCGAACACGAAGCAGAACAACCCGAAGTCCTTTACGAAAAGCAAGTTCTCCAAGGAAAACCACCCCAAAAGCGACCCGGACTGCGCCCTGGGCGTCCATTCGGCCTCCAACCAGCACAATGAGCGGCGGTATGAGTTCTACTGGGGATACAAAAGCCATGTGCTGGTGGACTGCATCTCCGGGCTGCCACTCTACGAGCTGACCACCCAAGCCAACATCATGGATTCCACAGTCGCCGTTGACATCCTCGCCGCAGCCAACCAGATCCTCCCTTTGCAGGGGTGTTCCTTCCTCGCGGATAAGGGCTACGACGCGAAAAGCATCTACAACACCGTGAAATCAGTCTATGATGGGGAATCTTTTATCCCCCTCAATCCACGCGGCACGAAAGCCTCTAAAACGCTTCCTGCTGGCAATCCGGTCTGCGAGGCAGGCCTCGCCATGCACAAAGATGGCAAGACCACCGATGGCAGAGGGGGAATTCGGCAGAAATTCTGCTGTCCGTTCCGCCAGTCCAAAACCGGTGTTTGCCCTTGCAGCCACAAGAACTGGAATAACGGCAAGAAAAACCGAGGCTGCACGAAATATAAGACCATTCCAAATGATTACAGACTTTCCATTGACCGCAGCTGCCTCTGTTTCAAGAGAACATACGCCTTGCGTACAGAGTGTGAGCGTTACAATTCCCGCTTTAAGGCGTCTGGACAGGAACGATTATGGGTGCGTAACGGCGCAAGCGCGGCAAACCTCAACACACTGGCCCACATCTCCGCCCTGGCGGTTGCGCTGGCCGCCGTTCTGCATGGTTCTCACTCCTACCGTTCTGCCAAACAGCTTCGGTGTTCCGCCTGATCTGCCTGTTCCATACCTTTTGCAGGCGCGGGGTTCACCGTGCTATGGTTTTTGCGCCCTTGAGATGCCCTAAGCTCTTTTGATTCCCGTTTGCCTGTTTGCGGGCTGCTCCTTCTGCCTGTTTTGCTCATCTCTTTAATGTAAAATACCTTTCTCGCCCTTGTATTATTGTGTATTTCACAAGCGATCCTACTTCTATCTTCCCTATGTGGGAAAGATAATGTAAAAGGGCGACCAGGCGACCAAGAGAAAATGTTTTGAAATTCTTGGAGGCTCAGAAGATTATGATACTTTGTATATGCGCGATTATCTGTTGGATAATCATAGTTTTTTCTCTTACATTTTTGCAACAGCAAAAAACAGATAAAAAACTTTCACAAGTTTCCAAACGCCTGTTATTATGCTGTTTTTCTTTCCTTGTATTTTTTTATTTTCCCCACAGAAATATGTTTCAAAATGCTGAACCTTTAAAAATCGACCTAACTTCTAACGAAGAAACCGCATCTCTCAAAGGTATATTAAGCAAAGAACGTAGCAATACAATCTTGGAAACTTGTAACCACCTTTATATTTCAAGGAGTGTTTTGAAAACTCTTTTCGATAGGTCAAATGGCGCTATAGCATATATTTATTTCTCCGGTAGATATGATAATCGTGCAAAAAACTATATTGCTGTTAAGTCTAGTAACAACCCACCTATCATAAAGAAGAATGGGATCGCCTACCACATTTGGACTCCTGTTAATTTCCTGACACTTCTGCAAAAGCTTGAATAATATTACTAATAGATAAACATTTAAGAGAAATTAGTAGATATAATTCGGGAAAAAGTATAAGTAAATCTGGCGTTCATAATTGACTCCAACTTGTAACATATTCAGTTTACATGAGTGGAGACATCGGAGAGTCTGTAATTACAACGAACCGCCCTAAATTACCAAATATCCTTATCTATGGTGATTCTTTTACAAATCCGCTGGAAACTCTGTTATGGACACAGGCAAATGAGCTCCGAAGCATTGATTTTCGATATTATACCCAATGTACCCTCAAGGACTATATTGCGGAGCACAAGCCGGATATTGTGATTTGTGTGCGGGATGAAACTACTTTTCTATCGGAAGCCGGGAACGGGATCACGGAATAAGTTTGTAATGCGAGCGTTATTTATCAATGCAGTCTGTCATACTGATACAGTTTATGTTCAAAGAATCTTTTTTAAATGAAGGAGATAGCCGGTGCACCGGCTATCTCTCATATTGTGTAGTACCTCGGTCTACTGATAGATGTAAAGCCCTCCTTACCAGTAATGACTACATTGTTATAGCCGCTGGCGCAGTGAATGATTAGCAATTCGCCATTGGCATCTTTGCCGCCGACGATGCCCACATGGGAATTATCCGGATAGAACACCAAGTCACCGGGCTGTGCGTCCGCCCACGAAATATCGGTGCAATAGCTGTGCTGCATGGTGGCTCCACCACTGTGGCCGATGACATAGCTGCCGCCAGACTGATTGAAGAAAACCCAATCCACAAAGCCGCTGCAATCCAATCCGTAGGGGCGGTAGGTCCCCGTGGTGGAGCTGCCTGCCGCCGTGACCTGCCGCAGCTCGCCCCACCGGACGTCCCAGCCAATTACGAGAGATTTTCCTCCCCAAAAATAATTCACCTTGCCGACAAGAGAACAGGCAGTGCGTACCACCGCCTCGCGCTCCGGCGACAGACCCTCCGGCAGATTGCGGATCAGCGCCGCCGTATCCCCGCTGACGGAGTACACATCCTCGATCAACTCCCGCAGGAGATCCCGCTGCTCCAGCAGCTCCTCCAGCGCCGCAATTTGATTGCGGTTGAAGTGATACGCGGTTTTCATTTCCTCTGCCGTTTTTGCGGTAATGGTGATATAGAGGTTTCGCTCCGTCCAGCCATCGTCATCACCGCTGCCGGGGTGGTTGATCGTTTCCACCTCCGTTGCGATTGCGGTCATGTCCCAAAAGACCGCTTTCAGGCGGTCGATGCGGTCGGTGTCCATGGTGGCCACATCCGCGGCGTCCGCATCGTTACTGCCTGCCACCTTCACCGCGAACACCGCCAGCACCTCCACCCAATCGGCAGACTGCCCGGTCACGGAGATGGAGTCGTAGCTGTCCGCTGTTTGCAATTCCTCCAACCGCTCGTTATACTCATAATTGACCTGCGCCACCGCAGCGGAGATCGGCACAACGCCCGCCTCCCGGCTCTCGTTGGAAAAGAGGATACCGAAGGGGGACGCCACGATTGCCGCCACAAGGATCACCGTCAGGAGCAGCACCAGCACCACCGCACCGCCGCCTGCCGACAGGATCGAGCTGACCGCAGACGCCACACCCCGGCCCACGGCCTTTATCGCCTGCACCGCTGTTCCACCCAGCTTCTTTGTGGCATTTCCGCCGTTCTTTACAGAATCCTGAAGCATCGCCCGCTGTGCCTTTCTCTGCGCTGCCGCCCTTGCGCGGCGCGTGATGATTGCATTGTTCGGCGCTGCGTGGTCAGTTGGTCGAACACACATGGTGCGCGTGACCTTGGTCATGACCTGTCCGCTCTTTGGGGCAGGACCGCCCTTGACCGGTGCGCCCTGATTGCTTTTGTGCAGAGGGGCCGTTGTATCTCCGCGGTCTGACCGTGGAGACGTAAAAGGGCTTTCTGTTGTTCTTTTTTCGGCAAGGTTCCGCCGATAGGCGGCTTTCGCGTCCTGTATAACTTTCTGCCGCCCACGCTCCTGCGGGGCGGCATTTGCGCTTTTTGTACCTCCGCGATTTTGCGGAGGTACGGTCTGATTTCTGACTTCATTTCGTGCGGCGTGTGATTGCAGCGTATCGGGCAGGCCCCTTTCTGTTGGCGTCACACCGTCCACGGTTTCGAGCGTTTCTGCCGCAGTACGGCTTTCCGACGCACTATTCCTACCTTGCCGTTTCTGCTCCTGATAGCGCTTTATTATACGCCGCGAGGCATCCGCCGCCCCAGATGCGCCACGGCGCATATTTTTCTCCACGCGGTCGGTGGCGTAGCGCACAGGATCATGGCTCTCCGGCTCCTTTTCTCGCTGCCGTTTGTCCATGTGCTGTTTCAGAAGGGAATCGGCGTCTTTAGGCGCGGGGTTCTTCAACTTTGCCTTTGGCGTGTCCATGCCGGGTCTGATCTTCAAGTCCCGCATGGCGTCACTCCTCACCGGGGCGTGTTGACATTAAGCGGTACAGTTCCGTATTTTTGGGCAGCTCATTGGCGAAAGGCACAATGGCTCCGCCCACCTTGATGAGCCCGTGGCCAGCCGGGGCATTGTCCACATAGCTCATCTGCGTATCCGATGCACCCAGCAGTCGGGCAAGCTGCTCCCGGTCGGTGGTGGCCTGATTGAGCATCAGCAGGAACTCAGAGTTTGCGAACATCATACGCGCCGTATTGGACAGCAGACATTCCTCCACATTCTGTGTGATGCCGGTGAGCGTCGCGCCATATTTACGGAAGCGCTTCCAGCACTTGTAGAGAAATTCGCTGCTGTAATTGGTAATACTGTGTCCGCTGCCGCTCCCGTTAGCGAAAAACAGATAGATCTCGTCGATGTAGACATGGGTGTATTTTCCCTCTCTGCGGTTCTGGATAACGCGGTTGTAAATGGCGTCCAGCATCACCAGCAAGCCCACCGATTTCAGATTTTCACCCAAGTCCTGAATGTCAAAGCAGAGGATACGGCTTTTTGTGTTGATATTGGTCTGGTGGGAAAATACATTCAGACTGCCCACTGTGAACAGCTCCAGTGCCAGCGCGATCCGGTGCGCCTCCGGGTTGACCTGCTTCATCAGGTCGTCATAGAGGTCCTTCAGCGTGGGCGGCTGTCCCTGATAACTTTTCAAATATTCCCGATAGATGTTTCCCACGCTGCGGTCAATGATAGACTTCTCCTGCGGCTCGATCTTATCCGCGCCCATAAGCTGCTCGTAGAGCGACATGATAAACTCAGACTTCATCACCAACGGCTCCCTGCCGTCGCCATACCCCTCTGACAAATCCAGCGCATTAATGTGGCAGCCATTTGGGTCAGAGGCAGAGATGGTGATGACCTCGCCGCCCAATGCCCGTACCAGCTCGCCGTATTCGCGTTCGGGGTCCACGATGATAATGTCATGGTCGGTGGAGAGCGCCAGCGCGGAGACCTCCTGCTTGGCCGCCATCGACTTGCCTGAGCCAGACACGCCGGTAATAAAGCCGTTGCCGTTGAGCAGGTTCCCTCGATTGCAGATGATAAGATTGTGCGACACGGCGTTGACACCGTAGTAAATACCGCCCGCGTCCTGGATCTCCTGCGATTTGAATGGCATAAGGACGGCGGTGCACTCCGTAGTCAGAGTGCGGGTAGCCTCAATGCGCTTTAAGCCGAGGGGCAGCACCGTATTCAGCGCGTCCTCCTGCTGGTAGCGCAGGATATTGAACTGACAGCCCCGCGCTCGCCCGATGGCTTGCAGGGCTTCGGTGTCCTGGTCAAGCTGTTCGAGGTTATCTGCCAGGTGCGTCAGCGTCACCAAAGCCAGCATCATACGCTGGTCGCGGCTCATGAGGTCGTCCATGAATTCCTTTGTTTCGCTCCGCATCTGCTCCAAGTCATAGGGGATATTGGCGGTAAAATTGTTGTTCTGATTCTGCCGCTGCTGCCAGCGGGTAATATCCGATTCCACGGACATGATCCGCTTGCGAATATCGCTCACGGCCTCGTCCATGGCCACGGGAATGATGTCAATAGAAAGCATCATGTTCCGGGGATAGTCCATCAGCTCCGTGATCATCTCGTCAGAAATAAAGCTGGCATATTCCCGCAGGAACAGGGTGCGGCCCACGTGATCGCCCAGCTCGTAGTGATTTTTCTGAAAGGAGATACAGTCAGGGGCGATGCAGTCCCGGAAGTCATGGCCTTTGCGTATGGTGTCCTCCAAATCAAACCGGAATAGCTGTTCCTCGCCGGGGCGATAGAAGTCATGCAGAAGCCGCAGGCGGTCATTGACTGTGATCTCACGGACGCTGGAGGACATACGGGAAAGTCCCGTGGTGAGGTCAGTCCCAACGCGGGAAAAGAAGGCGCGAGCCTCCTCCACGCTTTTCTTCTCCGCCGAAACGGTGATGTACTTTTCCTGAATGAGATTGTTGCTCTCCGCCGCCTTGCCTAACACCAGCCCATTGTATTCGTTTCGGTAGCGGTCACGGCGGTCGCCCTGCATGGGCATGAGCAGCGTCCGCCCGAAGTCCTTTTGATTGAGCTGACGGTTAAAAAGTGTGATCTTTGCCGTGGCCCCGATGGGCAGTGAGTTCAAGAAGGAGCAGTAGGTCATAAAGAGTTCCCTCTGCTTTTCCGGGGAGGCCACGGCATAATTGACATCAAAAAAGCGCCAAGTTTTTGAAAACTTGCCGCTTACCTGAAACACGCCGTCTTGATAAATGCGTTTGATGGGAATGGATTTCTGGACGCTGCGGGGAACGAAAAAGGCGTCTCGTTCCGCGCTGCGCCGATGCTTAAAAAGGATCAATGTTTCTTCACCTCTCGTTTCAGTGCTTCTTCGTAGTAGTTTTCCGCTTTCCAGACGCGCTTGCCTGCCATGATGACCTCTGATTTCAGCCATGCCCACAAAAATCGCTCCAGCGTTAGGCCGTTATACTGAAAAAAGCCCGCAGCGGCCACAGGAGCCGCACCGACGATACACACCCAGCTCACCGTTTCCCGATCCAGCACATGGCTCAGGCTGAAATACAGTCCCACCGCAGCGCCCACCGCCAAAACGGAACAGACAAATTGCCGCACGGACAGGCCGAAAAAGAGCGTTTCGCGGTAGGCTCTAATTTCTTTGTTGATTTTGATTTCCATTGAATTCCTCCGTATTGTTTTGCTGTCTGTGATATGATACGATTAGAAAAATAGTGAAAGGTCGATATGCTCTATGGCATACAATGAACAGCTCTGGCAGGACGCCAAAAAGAAATGCCGCCTGACGGATGATGACATTGCCCGTGCAAAGCGGCTGGGGCTGAATCCCCGCAGTCTTATTAAGAATATTCCCAGCAAAAGTGAGCCGTGGAAAGCGCCGGTCAGCGTGTGGCTTTGTGAAATGGAAGAAAAGCGTAACCGGAAGGCCGCTCGGCGCAAGGCCAGAAAAGCACAGTCATAATCCCAGCATTTCCTTTGCAATATGGTCGGCGGACTTCACCAATCCTACCAGCACCAGCAGGTTGAATATGACCTCGCCTAAATAGCTCCACACCTGCGTCACCACCGATGCGCTGCTATCCACCACCGGCGTACCGCTGGAGGAAAAGGCTGAAAAGATGATGCAGACCAGAACGATCACCGCACCCTCCATGCACACACCCACATAGCTTCTGAGAAATGCCTTGCCAAAATGGGAAGTCCCCTCTCCGGCAAAGGACGCCAGTGCCACCGGGGACAGTGCGGCATACATATAGATTTTGAAAAAACGGCCATAAACGGTGAGGATCATAATGAAGGCCAGCACCGTAATAAACAGACTCCCCAGCAGCGTCACCAGCCAGAGCGGGATACTCTGCCAGAAGCCTACATCCCCAATGGCGTCTGCGATCTCCTGCGGCAGCGCCACGGATGCGCCGGTCAAGCCGCCGATGCTGCCCGCCGCCGTTGCCACAATGCCGCTGCACACATCAAATATATTTGCCAGCAGGTCCATGCCGTAGGTGATACCCAGCTTTGCCAGCACAAAATAGATAAAGTGCCGCAGCAAATGCTCCGGCCTTTGAAAGTCCCGAAAGCCGGAGGCGCTGCGAAAGATACCGATGGCAAAGAACAGCACCAGCAGCCCGTAGCCGATGGCCTGCATTCCGCCGTTGATGGTCACAATGGTCTGCCAGATGGTGCCGCCCTTGAAGGTCTGGGGCGATTCCGTCAGCAGCGACCACATTTCCGTCATTTTACTGTTCCAAACGCCAAAGGCGTTGGTCAGGTTTTCTACGATCCAGTTGTTATCCAAATGAAAATCACCTCCCGCAAGGGAGCCGGGAGATCCGCCGCAAGGCAGTATCTTCCGGCTCTTTTCATCAGATCGCACCGATGGCGGTCAGAATTTCCTTTGCAAAGGCGATCATTAAGCCACCAAACAGGCAGAGGAAGCCCTGCGTTCTCTGGCTGGCATCATGGGACTGGATCGACATACCCACCTGCACGATGCCCCAGCCGAGAATAATAACGCCCAGCGCCTTGATGATGCTGAAAATAAAATCGGAAAGGTTATTTACAATATCCAGCGGATCGCCGCCTGCTGCCATCGCGGGCGTAACGCAGCAAAGGCAGAGGGCAGCAGCCCCAGCCGCCGTCCAATAGCACCGCTTCACCTTATTCGGCTCCGTCGGTTTCCAAAGGTCCTTCTTGTTCAGATTCATGTTCGTTTTCCTCCATATCAATAAATTCGTAATCGTCCAGTGATTTGAACGCATAGGGCAGGTCAGGCAGCGCATAATCCGGCGCGCCCTGCGGTTTGTGGATGTATGGCTTTGCCTTACCGTCTGTTGTCAGCTTAATGTTGGGGTGTCGCTTGATGTTGTACTTTTTGTCCAGTACAGGATCTTCCCCTCGTATAAACAGGATCGCTTTATGGGTGTCCAGTTTTCGCACCTCGTCAATGGTCATCAGGTCGCGGCCCGCCTGCTGGAAGTTGGTAGAGCTGGAGCCGCTGCGCCCCTTCGTTTCCCCGCGTGTGCGGGTGGCGATGGTTTCCTTGCCCAGCAGCTTCACGATAAACTCCAACGAAGTCGGCTCGTTGCCGCCGCCGAGGAACAGCAGCGTATCGCAGTTGCCGATGATGCTCTCCCATTCCTTTTCATACAGCGCCTTGATCTGCTGAATGTTCTGCACGATGATGTTCAGTCCGATATTGTAGCTGCGGCAGGTAGCCAGAATCTTCGGATAGCTCTCCGGCTGGGCCACATTCGCCCATTCGTCCTGAATGACACGCACCGGCACAGGCAGACGCCCGTTGTGCTTCTCGTCCGCCCTGCGGTAAAGTGCCTGAAAGCATTGTGTATAAAGCATTCCCACAAGGTAGTTCATGCTGCTGTCATCAACAGGGATCACGCAGAAGATGGCTTTTTTCTTCTCGCCCAAACTGCCAAAGTCCATCTCATCCACCATTGTCATTCTGGCATACTGCGGGATATTGAAGGTAGCCAACCGAACAGCGGCAGTCACAACAATGGATTTCGCCGTCTTACCCGCTGCTTGCTTGAATATTGCATACTGCTTCACCGCAACATGGTTCGGCTGCTCCTCCTCTAAGGCCCGGAACAGCATATCCAGCGGGCTGCGGTACTGCTCATCTTCTTCCTTTACATCGGCAAAATTCATCATGTAGATCAGAGTCTCAAAGTTCTGTTCCTCCGAGGGTGCTTCGCTGACGAGATACAGCATAAGGGCCGAGTCCAGAGCGATCTCACCCCGTTCCCAAAACGGATCGTTGCTGGAAGCGTTGCGGGGCGTGGTATTTTTGATGAGGTTATCAATGAGGGTCAGCACATCCTTTTCACTGTGAATATATGAAAAGGGGTTGTATCCGTCGGACTGGCTTGGGTCGATCAGGTTGAACACCCGGACTTCGTAGCCCTGCGCTGCCAACAAAGCGCCTGCCGCGCGCAGCAGCTCCCCCTTGGGATCTGTGATAAGATAGGAGCAATTCGCGCTGTAAATATTGGGCTTGCAGAAAAAACGGGTCTTGCCGGAGCCGGAGCCGCCAACCACCAGAACATTCATGTTGCGCTGGGTGATATAGCCGTCCATGCCCAACCGGACGCGCTGAGTCAAAATGATATTGGCGTCCTTATGCTGGTGATCCATATACTTCCGGTTCAGATCCTTGGGACTACCCCACTTGGCGCTGCCGTACTCCTCGCCCGGTCTGCGGTTTTCTCTGCCGGAGTAGTAAAGGGCAATGCCGAACGCATAGATGATCAGGCTCACCAGCATAAATTTTGGCGTATGCGCTGTCCAGCCAATGGCAAAGGGGCGTTCCAGCACTTTGCTGAAACGCCCCATCCATTGAAAAAGGTTCATACCGTCCTCGTAGGCATAGGCAGCGATTGCCGCCAACCAGAGGACCAACGGGGAGAGCGCCGCCCACGCAGGGGCGGCGCTGCGAAAGTCATTCTGCCGCAAGGCTTAGTACCCCGTCTTGGGCAGCTTCACCGTTGTTTTGGTGTAGACGGTAGTGAGCCAGCGGGACACTGCCTGAATCCACTGCCCATTGTAAAGGCCACCCACATCTGCCACATTCACAACGCTGGCATTGTTGACAAGACCGCTGCGGGCAGTGGCGTAGATATAAGGCGTTTCTACCTGTGCAAAGCCCGCCTTTACATTTCCGAACACGAACATGACTTCGGTAACACGCTCATTGGCGGCAAGGCCGAGGACAGCGGGGCGGGCGTCCAATACGTAAACCTTGCTTGTACTCAGGTTGTCCGCCAAAGTGCGGTAGTCCCCGGAGAGGTTGGTCTTATAGACCACCTTGTAGGAAAGCGGCTGATTGTAGCTGCCGGTGACGATTTTGCTCAGTGTCACCTGCGCGGGAAGCTGATCGCGCCAATAGAAGGAGTCGAGGGCAACGGTGGAACTGTTCTTGATGTCGGAAAACACATAGCGGATGGGCTGACCGGGGACCGCCTGCACGGGGCCTGTTTTCTTGATGGATACGCCGGTGGAAACGCTGGTATTCTGCACTTCAAAGGTGACGATCTGTCCGTTGAATTCCAGATAGGCGGTCATCACCGTGGGATTGATGGAGTAATTTGCGGGCGCTTTGATCTCGCGGACGGTATATCGGGACAACGGCAGCGTCTTGGAAATGGCGCGTCCGTTGCGGTCGGACTTGATGGTGTCCACCACATTGCCCGCTTTGTCGTAGATCTCAAACACCGCGCCTTCCAGCAGCGTCCCCGCAGGCAGGCCATTGATAGGATTGTCGTTCGCAGATTTTTTGATGATCTGGATCTGTCCACAGATCGGCGTATTCTCCCATGTCAGCTCCGTCACCTCGCCGCTACGGACATAGACGGTTTTCAGTTCAGTATCCGAAACATATCCCTCATTCTCCAGTTCCCGCAGGTAGTAACGTCCGCTTTCGGTCAAATTGTCGATGTAGACATAGCCGCGCTGGTCGCTGCTATACTCCCCGATGGGACGATGATTGCCGTCATAAAGCAGGAAGGTCACGCCGGGGATACCCTCGCCGGTGATGGCATTGACCTTGTGGATCAGAATACCGGAGATGGCCTTGTTAGTCACCGTCTTGGTTGTGGTCTTGCCATCCTCCACGGTGAAATAAATGGGCGTGCTGTCAAGCTGGTATCCCTTGCCTGCCTCAGTCTCCACGGCGTAATAGCTGTCACTTGCCAAGGGCGCATACACGCGGCCATCCGGCCCGGTGGTGACGGTGTCCACCAGTCCGCCATCGCTGACACGGCGGATCTCGAAGGTGGTGTTGGGGATGCGCTGGGTTTTGTCCGCCGCATTGACCTTGATTAGCTCCACGCCGCCGATGGGGGCGTTATAAAAGTACAAGGACTGCGTATCGTCGGGGTTGACTACAACGGTTTGGGTGCGGGTATTTTCGTCGATGGTGTAACCGTCAATAGATTTTTCCTCCGTTACCACCAGCGTACCGGTGACGCCCTTGAGAATGATCTGCCCGTTTTTATCGGTATAATACAGACCGTTGGAGCTGATTTTCCCGTTTTCGTCGGGGACGAACTCGCCGGTAGCCGTAGTGATCTTGAAGGTAACGCCTTTTAGCGGCGTCTTGCGGTCCAGAGAGGATAGCTTGTTGATGATGAGCGCACCCTGACGCTTGTTCCAGAAGGTCAGATTTTGCACCGTCCCTGCCTTGATGAGAATGTCCTGGGGTGTGCCGTCCAGCACGAATCCATCCACAGATTTGATCTCACGGGCAACTACGGTAGTACCGGGTTCCAGACCGTTCAAAACGATCTCACCCGCCTTGTCCGTGTAATATACGCCGTCATCGGGGCCAACGGCAGCGCCGCTGCCATCCACCACCTTGAAGGCAACGCCAGAAAGCGGCTCGTTCTCCGTTCCTTCGATATATTTGT
>ERZ840371.3679-NODE-3679-length-12201-cov-10.139223_pt1 | contig 12201 bp, 10 predicted proteins | sample MGYA00519937_ERZ840371 | MGnify/ENA primary metagenome ERZ840371 (study PRJEB31850, sample SAMEA3708873) | human gut metagenome | biome: human gut; feature: human-associated habitat; material: faeces | place: China | collected 2014 ... | reverse complement strand
GTTTATCACCTGCATATGATGTAATGTTCACGGCAAATACATGGGAAAATTCTTCTGCACATATTCATTCTATGGGTGTGATGGGCAAGAGATCGGCCTTGACCACAAGTGATTTTGTCAATTTCGCCGAGGATTTTGTGGAAAATCCTGAAAAGAAGATATTACAGGTGTTCGATGCTGTAAGCAAATTTCAATCATTGTGCGTCACGTATGGCATAGATAAGGCCATATCTGATAAAATTCAACATGTATTGGATGGATTGGTTACTGATGATTTGAACTTGTTGCAATTAACTTAAAGAACAGCAGATGGTGAAAGTCGTTCCAGTCTTTTCTTGAGCCACTTGTAAGCATGATATTCTGCCAGTTCGTCGACTACGTGCCATTGCGTGAAATCAGCAACGGCCTGCATTCAGCCAACGGCAACTTGAACCACTTGGGCATCCCATGTGCTCCCTCCAAGTCGAACCTCTCGTACCAAAACGAGAAACGCTCCTGTGAGTTCTTCTGCGACTGTTATTATGCACTGCTGAATTATTTCGGACAGCTTCCTTTATGAACGTATAGAAGAACGTAAGCGGTTGAGCAAATACATCTTGTACATTTGATTTTTCCCAAGAGAAATCACTCTGCTTGAGTTATGTATATGTGCAGTGGTAAGACTTATCGGTTCGTCAGAGTTTCAGGTTGCGTGTACAGTTTGTCTATGGACAGTCCTGGGATTGTCCATAGACATTCCCGTGACTGTCGGGAGAGTGTCGTGGCTTTGTCGGTATCCACCCCATCTGTCAGGAAGGAGCTCGGTGAGTTTTTTCTCTGACTTGGGAGTAAGATAATAGGGAAGTTTGCTGATTACATCATTCAGCCACTCACGTGGATTGACTCCACATTCCTTACAGGAACCGAGTAACGAGCAGATGACAGCCGTGTTTTCAGCCGCTTGCTGATTTCCACAGAACAGCATATTCTTTCTGGTCAAAACCATAGGTCTAAGTGCGTTCTCCGCCCTGTTGTTATCTATAAAAATTCTTCCATCGTACAGATAATGCCTCATTCTTGGTATGAGAGGATAAGCGTAGGCTATAGCCTTCCCCATCAGACTGCGCTTAAGCACTTTGGGGTATGTGTTTTGAAGCCAGAGCTCGAAGGCGTCAAGTAGCGGACCGGCCAGACGTTGCCGTAGCGCTGCACGTTCCTCATAGGAGAGTTGCCGCTCATCAGCCATATACTCCACGTTATACAGATCTTGTATAAATTTAAGTCCTTGCATGGCATATTCCCGGTTCTCTTCCCTGCATGACTCTATGTGGCGTCTGATATGTGCGAGACATCCGCACAGGCGCACGTCCTTCCGGTTCTCAAAAGCGTCATAAGCGGAGTAGCCGTCACACTGGAGGTATCCTTTGAACGTTTTCAAAAGATCGACCGCCACCTTTTGAGAACGCGATCCGTTGGCATAATGGAAGAAGAGCAGGCGCGGCACCGCCGCTCGTACTATCCAGATATACTCCTTTGCCGCCTTATGCCTGTCATGGTCTATGACCGGGAGAGTGGTTTCATCCACCTGTATGTAGTCAGAGGAGAGGACTTTCTTTTTGAGTTCAAGGTAAAGAGGTCTTAAAAGTTCACAGACCGGCTTGAACCAGCCATTCAACGTGTTTCTCGACAGTTTCACTCCCAGGTGTTCCGGTTGCTTGACCTGCCGGTAAAACGGAACGTGATACTCGTATTTCTGTAAAAGTATCTCCGCGAGCATGGAAGCCCCGGGCATACCTTTATATATGGGCATCAACGGCAAAGGAGCGGTAACTACCATCCGCTTCCCGTTTTCAACTGCCTCCGTTTCGTCTTTGATTGCATACGTGGGGCGTACCGTGTCTTTTACATAGAGATACCCGGGTTTCATCTCAAGGGTTCTGGTGTGTTCCTCGCCTATCTTGACGTATTTGCCAAGGTCGAGGTCTTCCGGCTCGATGACAACCGTCACGACCGGAAGGTCGTCCATGATGATCCGGTTGCGGCGTGGAGTTTTACCGGCGACTTGGGGTTTGGGGGTGATAATCTGCGCCGCCTTGTTTCTGGCCGCTTCGATTTCCGCCTCTATCTGTCCCAAGTCGCCGTAATCAAAAGGGAGCATGGGGTCCCCGTTGTTTATAGGATTGCATTTCTCACTCATCTTCCCGAACACTTTCCTTTTCAACCATGCAAGGGAAGCGTTCAGTTCAACTATCGTGGCACGGAGCTCCTCTATGGTCTTGGCCTGGGACTCGATGATCTCACTTTGCTTCCGGTTTGTCTCCATCAGCAAGGCAAGCTGTTCCAGCATGGGGTCCGTCACCCGCTTCGGCATATCTTCTTTCGTTGTCATTCAATATCCTGTTTGATTGTATAAAGGTAGTGAAAAACAACCGGAAAAGCAAGCCGGCAAGCTATTTGTTTACAGATATTTGCCAGTGTCTTTTCTGATCGGAGAGCCGTCTTTGCCTTCCCTTTCGTTTGTCCTCGTTGATGCCTTCCACCATGATGACAAGATCACTCCATGTCATGGGGTACGAGTGGGTTTCAGGATCATAAGCGGGGATTTTAAAAGTTCCTTCCTCAAGCAGTTTCTCGTACATCACCAGACCTCCCGTTTCTGCGTGCAGAAGCTTTATACGGTTTTTCAGCCTGTTGATAAAAATGTACACATCTCCATTCCGGACATCCCCGTTCATTTTTTCCCGGATCAGACCGCTCAAGCTGAACATGCCCTTACGCATGTCGGTACTGCCGGGGCATAAAAAGTAACGCGTGGAGTCGTTCAGGCAAAACATGTTCCACACAGTTTAGTGAGCAGGCTCAAAGCGGCTTTACAGCCACCCGTGCCCTTAAATTTCATTTTAATCCCGTTGGGAAGCTCCAGGGATATTTCCGAGTTGTCAGTACATTTACCGGAAGTTTTCTCTGTCTTTTGCGGACACAAGGCAGGTTGGGACTGAAACGTTGGTGCAGATACATTGTTGTTGTCTATGCTTATCGGAACAAAACCATCCATGCCAGCTGTGGGAACACTTCCGGATTTAAGCTCCTCGTCCGAGATATTGAAACGTGAGCGCCAGTCGTAAAACTGGGAACGGTTATATCCTTCATTCGCACAAAAGTCCTTTACCGTTAAGTTGCTTTGGCGTTGTCGAAGAAGAATATGGAAAAACTCCTCCCTTGTCATATATTTTGCCATAAATCCTTTTTGCACACAAAGATAAGCGGGAAAGGATATTATGACAAGATGTATTTGCTCAACCGCTTACATTGGTTTGAACACTGTCCGGCTCATCGTCATTATTTTTCTTGCCTCTGTGAAAAAGTCCCATGTTTTTTATTTAATTACTTGATTTGTTGTCTTTAATGAGCACCAATCTTGACAATGTCCGGCTTACAGATTCCATATTTACACTGGAGTCTATATTATTATTGACAAAGCCTTGATGCCAAAACCTATATGGTGGATTCTCCGTGTGTTCCATCACTTCCTCCTTTCTTTATTGGGGTTATACTTCGGTTCTTTCCGTTGCGAGCGGAACTTTTTCCGCCCGACGTTTACTGCTTCCTCAAGGTGGGCAATGCTCCGGTGAGTTCGTAACGCCACTCTGAACCTGCGTTCTGCAAGGCGGTGTTCATGGCATCGACGGCTTTCTGCCAGGTAACGTCAGTGCCGTCTACCTTCGTGACTTCGGTGTCGGTGCCTACCTTATTGTAGCCGATGCCTTGTTCCTTATTATTCTTCCAGTAGCAGGCGGTCACGGTGGTGGAGTTATATCCACAAAAGCCGCCGATATACACATTGACGGTGCTACTACCTGTACTGGTTACGTTGCCCGTGGCATAGCAGGCAAGGATGCGGCTTCCTCCGTTGAATCCCACCGCACCGCCGACATCGATATTATTTATGGGGGCTATTTCTAAGGTCACGTTGCCCGTGGCATAGCAAGCGGTCATGGTGGCATTCGAATTCGTCTGACCTGCCACGCCGCCGACATCGAGCGTTCCCTTCACTGTGGCCGAGGAACTGCATCCGGTGATGGAACCGCCCCATTGAGCCCCCACCACACCGCCGACGTACACCGTGCCGCTGACGCTGCCCGACACCGAGCAGTTTTCAATGGTGCCATCGCTATATCCTGCCACACCGCCGGCAAAGCCCGAACTGCGATTGCTTGTTATCTGTACGTCCTCCATCATCACGTTCTTCACCGTACCAGCATAACCGATAGAGCCGAACAGACCCACAAATTGGTCATTTGTCGTAACGGTCAGCCCCTTGATGGTATGACCGCCACCGTCGAAGGTGCCGGTGTATTTGTTGCTGAAACTTGTGCCTATCGGCGTCCAGTTTTTGCCTGTGAGGTCAATGTCTGTGTCGAGGGTAATGTTAATGTCGGTCTTACCTCCGTTCACTAATTCGGCTATATTCATCAGGCCATCAGCGGAGGTCACCGTGTAGCTGCCGTTGCTCTCTATGGTATATCCCAGGTCTTTTGCCGCAGCGAGGGAGACGGTGTAGGTATATTCACCGCCCGCCTGCCAGTCGGTAGCATTCTTCATCTTATAAACGAAGGTCTTGCCGTTAGTGAAGGTGCAGGTGATGAAGGTCGTGCCAGCTGCCACACTTTGCGGGGCTACAATGGCGGTGTAGGTGTTGCTGCCCTTGTCATACGGGACGATTATATCTGGGTTGTCGCCTTCGGTGGAGAGACCCGTCAGCTGCACGGATGCCAGCCCCTCGGTGTAGTCCGTCAGAACGATGGTCACCCGCGCCGTGCGGTGGGTGAAGCGGAGCGTGGGGCTACCATAGGTCACCGTCTGTCCGTCGGCTACGATGAGGTCGCTGCCCTCGAAGTCTTTCCGGGCACTTTGGTTGGCTTTTACCTTCACAGCAGAAGGGGTTGTCTCGCCAGCGGTGTAGGGCCACCACGCTGTGACGGTGATGTCTTTGCGGTTGGTCCAGTAGTGCGGGTCGGTGGAGGTCAGCGTGGCGCTGGCGGGGTCGGCGGTGGTGAGCGTCACGTCGTATGCCTTCACCGTGCCGTCCATCAGGACTGCCACGCTCTGCACACCCTCCCAGTCGCCGTCCACGGTGGAACGGGTATTGGCGATGGCTGTCGCAGCGGGGTTCAGCCCCGTGGCGGTAAAGACGATGGGTGTGCCTTCCGCCCCTTCCTGCAGGAAGCCCGCTTCGTCCTGCGTGCAGGCGGCAATGCCGAGCAGCAGGGCTATGGCTGCAGATGTATGGATGATTGTTCGTTTCATGATGCGTGTTGTTTAGGGTTCGTTATTGTTTCTTTTGCAATACGGGCAGACCGTCGGTGCCGAGTACCCACTGGTAGTCGCCAGCGGTGAGGGCGGTGTTCATGCCGTCGACGGCTGTCTGCCATTTCACTGTCGCGCCGTCCACCTTCGTGGCATCTACCTTTTCTCCATGATCACGGAATACTCCTTGCCCGACATTGCCTCCCCAATAACAGGAAGTTATAATTTTGTAGTTATAACGCACTATAGCTCCGGATTCATACTCTTTCAATGTGCCGTCGAACCAGCAAGCGGTGATTCTGCCATAATTTAAATCGGCTATACCACAAGTTCTACCATATGCAGAAATTTTTCCCGTCACAGAGCAGGCAATGATTTGGCCATTATTTTGCTCCACTATTCCAGCTGCTGATCCACTATTGCCATACAGATTCACATCTATGAGTTGTAAGTTCTTTATCACTCCACGTTCATTTAATAACCCAAAAAGTTCAGTAGTCGCTGCTGAAAAGTTTAATCCCGTAATGCGGTGTCCCTGCCCATTAAAGATGCCGGAGTAACCTGGCCATGTGCCTATCCGTGTCCATTCCCTACCCGTCAGGTCGATGTCGGCGGTGAGGGTGCAATTTATTGATTCATCTTTTTGTACGGCTTTGTTCCATGCCAGCAAGCCGTCGGCGTTATAGACCGTGTAACTGCCGTCGTTCTGTATAGAATAACCCAAATCCTCAGCCTCACCGCTCTCGCTGCCACCGTCAGCCCAGTCATCGATAGTGCAGCCATCTAATGTCAGGCCAGTGGCGTTCACCTTAACGGTATATTTATAGCGACTGCCTGCTGCCAACACGACGTTGTTCTGCGGACGGAAGTAGAAGGTGCCGCTGCCGAGTTCCACCCGGATGAACTGCTTGCCTGCCGCAACGGTCTGCGGGGCGGTCAGTGCCTCGTAGGTGTTGCCGCTTGCATTGTAAGTCTTGATGGCGGTCGGGTTGCCGTTATCGGCGGACAGGCTCACGAGGCTCACCGTGGCACCGGCGACGCTCGTGAATCCCGTGCCGGGCTTCAGTTCGATTGTCACGCGTGCCGTGCGGTGGGTAAATTCAAGAGTCGGGTTGTTAAATTCCACCTTCCGGTTCTCAGCAGAGATGAAGTCGCTGTTCTGGAAGTCAGCCAGTTTGCTTTGGTCTTCGGCCACCTTCACGGCAGGCATCTGTGTGATGTCGGCATTGTCGAAGGGCCACCATGCCGATACGGTAATCGGGTCGCGGCTGGTCCAGTAGTGCGGGTCGTTCTCACGTGAAAGCGTGGCACTCTTGAAATCGGTAGAAGCCGTTACGGTGTATTCCTTTACCGCATCGCCCATCTTGAGTGCCACGGAAGTGACGCCCTGCCAGTCGCCGTCCACAGCGGCACGGGTGGAAGGGGCTGCCAGCGGCGTTGCTTCTACGGACAGTCCGGTGGCACGGATGACGACGGGGTATTCACCTTCGGGCAGACGGTTATCGCCAGCAAGTTCGTCCTGCGTGCAGGCGGAGAGGGCGAACAGCAGTGCGGTGGCTGCGGGGATAAATAATCTATGTCTCATAATTCTTCATTCTTAATTATTAATGTCTTACAGGCCCGCACCCACTTCTCCGCCGTCTATATCGTTCCACTTTGCAATGGTGGCTTCGCTGACTTCAAGGACTTTGTTGCGCACCTTGACGGTATAGGTATAGTTGTTGCCCGTCTGCAGTGCGCCTTCGGGCACGGTGAGTGTGGCATGATATTCCTGACCTTTGTAATTCACAACCAACGGCAGGGATGCAACTGTCTGCGGGAAGAGGATGATCGATGACGTGAGATTGCCGTCTGCCAGATTCATGGCCAGTTCTCCGGTCTGTGCCCCGTTGTCTGCGGTGGCAATACCGTCGGCCGTGTTGAACGTACCGGTGAGTAACAATCCGTCCAGCGTGTAACGTTCAGGCTTGACCACGCTGAAATTCACGCCGTCGCCCGCCTCGAAGGTAAGGGTTATCTGGCTCATGCAGTGGTGGAAGGAGTTGTCTTCACCGCCTTTGGCGGTTTTGTCGGTGAAGCTTACTACCGGGTTGTTTTTGTCTCCCGTGGCTCCTGAAGCAAAGAGGAAGTCGATGGCAGGCTGGTTCTGCTGCGCCGTGGCATCGGTCGTGGCTGTGAGGATGCCTCCCGCCGCGTTGTACGGATAGTAGGCGCGGAAAGTATGGGTCTTTGCATCTTCGATATAGATGACCTTTCCTTCTGCCTCAAATTTCCCGTTTTTCAGGATGAAAGGCACGTTGCCGTATTGGAAATCGTTGCCGATGTCGGTGATGCCGATACGGTCGCCGCCAGTCCAGGTGGTTCCGCTAGCGCGGGTGGCGGGGGCGATGCTGGCGGTAAACTGGGCGGCCACGGGGTCACCGTTCAGGTTCTCGTTGTCGTTGTCGTTGTTGCAGGCTACCAGTGTGAGGGCAAGCGCTGCAAGTGCAAAAAATCTTGTCTTCATTATATCTGTCATTTTATTAGTTAAATTCCATTTCAATAATTGCTGCACCTCAGCAAAATCAAAGCAAGCTTTGCTTCTGCGTTCGGTTTGCTAATTATTTACAAATCGGCATTTACATCATCACCTTTCACTTCTTCCCAGCCGTTGATTTCGGCTCCGTCCACTTCCATGCCTTCGGGAGTCTCAACCAGCGTTCCGCCGAGGGTCAGCGATTTGCCCTTTCTGGTGTTGAACTCCTTGAGAGCTTCTGTGAGGTCGCTTTTCAGCGTGGTGGGGCTCGGGTTGCCGTCCGCATAGCGGATTTCAGCCGTCAGCAGTTGTTCCGTACCGGTCACACCCAGCAGCCGCACCGTGGCTTTCCACTTGCCGGCATTGTCACCTTCGGTTATCTTGGTGAAGGGCAGCACGACGTTTGAAGCGGCTCCGTAGGTATCGGTAGCGAAATCGAGTGTTCTGGCTGCACCCGTCAGATGGGCAACAATCTCCGTGATGCGTCCGGCGGCATCACCCGTCGGTTTGACGACAAGCGTCAGTTCGCGTACCTGCTGCTTCATTGTGGCGGTCAGCGGATAGTCCTTGTCTTTCTCGATGCTCACCTGTTTCGTATAGGTGAAGAACCATCCCGGGGCATTGTTCACAAAGGCCTCCGTGCCTGCCCGGTTTCCCGTGGCTGCGGCAATGGTGGCGGTGGTGCCATTTACCGTGATTCCTTCAGCTGGGTTCCACACCGCAAGGGTGTAGCTGCCCGGAGCAAACAGATGGTCGGGGGCATGGGTGGCGGAAGTCTCCGTACCCGTATAGTCGCCCATGCTGACCGTCCACGTGGCAGGTATGTTGATACCCTCACCGCGGGCCGACCAGTCGGCTGTCACCGCAATCTTCCCGTAGTCGGGATGCGGTGTGTCATAAAGCGTGTCCTTCACGCAGGAAGAGAGCAGCACGGCGGCTGTCATTCCCATCATATATATATATTGTCTTGCTTTCATATTCTATTCCTCCGTGTTAGAATAACTTCCATACCAATGTCACACCGGCATTGATGGGACCCCACCAATTTTTTGTCTCGTTGCCGCAGCGTACGCGCACACCATCGATGACTTCATATTTTTCGAAATCGGCATTCAGGTAGCCTAAGCCGAGGTTGAAATCAAGCGTCAGTGCCTTGTTCAGCCGTAGCTGATAGCCAGTGGTGATGCCGCCACCCATCAGGTCGCCTTGCTTGCCTGTTTCGGAGAGCTTGTAGTTGAACTGTCCGGCCTTGAACATCGCACCCAAATACCAGGCTTTCTTCTCACCCATGTAATAACGTATTTCCGGAGCCACTTCCCAAAGTGCATAGCGGCGGTCCTTGTCGCTCCACGTCCAAGAAGTCCATGAGCCGTTTACGGCAATGCCCCACGACGGGCAGATGCGCCATTCAAGTCCTAAATCGGGTGTCAGGGTAGCCCAGCGCAACAGGTTGGCACGCAGGGAGAGATGATAATCATTTGTGATTTTGGGGTCCGACAGCGTGCCGGCAAGTGCATTTTGTAGAGCGGCTTTCTCGGCTTCTGCCTTTTGCCTTTCCCTTCGGCCGGCGACCGTTGGTTCAGCGGCAAGTCGGGCTTCTTCCGCCTTGCGTCGTGCTTCCGCTTCCGCATCCATCGCGGCTGTTTCCTTTGCGGGTATCGTTAGGCGCACGATGACAAAATCACCCCCTGTCGCATGATTGTGGGTAATGAAGTTTTCTTCCTTGATTTTCGCGCGTGTAATCAGTTCTGATTTCACACGGTTGGCACGGATCTTTGCCGTGGCAAGATTCCTGGCTTCACTGCCCAGCGAATTGCAGTAGCCGTCAACCAGTAGCGGCAATTTGCCGTCAAAAATTGTTGCTTTGTAGTTTTCGATACACCCCAATAGGCGGGCAAGTTCCGTGTCATTGCCATTCCAAGGCACGTAGAACATATCCTTCTGCGGAACGAAGCGGAAGGTATAGGTCGTGTCTGTTTTCTGCTGCGCAATGACAGGAAAAGTTACCGTCATCAGCCACAGAAACAAGGTAAGAAAAGTGATTTTTCTGCTCATATAAACTTGCATTTATTATCTTTGTCCTCTCCAAAGATAATAAATGTCATTCTATGCCCAAAAGATTAGAAAAACTTTTGCTGTAAAATTTTATAAATAATGTCATTTGAGCATCTTTTTGTCGAATTAGCACTTTTTGAATTGTCGAATTAGCACTTTTTTGTCGTTTGAGCACTTTTTGGAAATGGGTTTCTGTGACCTTTTCCGATGTTTTTTTACTACACAATTTATTCCCGATTTGATTTTTTCCATTTGGCAGGCGTACATCCTTCTTTCTCGGAAAATAATTTGATAAAGTTACTTTGGGAAAGAAAACCAGAAGACTCAGCCAGCTTCTGTATATTGATTTCTGGATGCTCCTTCAGTATGTTTTTCGCATACTCCAACCGGAGACTGGTTATCCATTCGCGGAATGTCATTTTATACGTAGTCTTGATATAAGCGGAAAGATAGGTACGGTTCGTATAAAGTATTTCGGACAGTTCTTTTATGGTAAGTCCCTGCTGGACATAGCCGTCTGTCTTTATCCAGTTGTCAACCCTCTCTATAAATTCTGTATAGGACCTAGGAACTTCTTTCTCAAAAACTATTTCATGTTCAGTTTCCGAATTTGTCAGAAGTTCTTCTTCAGATTGTATATCCTGCTCAAACGCTTTTTCTACCTGTTCATAGAACAGCAGGTAGTTCTGATAGCTGTAGAAAAGATAGCTGTAGAACGGTATTGACGACAAAATCCAGATAAAAACATATTCGTCTGGCAGAAATGTCAGCAATCCGCATCCGACACCGAAGATAAGTGCCCAATAAGTGAATATGGAAAGCCATTCGATATATGCGCCTATATCATCCGCCTGAGTTTCATTGAAAATCCGAATGGCTCTACGATATGCAATTATGACTCTGCGAGCTAAAACGACTCCAAAAACGACTAACCAGGCAGCTAAAGCAAATAAAGAGAATTTTTGCATGATTCCGCTTGGCAACAGGAACAACACAACTCCAGAAAGAGTTGAAAATATAATCCATAAAATGATATGTGTCCACACACGCCGTTTGGTAATGTAAAAACGATCAAGCAACATTATCAATGCCGAACTGAACAGAGAATAGCACAGAAAGTATGTGGACATGTTCATCAATATGGCAGAATCCGCATTTTTGAATCGGATACCAAAGAAGAAATGTACCGAATAGTTTGCTGAAAGCAGCAACATAGCTATACCCATAATCTGTCGGGAGCGGAGATAATTCTTGAAAATTTTCTTTTCAGGAGTCTTTGCAAACAAAAAATAAAAGCCGAAGAATAACATTAACGGCAGTGCGGTACAAAGTGAAAAACTGTATATAGATGGTTCCATTGTTATGCTTATTTAGTTTTGATACAAATTTTGATAAATTTCCGAATTATAAGCCAGTTGGGATAAAAACAGAAATGAATATCACTGAGTGCTCGCTGCTTGAGTTAAAATGTCAAGACCGACTCACCTAAGATCTTGCATCAAATTGCTCTAAGTCACACGTTTCTTATTGAAATCAAATAATGAGAATGAAGTATTTATTTTTTTCATTACAATTCTTTATAAGGATTATGTTCAGGAACCCTAATGAGTTCTTTTATATCAACTTCCAGACATTGAGATATCTGTATTAATGCTTCTAAAGGAGGTTGACAAGCATTAGTACACCATTTGGAAATGGTTGCTTGGTCTCTGCCAAGTTTCTCTGCAAGCCATTTGTTCGTTTTCCCCTTTTCTGCAAGCATAACTTTTATACGATTAAGATTTTTCTCAGCCATTGCGTATATTATTATTGTTTTCGGTTGCAAAGATACTCATTTTCCTCCAAATATCGTTTGTTTATCCGAAAATCATTATAAAAATCGGCAAATAATTTGCATAATTAGAAATTTTGCTAATTTTTGCATGATTTACAGTGACTCGTCCCATCTTCATCTTGCATACCACTATATTCTATTAAAATGAAAACAGATGTGCCTACTTATAATTTTCTTCTTTTGGAGTTGATTTATGAATATCAAAATCGGAAAAATTCCGCGTTATCCGTGTTAATTTTTGTTTTCTCATAATTTCATTTTGGGGGTACGGGATATTGTTGTTCCTAATTTGTTTCTTTTGCCATTTTGTAATTCGGATTAGCATTGATTATCAGAATATTACAAACAATCAGTAAGATTGCGAAACAAAAATAGCGTACAGTGTACAACGACAAAAATCGTTCTCTCTGTACGCTATTAAATCTTATTAAAAAGATGAAAGATTCTAACTAGCATCTCTTGGCATCGTTCCGTTCATCACAATAATCATCGGATACTCGTGTTTTACTTG
>ERZ840371.3678-NODE-3678-length-12202-cov-7.621717_pt1 | contig 12202 bp, 9 predicted proteins | sample MGYA00519937_ERZ840371 | MGnify/ENA primary metagenome ERZ840371 (study PRJEB31850, sample SAMEA3708873) | human gut metagenome | biome: human gut; feature: human-associated habitat; material: faeces | place: China | collected 2014 ... | reverse complement strand
TCACCTTTGTGCGGGAGGCCGGCATCTCCAAGTCCGACAACCTGATCGACATGCGCCAGCTGGAGGCCTGCATCCGCAGCGAGCTGGACCTGACCGCACAGCGCCGCATCGCCGTGCTGGACCCGGTCAAGCTGATCGTGGACAACTACCCGGAGGACAAGACCGAGTACTTTGACGTGGCCAACAATCCCAACCGCGAGGCCAACGACACCACCACCCGCAAGGTGGCCTTTACCCGCGAGCTGTGGATCGAGAACGAGGACTTTGCCGAGGTGCCGCCTCCCAAGTTCAAGCGCCTGACCATTGGCGGTGAGGTGCGTCTGATGGGCGCTTACATCGTCAAGTGCACCGGCGTGGAGAAGAATGCCGACGGCAGCATTGCCGCCATCCACTGCACCGCCGACCTGGAGACCGGCAACGGCAACCCCGCCGACGGCCGCAAGGTCAAGGGCACGATCCATTGGGTCAGCGCTGCCCACTGCATCGACGCTGAGGTGCGCCTGTACGACAAGCTGTTCACCGAGGCCAACATGAACGCCATCCCCGAGGGCAGCGATTACAAGGACTACCTGAACCCGGAAAGCGTTGTTGTGTGCAAGGGCTGCAAGCTGGAAGAAAGCCTGAAGGACGCAAAGCCCGGTGAGAAGTTCCAGTTCGTGCGCACCGGCTTCTTTACCCCGGATTCCAAGAACCCCGGCGTTTACAACCGCGTCGTCACCCTGCGCGACAGTTTCAAACCCGCAAAGTAAAAAATATATCACGTCAAAAGGGAGCATTTGATCTTTTATGAAGAAACTCACCCGGAATGTTATCATCATGGCTGTTGTCACTGTCATTATGGCAGTTGTGCTCGGCCTGTACATCAAGAACACCGGCACTGTGCCCGCTGCCGACAACGCCGCCAGCCTGACGGATGGCATCTATACGTCCAGCGCTCAGGGCTGCCTGAGTGATGTGACCGTCACCGTCACCGTCACCGGCGGCCGGGTGACCGGTGTGGAGATCGATGCATCCGGCGAGACTCCCGAACTGGGCGGCACCGCTGCTGAAACTCTGGCAGACCAGCTGACCAAGGCCGGTTCCACCAGCGGTGTGGACGCTGTTGCCGGTGCTACCATGACCAGCGACGCTGTGTTCACCGCCATGGACGACTGCCTGAGTCAGGCAGAGTAAAGACCCGAAAGACCGGCATGGCTCACAGCTCTGCCGGCCTTTTTTCTTAAAATATAGCACAAGGAGAGGGAACATTATGGGCGTATTATCCAATCTGGAACCAGCTTCGGTTTTTTATTACTTTGAGGAGATCTGCGGCATTCCGCACACCTCCCACCACGAAAAGGCACTGAGCGACTACTGCGTGCAGTTCGCCAAGGCCCACGGCCTTGCCTGCCGTCAGGACGAGATGGGCAATGTGCTCATCAAGGCACCGGCCACACCCGGATACGAGAAGGAGCCGGGCCTGATCCTGCAGGGCCATCTGGACATGGTGGGCGACAAGACCGCCGACTGCCCGCTGGATCTTGAGAAAGAGGCCATCCACCCGGTCGTAGACGGCGGCTATGTGTGCGCCGAGGGCACGACCCTTGGCGGCGACGACGGCATTGCCGTGGCCTATGCGCTGGCTGTTCTGGACGCAAAGGACATTCCCCACCCTGCGCTGGAGGTCGTGCTGACCGTCTGCGAGGAGGTGGGCCTGCTGGGTGCATCTGCCATGGATTTTTCCGACCTTGAGGGCCGGATTCTGGTGAACATCGACTCCGAGGAAGAGGGGGTGCTGACCGCAGGATGTGCAGGCGGACGCCGCGTTGAATGCCATCTGCCCATCACCCGTGCGGCTGTGACCGGCACCGCCGTAAAGGCGGATGTGACCGGCCTTGTGGGCGGACACTCCGGCACCGAGATCCACAAGGGCCGTGCCAACGCCATCGCTCTGCTGGGCCGCTGGCTGACACTGCTGACCGAAAATGGCGTGGACTACGCCGCTCTGGCACTGTCCGGCGGCGCAAAGGAGAATGTCATTCCCAAAGAAAGCAGCATCACGCTGGTGCTGCCCGCAGGCATCACCGAGGGCGTGCACACTGCTGCCGCTCAGTTCGCCGCACAGGTGCAGGCCGAATACGGCACGGCAGACCCCGCCATCTGCCTGCAGCTCACGGAACAGGGCTGCGGCGCGTTCAGCGCATTGGATGCCGATTCCACCCAGCGCCTGCGCAAGGCCCTGCTGCTGATGCCATGGGGCGTGCAGGCCATGAGCATGGATGTGCCGGGCCTTGTGGAGACCTCGCTGAATCTGGGCGTTGCCGAGATGGACGAGCAGGAAGCCATTCTGCGCTTTTCCATCCGCAGCTCGGTGCCCTCGGCGAAGGAGCTGCTGAGCTGCAAACTACAGACCCTGACCGAGCTGCTGGGCGGCAGCGTGCGGTTCCACGGCGACTATCCCGCTTGGACCTACGCCCGCGAAAGCGCCCTGCGCGACCGCTGCGTTGCTGTGTACGAGGCACAGTACGGTGCAAAGCCCCAGATCGTTGCCATTCATGCGGGCCTGGAATGCGGTATCCTCTCGGGCAAGATCGACGGGCTGGACTGCATCTCCTTTGGCCCGAACCTGCTGCATGTCCACACCCCCAATGAGCGCGCCGACATTGCATCAGTGGCCCGTGTGTGGGAATACCTGAAGGCTATTCTGGCTTACAAAGCATAAAACCCTCTCAGTCACAGCTTGCGCTGTGCCAGCTCCCCCGAAAGGGGGAGCTTTCTTTGTGCTGACTGTAAAGACGCAAAAAGCTCCCCCTTTCGGGGGAGCTGCTGAACGAAGTGAAGCTGAGAGGGTCAGTCCAAATACTTGATCTTGCCCGGCTCAATGCCCTTGATGCCAAGGCCCGGCTCGTTAGAAACAGTGATGTCTTTTTCGTTGAACACTGCACCGCCGAGGATGGGGTCCTCACTGCACAGCACGGGGCCGTCCAGATCCACGCGGGTGATGATCTGCTTTGCGCAGGCCAGATGCACGGCGGCATTCACGCTGATCTTGGCTTCCAGCATACAGCCGATCATGCACTCCACGCCGTACACCTCGGCAGCGGATGCGATCTTGAGGGCGTTGTACAGGCCGCCGCACTTCATCAGCTTGATGTTCACGAGGTCTGCGGCTCCCATCTGCATGATGGTCAGTGCGTCCTGCGGGGAGAACACGCTCTCGTCGGCCAGCACCGGCACATAGGAGCGCTCGGTAACATACTTCAGGCCTTCAAAATCGTGGGCCTTGACCGGCTGCTCCACGAATTCGAGATCAAGGCCCTTCTCCTGCATTCCGTTCAGGATGCGCACAGCTTCCTTGGGGGTCCAGCCCTGATTTGCATCGATGCGGATGCAGGTCTCCTTGGGCACAGCACCGCGGATGGCGCTCAGGCGTGCGATATCCTTTTCCGGCTCCTTGCCCACCTTGACTTTCAGGCAGTCGTAGCCGCGGTCGATGGCGTTCAGGGCATCGCGCACCATCTCTTCGGGGTCGTTGACGCTGATGGTGATGTCGGTGACGATGGACTTCTTTGCGCCGCCCATCAGCTTGTACACAGGGATTTTGTACAGCTGGCCGTACAGATCCCACAGGGCCATATCCACAGCAGCCTTGGCGCTGGTGTTCTTCTGGATGCAGGCATTCAGTGCGATCATCAGGTCTTCAAAGTCGTCCACATCGCGGCCGATGATGGTCTTTGCGATATGGTCGCGGATGGCACCGATGATGGCACCGGTGGTGTCGCCGGTGATCACACCGGTGGGAGGTGCCTCACCATAACCCACAGCGCCGGTGTCGGTGTGGATCTCTACGATCACATCCTCCACGCTGCTGACCGAGCGCAGAGCCGTCTTAAAAGGCACGCGCAGCGGCACGGAGATCAGACCGAGACGTACTTCCGTGATTTTCATGCAAAAACCTACCCCTTTCGATAAAAAAATATTGCCAGATTATGAAATCTATGGTAGTATTGTATACGAAATTGTCGATATTGTAAAGACAATTGTCCGCAAAAATTGCACAAAAAGAAAGGGGATTGGGTTCATGATCACAAACGGTTTCACCTACATCGCCGTGCTGGTGTTCATTGCCGCACTGCTGGTGTGGTTGCAACGCTACACGAAGTCGAAATTCTTCGACTATGCACCACCTATCGTTCTGCTGTACCTCATTACCATGATTCTCTGCACGCTGGGTGCATGGGACATGGAGGCCACCAAGCCTGCCTACTCCGTGCTGAAAAACAACCTGCTGTATGCAATGATCTTCCTGATGCTGCTGCGCTGCGACATCCGCAAGATCATCAAGCTGGGTCCCAAGATGCTGGGCGGCTTCTTTGCCGCTTCCGTCTCCATCTCGTTGGCCTTCATTGCCACCTTCGCCATCATGAAGGGGCCCCTTGGCTCCGAAGCATGGAAGGCACTGGGCGCTCTGTGCGGCAGCTGGATGGGCGGCTCCGGCAACATGATCGCCGTGCAGGCTGCGCTGGACATCGGCGAAGCTGACATGGCCTACGCACTGGTGGTGGACTCCATCGACTACTCCATCTGGGTCATGTTCCTGCTGTGGGCCATCAATCTGGCTCCCAAGTTCAACAAGTGGGTCAAGGCCGACACCACCACGCTGGACGAAGTGTCCCGCCGTCTGGAAGAGGACGCAAAGGGCAACGAGGACAAGGCCAGCTTTGTCAACCTGATCTTCCTGCTGGGTCTGGCTCTGGTGATCTCCGCCTTCGGTCAGGATATCGGCGCAGCCCTGAACAGCGCAATGCCTTTCCTGGACAAGGCCACCTGGACCGTCCTGCTCATCACGCTGTCCGGCCTGATCGGCGCTGTCACCCCCGTGGGCCGCATGGCAGGCAGCACCGAGCTGTCCAACCTGCTGCTGTACTCCGTGGTGGCATTGCTTGCCTCCCGCGCAAGCTTCCTGGAGCTGACCGATGCACCCGCATGGATCCTGGCAGGCTTTATGATCCTGGCCATCCACGGCATCATTCTGGTGCTGCTGGCAAAGATCTTCCATCTGGATATGTTCACCTGCGGTGTTGCATCTCTGGCAAATATCGGCGGTTCCGCATCCGCTCCCATTCTGGCTGGTGCCTACAGCGGCGCTCTGGTGCCCGTTGGCGTTCTGATGGCTCTGATGGGCTACGTCATTGGCACGGCAGGCGGCCTGATCACCGCAAATATCATGTCTCTGCTGGCATAACAAATACTGCAAATACTGCAAAAAAGGGGCTGTTGCATGTGCAACAGCCCCTTTTCTTATACGATTTTTTGCTTAGCCGCCCAGATATGCGCTGCGCACGCGCTCGTTGGTCAGCAGTTCGGCACCAGTGCCCTCCATGACTACACGGCCCGTCTCAAGGACGTAGGCACGGTCTGCCACGGAAAGAGCCATCTGTGCGTTCTGCTCCACCAGCAGGATGGTCATGCCTTCCTTGTGCACGTTCTGGATGATGTCGAAGATCTCCTGCACCAGCAGCGGCGAAAGGCCCATGGAAGGCTCGTCCAGCATCAGCATGGAAGCGTTGCTCATCAGTGCACGGCCCATAGCCAGCATCTGCTGCTCGCCGCCGGACATGGTACCGGCCAGCTGCTTGCGGCGCTCCTTCAGGCGGGGGAACAGCTCAAACACCTTTTCCTTGTTGGGTGCAATGGTGGAAGCAGGCTGGGTGTATGCACCCATGTCCAGATTTTCTTCCACGGTCATGTGCAGGAACACATGACGGCCTTCCGGCACATGGGCAAGGCCTGCTTCCACGATCTTGTGGGCGCGCATGCCCTTGATGCTGCTGCCCTTGTACAGGATGTCGCCGGTCTTGGGCTTCAGCAGGCCGGAAATGGTCTTCAGGGTGGTGGATTTGCCAGCACCGTTGGCACCGATCAGGGTGACGATCTCGCCCTGATCCACCTCGAAGGAGATGTCCTTGACGGCGTGGATGTTGCCGTAATAGACGTTGATGTTATCAACTTTCAGTAACGTATCAGCCATGGCTTAGCCCTCCTTCTTGCCCAGATAGGCTTCGATGACCTGCGGGTTGTTGCGGATCTCATCCGGCGTGCCCTTGGCGATGATGCGGCCGAAGTTCAGCACGGCAATGCCCTCGCAGATGCCCATGACCAGGCTCATATCATGCTCGATCAGCAGCACGGCGATGTTGAACTCGTCGCGGATGCGGCGGATGGTCTCGGTCAGCTCTGCAGTCTCGGAGGGATTCATACCGGCAGCAGGCTCGTCCAGCAGCAGCAGCTTCGGGCTGGTGGCCAGTGCACGCATGATCTCCAGACGGCGCTGTGCGCCGTAGGGCAGGCTGCCTGCCTGCACATTGGCGAGGTCTGCCATGTGGAAGATATCCAGCAGCTCCAGAGCACGCTCGGTGCACTTCTTCTCTTCCTTCCAGTAGTTGGGCAGGCGGATCAGCGAAGATGCCAGATTGTACTTCATGGACTCGTGCAGGCCCACCTTGATGTTATCGATCACGCTCAGTTCCTTGAACAGGCGGATGTTCTGGAAGGTACGGGCCACGCCCATGCGGTTGACCTGATAGGTCTTTTTGCCGGCGGTGGGCATACCATCGATCAGGATGGAGCCGCGGGTGGGCTGGTAAACGTTGGTCAGCAGATTGAACACGGTGGTCTTACCGGCACCGTTGGGGCCGATCAGACCGGTGATCTCATTGCGGCCGATCATCAGGTTGAAGCCATCCACGGCGGTCAGACCGCCGAAGTCGATGCCCAGCTCACGCACGTCCAGAATGGGCTTTTTGTCCTTGTCGCGGTCGGTCAAAAAGCCGCCGGAGGGCACACTGTGCAGCTTAGTCTGGTATTCACTCATGGTCCTTGCCCTCCTTTGCTTTCTTCTGGAACAGTTCGCCGTTCATGATCTTTTCCACAATGCGGCTCATGGAGAAGTCGTAGCTGCCAAGCAGGCCGCCCGGACGGAAGATCATCATGAGGACCAGCACCAGCGAGTAGACCACCATGCGGTAGCTGTCAAAGCTGCGGGTCGCCTCGGGCAGGATGGTAAGCACGGTCGCGGACAGGATGGAGCCCAGCATGGAGCCCATGCCGCCCAGAACCACCATGACCAGGATCTCGATGGACTTCATGAAGCCGAAGGTGGAGGGGTTCAGAACGCCGATGTAGCAGGCGTACAGACCACCGGCCAGACCGGCAAAGGCAGCGGAGAAAGCGAAGGCCATGACCTTATAATAAGTAGTCTGGATGCCGCAGCTCTCGGCAGCGATCTCGTTATCGCGGATGGCCAGCACGGCACGGCCGTGGCGGCTCTTCATCATGGCGTGGATGGCAAAGCAGGTAATGACCACGCAGATGAACACATTGGCGAAGTTGGAATACTTGGGGATGTTCTTCAGGCCCTTGGCACCGTAGAACAGCTTGAAGCCCAGCACATCATCGATGTTGTTCAGGGTGATGCGGATGATCTCGCCAAAGCCCAGCGTCAGGATGGCCAGATAATCACCGGTCAGGCGCAGAGCAGGAATGCCGATCAGCACGCCGAACAGGCCCGCCACGATGCAGGCTAGCACCAGACCCACGACAAAAGCGACACCGGAGGGCAGATTGCTGTATTTCGTGAACAGGGCGCAGGTGTAAGCACCCACAGCCATGAAACCGGCGTGGCCCAGCGGCAGCTGGCCCAGATAACCGGTGGCAACGTTCAGCGAGACAGCCAGAATGATGTTGATGCCCACGGTGAGAAGCACCTTGTTCTGGTAGGTGGACAGCACGTTCTGGGTGAGGAAGGACAGGCCCACGAACAGCAGAGCCACCAGCACGGCGTTCATCAGGTAGCGCACGGGCATTTTGAGCGTTTTGCGTTTGGTATTCATCTTCATGCCCTCCTTACACCTTTTCCTGAACTTTGCGGCCAAGGAAGCCGGTGGGCTTGACCAGCAGCACGATGATCAGGATCGCAAACGTGACGGCATCCTTCCATGCGGAAAGGCCGATGGCGGAAACAAAGCACTCGCACAGGCCGATGGCGATGCCGCCGATCATGGCACCGGGAATGGAGCCGATGCCGCCCAGAACGGCTGCAACGAAGGCCTTCAGGCCCAGCATGGAGCCCATGGTGGGGGTCGCCTGCGGGTAGCTGCAGCAGTACAGCACCGAGCCGATACCGGCCAGAGCGGAACCCACCGCAAAGGTAAAGGAAATGGTGCTGTTGACGTTAATGCCCATCAGACGGGCAGCGTCCATATCCTCAGACACGGCACGCATGGCCTTGCCGAGCTTAGTCTTCTGCACAAGGAAGGTGAGCACCAGCATGGACAGCACCGTGACCAGCAGGGTGATGACAGAGGTGAGGCCCAGCGGCACAGAGCCGATGTGGAAGGTCTGGTTGGTGTAGTAGGCCGGAATGACCTTTGCACCGGAACCAAGGATCAGCTCTGCAGTGTACTCCAGGAAGAAGGACACGCCGATTGCCGTAATCAGCAGGGAGATACGGGGTGCGTTGCGCAGCGGGGTGTAGGCGATCTTCTCGATCACAACGCCCAGCAGCGTGCAGGTGATGATGGTGGCGCACACAGCAGTGACCGGGCCAAGGCCCAGCTGATTCATCACGAACCAGGACATGTACGCACCAACCATAATGACATCGCCATGGGCAAAGTTCAGCAGCAGGATGATGCCGTACACCATGCTGTAACCCAGTGCGATCAGTGCATAGATGCTGCCAAGGGACAAGCCGTTGATCAGCTGGCTAAAAAACACTGTCATGGACTGATACTTCCTTTCTTTGCGGCGTTTGCACGCCTTTTGGGGAATGCACTTTTTTACCAAAAAAGCGGAGACGGCCGAGCAAAACCTGTTCCGGCGGTCTCCGCAATGGGTCTTTTATTTCTGAGTGCTGCCTTTATGCCGCACACCGGTGCGCAGAATCAAAGCAGATCAGAACATTTCCTTCAGAACGGGGGTTGCACCGTCGAAGCACAGGATAGCGGTCTGCTTGACGGGGTTGTGGTGCTCATCGAAGGTGAAGGTGCCGGTGATGCCATCGATGGTGCCGCCTGCGATAGCATCGATGACGGCCTGCTTGTAGTCGTCATCACCGGCGGCCAAGCCGGCATCCTCAGCAGCCTGAATGCCGTAGACAACGGTCATGGCAGCATCGTAGCCCAGAGGAGCGAAGCCGTTGGGGTACTCCTCACCGTACTCAGCCTTGTAGGCATCCTCAAAGTCGGGGTTGGAGCCCTTTGCGTAGTTTGCGCAGAAGTAGGCATCCTTCAGCTGGTCGGCAGTTGCGTAGCCTTCCAGACCATCCCAGCCGTCGCCGCCCAGGAAGGGAACTGCCAGACCGATGCTCTCAGCCTGAGCCAGGATCTGACCGACTTCCTGATAGTAGTTGGGGCAGAACACCACTTCGGGAGCCTTGCCCAGAATGGTGGTCAGCTGGGTCTTGTAGTCCACATCGCCCTCAGAGTAGGTCTCCTGATCGACGATGGTGCCGCCCAGGCTCTCGAACTCGTTGACGAAGTTCTCGGCCAGACCCTCGTTGTAGTCAGCGCCCTTCTTGAAGATGACGGCTGCCTTGGTGTAGCCCAGCTTCTGGTAAGCGTAATCGGCCATCTTGATGCCCTGGAACGGGTCGGTGAAGGTGGCACGGAAGACATTCTCGTTCACAGTGTCGGTCTCGGCATCGTAGGTAACGGCCTCAGCGGTAGCGGAAGCAGTGACCATGGGCATGTTGTAATCTGCGCTCTCAGCAGCAACTGCCAGAGTGGGGGTGGTGGTGACATCGCCCACCAGAGCGGTGATGCCCTCGTCCACCATCTTGGTGAAGCAGTTGACAGCCTGCGTAGCATCGCCCTGCTCATCCTCGGTCAGGATCTCGATCTGCTTGCCATTGATGCCGCCGTTGGCGTTGACCTGCTTCAGGTACAGGGCAGCGCCGTTGACAACGGCCTGGCCGTAAACGGAAACGTTGCCGGTCAGGGGGCCCATCACACCGATCTTAATGGTGTCACCGGAAGCAGCGGATGCGGCAGTGGAAGAAGCGGCAGTGCTGGAGGAGGAGCCGCCGCAGGCGGTCAGGACACCGGCAGCAGCCACGACACCGGCAGCGGTCAGAAAGTTGCGGCGAGAGATCATCTTTTTCATAATACAATATCCTCCTGTTGGAAGTTTTTCGTGTGATAGATGCACAAAGCAGGGCGCTTCCTTCAAAGCGGCCCTGCTTTGTGCGTGTATTCATTATAGTCTCGCCGGGCGGGTTGTGCAATTCACAAACCGTCCATACTTTTCCGGGCATTTTCCGGCATTTTATGTGAAAGTCACCAAAAAAACCGTGTCATTTTTGGTTATTTTTTCATTTTGTTCACTTTGTTTCATCGTGACATGAAGAGCTTTCACGCATGTCAAAAAGGTTACAGCGTCGTTTTTTCTTCTGCCTGCCGGTGAATAGAGGTACGATAAAACACCATGGAGAGCACGGTGCCCACAAACCAGCCCACAGGCCAGGACAGCCAGATGCCGTTCACGCCCAGCCAACTGGAAAACAGGATGGCCAGCACCACGCGCAGGAACAGGTCGGAAAGGGTGGTTGCCATAAAGCGGCCCATCATGCCGCAGCCGCGCATCAGGCCGTCCGAGGTCAGCTTGAAGGCCAGCAGCAGGTAGAAGGGTGCGATCGTCTGCAGGAAGGTCAGGCCGGTGTTGATGGCCTCGCCCGTGGGGCTGTTCATAAAGAGCATGAGCAGCTGGCGGCCTGCCAGCAGGTACAGGGCCGTGAAGCAGAGACAGATGCTGCCCAGCAGCTTGACACCGGCCCCGAAGCCCGCCCTGACGCGCTCGTTCTTCCCTGCGCCCAGATTCTGGGAGGCGTAGTTGGAAATGCCGCTGCCCAGCGTGGTCAGGGAGGAGATGAGCACATTGTTCATTTTGGTGGCCGCGGCAAAGCCCGCGATCACGCTGGCACCGAAGGAGTTGACCACGCTCTGGATGATGATATTGCCCACCGAGACAAAGCTCTGCTGCAAAATGCTGGGGATGGCCACCACTGCGATCTGGCCCAGCATCTTCCAGGAGAACCAGACCCGCTCCCCCTCACTCGGGACAGCACGCACCCGCCGGGCCACCACCCACAGGGAGAGCACGCAGCTCACGCCCTGGCACAGAAAAGTCGCCCAGGCCACACCGGCAACCCCCATATCAAAGGCAGCCACAAACAACACGTCCACCGCGATGTTTGCGGTAGAGGAGCCCGCCAGAAACAGGAACGGGGTGCGACTGTCGCCCAGCGCCGTAAAAATGCCCGTTGCCACATTGTAAAGGAACAGGAAGGGCAGCCCCAGGGTGTAGATATCCAGATACTCTGCCGAGTCGGCCATCAGCTCCGCCGGGGTGCGGATGAGCACCAGCAGGCTCCGGCAGCCCAGCAGGCCCACCGCCATCAGGGCACCGCAGAGCACCACCGTGCCGATGAGCGCCGTGGAGACAGCGGTTTTCATGGTGTTGTAATCCTTTGCGCCGAAGTACCGGGAAACGATGACAGAGCCGCCGATGTTGCAGCCGAATGAGAACGCCAGAAAGATCAGGGTGATCTCGTAGCTGTTGCCCACAGCGGCCAGGGCGTTTTCACCGATCAGCTTGCCCGCCACAAGGCTGTCGGCAATGTTGTAGAGCTGCTGGAACAGGATGCTGCCGAACATGGGCAGACAGAATTGCCACAATACCTGTGACGGCTTGCCCACCGTCAGATCCTTATTCATTGCAAAAATCCTCCTCTATAACGACTATAAATGGGAAAACAGCGCAAACGCCGCAACCAGTATAGAACCGAGCTGCCAAAAAGTAAAGAGAATTTTTGGTATATCTGCCATATAAAAAACACATGGTAAACATAACGTATCCCCACTGCCGCAAGAGGGCAGACTGTAAACGGGTTTTCCACGGCGGTTTGCGTTCCCGTTAAAAATTTAGGTCTGCAAACATCCGCACCGGCTCTTGCGCCGGGGCGCAAAGCGTGGTAGGATATTGATGGTTAGTTATATATAACTATCTAAACAGAGCAGTTCCCCCTCTGCCCGCCCGGGCAGTATGGGAGAGAAAATGATATTCAGGAGGGTTTCAAGATGAATTATCTGGAAATTGAATCTGTTGTAGGCCGCGAGATCTTAGACTCCCGCGGAAACCCCACCGTGGAAGCCGAGATCACGCT
>ERZ840371.3670-NODE-3670-length-12211-cov-8.989223_pt1 | contig 12211 bp, 9 predicted proteins | sample MGYA00519937_ERZ840371 | MGnify/ENA primary metagenome ERZ840371 (study PRJEB31850, sample SAMEA3708873) | human gut metagenome | biome: human gut; feature: human-associated habitat; material: faeces | place: China | collected 2014 ... | reverse complement strand
CCATCCCGCAGGCCAAGGATTTTGACGATTTTCTGCGGCTCCTGCAGGAGCAGGGCTACGAGGCCAAGCGTGGCAAGTATGTTTCGTTCCGTGCGCCCGGACAGGAACGGTTCACCCGCTGCAAAACGCTGGGCGAAGCCTACACCGAGGAAGCCATCATCGAACGCATCAAAGGGCGGTTCGTGGAGCGGAAGCCCAAAGAAAACCGCAAAATTTCGCTGCGGATTGATTTGGAGAACAGCATCAAGGCCCAGCAGTCCGCAGGGTATGAGAAGTGGGCAAAACTCCACAATCTGAAACAGGCGGCCCGGACGCTGAACTTCCTGACCGAGCATGAAATCGAAAGCTACCCGGATTTGGAAAGCCGGGTGGCCGAGATCACCGCCGCCAGCACCGAAGCTGCCGCCGCATTGAAAGCAGCAGAGCGCCGACTTGCTGAAATGGCCGTGCTGATAAAGGATGTCACCACCTGTAAAGAACTGCGCCCACTGTTGCAGGAGTATCAGCGGGCTGCTGACAAAAAGCAGTTCCGACGTAAACATGAAGGAACCTTGATTCTCTATGAAGCAGCGGCCAAGGCCCTGAAAGAGCAGGGCTTCCAAAAGCCACCCGACCTTTACGCGCTGAAAACCGAGTATAAGCTATTGGCCGAGCAGAAAAAGCAACTGCAACAGCAGTACGCCGAAGTCAAACGCCAGATGCAGGAATATGACATCATCAAGCAGAACGTGGACGGCATCCTGCGGACAACGCTGGGAAAGGAGCAGGTGCAGGAACGGTAAAATTATCATTGGAAATGTATCCAACTAAAATGATGAGACATTGACACAAGATTTTTATATGCTATGGATTTTTTTGAGAAAATCATATAAAATGATAGGTACAGATATCGGAATATTTAATATGTAGACAACAACGAAAGGATTCAGGTAATGTTATGCAACTAATTAAAGAACGACAAATCAATCCTATTGAGAGTGAAGTTCTCGCAAGAATTTCCATAATACGGCCTATATTAACAAGCCTTTTAATTGGCATAAAACAAGATGTTGTCGATGAAATGGGCGGTATAAACAATGTTAAACTCAAAATGCTACCTCGTGCATATCGTCCAGGCAATGGAGACATCGGCTTCTGTTTTGAGTGGGCAATTCATGATGCAATTCGTCATCAGGACCCACGAGTTTTAGAGCGTTTAGAAACTGCAGCTCGCCGTTGCAGACTGCCTGGTAGAAATTTTGAATCAATTCTTTTTGGATTGGAGAAAAGTGGAAAGGTTCAGATTATTGATACAGCAAACCATATTTTAACTGCGGATTCCAGAATTCTAACAGGCGAACGGGCCCAACCTTTAAAGTTAAAAGGCTATTTGAACATGCTTTCTGCAGCGTTCAATCGACCTGAAACAAGGAAAGCGTTGCCTTCCTCTATAAGCGGTCTTTGGAAGGCTGATTTATTCTTTGGAACTACCGATGCTGATCGGTGGCTTGGCACGTCTTTAAAAATAAATCCAACACAATTAGAAGGTGCTCGTGGATTGAGAATTGGAATTGTTCCTGCAATGCAAGGAAAATCAGACAAAGTATATCTTGATGATAAAAAGAACATTATGGTTTGTCCGATTCCTTATGATGGCTCCTTTATGGAACTGTTTTATACTTCTTGGGGAATTGTACAACAATTTATCGCGGCTGATGCTCAAATGCCGCGGGAAGTTTCTCTACCTGTTCCAGCAGATAGGCAGGCAGTAAAAGAGCTTGTGGCCAGACGGGAATTTCCTATTGTCGATGTTGTAGACGCTCTTGAGCCGCTTGCTCAACCCAACCTCACAGAGCAAATCAATCAGACGGTAGACTTGGTTACTACTAAAGAAGGTGAGTCAATTCTTAATAATGCTATAATTGCCCCTGTTGCCAGTCTTAGCTGAACTTCAAGTAACCTACGATACTTTTGATTAGATGTACTTCTTAAAGGGGATGTAATCATGAACAAGGGTGATCTTATAGTTTTTGATTCAAAGAAGAATTTTAAGTATATTAAATCTCTCGGTGCTGGTGGAACAGGCGACACTCACCTGTTTCTTGATGAAACAACTGGGATTCAGTTTGCAATAAAGAAATATGCACCTAAAGATTTTCGCTATGTGGATGAATGTTACTCAAGATTTGTTGACGAAATTATCATTCTTTTCAATATCACACACCCTAATATTGTGCGGATATATAATTACTACCTTTACCCAGAATTGAAAACTGGGTATCTCCAAATGGAATATGTTGATGGAGTTACGATTGACCGCTTTGAACCACTTGACGGAGGTAAAAGTTGGGATGATATTTTTTCTGAAATTGTTTCAGCATTTGAATATTTAGAAAAGCATCATATACTACATAGAGACATTAGGCCCGCAAATATTCTTGTTGATAATAACGAAAATGTAAAAATCATTGATTTTGGATTTGGCAAGCAGCTACATGATTCAGAATCGGAAAAAAATAGCATTCTCCTCAACTGGCCAGCAACAGAAATGCCCGATGAAGTTGTACTGAATCAAGAATACAACGAATGTACTGAAATATACTTCTTGGGTGTACTTTTTAAGCACATTTTATCAAATACAAAGGCACCTTTTCATTTTGCACATATCATTGAAAAGATGACACAAATAAGTCCGATTCAGCGTTATTCCTCATTTTCTGAAATCTCCGGCGACATAGCCGCAGGTGTTATTAGCGAAATTGGTTTTTCTGACAGTCAAAAGCAAGTATATCGTCGCTTTGCAGATGTTCTATCCAGACACATAGACTATTATTCCGAAAAATTCTCGCCGATAAATAATATTTCTCTGACACTTTCAAAGTTGTCCGAACTTATTAGAAGTTCTTCTTTAGAAACCTATATTCAAGATAACACACGTCTTATTAATTGCTTTGTAAATTCCGGATGCACGGGATACACTTATCGTTCAACAAAAGACATTGATGTTCAAATTGTTATAGACTTTTATAACTTGATAATCAGTCTTTCTGATCAGAAGAAGAAAATACTTTTTGACAATATTTATGGTAGACTTTCTACTATTCCAGTTCAATCAGATGACGAATTACCGTTTTAATTTGATAGATTTCTAAAAGAAAAATTTATTGTATACAAAGGGATTCTTCAAATGGACAACAACCTCATTCCGTATCAGCCTGTAATCTCCGATATTAAAAATTTGATTACCGTCGGCCAGAACGTTGCCTATAATGCAGCCAACCGTGCAATGATTATGACCTACTGGAATATTGGAAAGCGCATTGTTGAAGAAGAACAAAGCGGTGCCGAGCGTGCAGAGTATGGCAAACGCTTAATTCCAGTTCTTTCGGCAGAACTCACAAAGGAATTCGGCAACAGCTATTCCAGCCGGAATCTTCACTATTACCGTAAATTTTACCATTGCTTTCCTGATCCCGAGATTTTGAACACGCGTGTTCAAAATCTTAATTGGTCACATTTTCGGGCTTTGCTTCGTGTTCCCGATGAAGATGCCCGTATTTGGTATATGAATGAAGCGGCTAATGAAAATTGGAGTGTTCGCACCCTTGACCGCAACATTGGCACACAGTATTATTATCGGTTGCTCCATTCTCCGAAAAAAGAAGCCGTCATTGCAGAAATGAAAGAGAAAACGGTAGCAGAACCCAAGCATCAGTTTGAACTTCTCAAAAGCCCCATTGTGGCAGAATTTTTAGGCTTTCGCACCGAGGATTCCTTTGCAGAGTCCGATTTGGAGTCTGCAATTCTTTCTCACATCCGGGACTTCCTCATGGAAATGGGAAAGGGATTTGCTTTCGTGGCCCGACAGCAGCACATTGTGACCGACACGGAAGATTACTACATCGACCTTGTGTTCTATAACATCGAACTGAAATGCTATGTTCTGATTGATTTGAAAATGGGCACGATCACCCATCAGGATGTCGGTCAGATAGATATGTATGTTCGGATGTACGACGAACTCAAATGCAAAGAGGGCGACAATCCCACGATTGGTATTCTGCTGTGTGGCGAAACCAGCGAGGACATCGCGCGCTATTCCGTCCTGCATGATAACGACCACCTGTTTATGTCAAAGTATCTAACCTATCTGCCCACTAAAGAACAGCTGCGGGCTGAAATTGAACGGCAGAAGAATATTTTCTATATGCAGCATCCGAAGTTAGATGATACGGATAATTGCTAATTATCCGTATTGCCTTAGAAACATATTGTAGTGTGATTTATAAAGGAATTTTTCGATGGACTGGCTGGAAGCTTCAAAAGTATCATATTATAAAAATGATGAAGTCCCAAAAATAATTGATGACATCAATCAACGAACTAATTCACAGATGCGCTGCTGTAGACGTGAATTGGTGTGCTTGTTTTACGATTTTATTTGGAATTCTCCTTCTTGCTATTGGGACAATAATGTCTGTACACAATTTTCAGGTCGATTGACTGCAATAGCTTCCCAGCACCCAGACATTATTATATCTGAAAGCATGATAGAGCACTTTCTTAGTGCTTGTAGTACATATTCTCAAATTACAAGCATCATAAATGATTTGGATTCAATCAATGAAAGCGATTCAATAAAAAACCGATTGTACCGTATTCCGACGTATACATCTATTGTTGAAGGTTGTCTGACAAACTTGTTTCGATTTACCGTTTTACTAATTGATCAGTTTTCGGTACAAGACTATTCTGCACAAAGGAAGCTTGAGCCGCTGCGCACAGTTCTAATCAAAAATGGTTTTAGCAATGGCATCGAATCCGTTGATGTAAAAATCCGAAACTCAATCAATCACGGTGGCGTGATTTTTCGAGAGGACGGACGCGTTATTGAATTTCACTATATGGAAAACAGTAAGAGCCTATCGAAGGAGTTGACGGTTTATGAATTTGATGATCTAATAAATAGAATGTACGACATAACGAGTGCAGTATTGTTAAGTGTTTGTCTTTTCCTAAATGAGCACTGGGACAAAATATCCGTTAATATATCTCAAAAGACATTTGTTTCCTTTGCACTTCTGAGCATGAAATTGAGCATTCCATCTATTCGGTGCCGATTTATATCAGATACATCTAATAGTAAACAACTCAATGCAGATTTTTATACCGTTAAAACTGATAGAGCCTTCATTGTTGAAACAGCCCTAAAAATTTCTTTGATGATTTACAGTGTTTATCCTGACTACGACCAATATTATTTGAGTTTCAGCAGCGAACGACTACAAAAGAGCTGGATTCGATTTACAAACTCAGAACTGGCTTATGCTACTGCAACAGGGGATTTTGCAGGTATTGTAAAATCTGCCGCGAATCGTGGTGACATAATCGTTTTTGCCCCCTCTATAGAAAATGTGGATTTACACGAAATAAAATACTTTCGTTTCCCTAACTATGTGTCGGATAAGTTCATTATCAATAAAATAGAGGATGCGAGTCTTGAAGATCGAAAAAGGCTTAAATGTCACTTGTTTATTGGAGATACGCAAGATAAGCAAGAAATTCTCAAAATTATTAAAGATGCTATTGGCTGGCTGAACACCTTGAAAAATATGGATTCACCTACTATTCATAGAAAAAATGGCAGTATGGAAGCGGATGCACTCTATATAAATGTATATAAACATGATATAAGACACTCTAAGGCTCTCCATCCTGCAAATGAAAACTTTGTTTGCTTTGTCGATTATAATAAATCAGGAACAACTACTTTAGTTCATGGTGGTATTTTTCAAAAATCTTGGAATCAGCTATACCATGAGAAAACAGGACTTCTTAGTATTGCTTGGCGAGAGAAAAAATATGCAATACGAAGAATTGTAAAAATTTCCGCCAACGCACCCTGTCCATGCGGGAGCGGAAAGAAATTCAAAAAATGCTGTCGAGGAAAGAATATTTATGACTAGAAGTAACCTATCAGACATAATAGCTTTAGACTATTGCGTCTGGTAGGTTGTTTTAACAATGGCACATTACTTTTGCCGAAAATAATGTGTCATTGTTAATTCATAATTGACGAACGCACATTATTTCTCTATAATATAATGTGTGAATGTCAAGCGAGGTGATAGCGTGAACAGTATGGACAAAATAGAAAAAATGGTACAGTTTTCCCCCCAATGGTATTATTACGGTCGCACAGCTGACGAAAGCCGGATTGCATCGGGGCTATCTGCATAATTTTGTCGAGAGCGGGGAACTGTATCGTTTCGGGCGTGGCCTGTATGTGCAGAGCAGCGCATGGGAAGATGATTTTTACCTATTGCAGCAGAAGTATAGCCGCGGCATCTACTCGCATGATACCGCCCTTTATCTGCTGGGCTATTCTGACCGCACCCCAGCAAAATACACTATGACCTTTCCTAAGGGCTACAATGCACTGTCCTTAAAGCAGGAGACCTTGATTGTCAAGCGCGCTATTCCAGAAAATTATGACTTCGGCATTATTGAAATCCAATCGCCATCCGGCAACCCGATTCGTGTTTACGATTTGGAGCGGACGCTGTGCGACATCCTGCGTGGCAGCGGGAGCATTCAAATTGTGGGTGCAGCTATGAAGCGTTACGCCGCATCCAAAGACAAAGACATTCACAAATTGATGCAGTACGCAGAGCGGCTTCGAGTGAAACCAAAGGTTCTGCGCTACATGGAGATTTTATTATGATTACAAAAGATCCGATGCATTTAAAAGTCTATATCAAGAAGAAAGCAACCGAGAAGCATATTTCTGCACAGCTTGTGATGCAGAACTATATGCTGGAAAGACTGCTGGAACGCATTTCACTTTCACCTTATAAACATAACTTTATCACTAAAGGTGGTTTTCTGGTGTCTGCTATTGTTGGTCTGGACACACGGCCACTATGGATTTGGACACGACCATCAAGGGTTTTACGCTGACCCATGAAGCCATTCTTTCCATTTTCAAAGATGTGTGTGCAATCCAGATTGACGATGATGTGTAGTTTGAAGTGGTAGGTGTTGCGGACATCCGAGAAACAGACGATTACCCCGGAATCCGGGTATCGCTGAAAGCCAACTACCCGCCGATCAGTGTTCCGCTGACGGTGGATGTTACCACCGGCGATATGATAACGCCCCGCGAAATCGAGTACACCTTTTCAATGCTGTTCGATGACCGCACAATCAGCGTTCTGGCCTACAATCTCGAAACAGTTCTGGCCGAAAAGCTGGAAACCGTACTGTCCCGCAATATTGCAAACACCCGTCCGAGAGATTACTACGACATCTACATTCTGTACGCTCTGCGCGGGGCCGAGTGCGACAAGGCAACGCTGCAGCGGGCACTGGAACGGACAACGGAAAAGCGCGGCAGCGGAAAGATTCTGACGCAGTACCCGGAGATCATGCAGGAAATCCGGGATAGTGACATTCTCCGCAGACAATGGAATAAGTATAGCAGGGAATACGACTATGCAAAGGATATTTCGTTTGACGATACCTGCAATGCGGTCCAGAAGATCATGGATGAATTTCTTGCATAAGTGACACAAAAAGAACGCTGGACACAGCAGCCGGTAAGCTGCCATGTCCAGCGTTCTTCTAAATATAAAGAGATATATTAAATTAGATGAGTAGGTCTAACGACCTCATCACCTGTTTCAGATAAAAGTTTTCCCTCAATATACTCATCAAAATTTGAAAGGCAGGGAAATGTGACAATACCATCATCGTCTACAAAGTTTACATCAAGCGGCTTTGATGAAACAAATAAAAAGTGAACAGCCACATTTCCGGTGATCCCGACAAAAGATTTTAACTTTTCTGGTTCACTTAGAACCAAATCATATCTTTTTCTGCAATGATCGTAATACCCATTTGTCTTAAACATCTTTTCATAGTCAGCAACAATTCCGCCATTGTTAAGTGAATCTGAAAAGAATTTAGCTTCTACTAAAAAAAGTTCATTGACCTCTTTAGCGTAAAATACAAGGTCATAATCGCCGTAATTATAATCTTTTCTTCCAAAGATCCGATCATATTGAACATCCACTTCATCAAATTCTGAATTATAATGGTTTCTTAGCTTTTCACGAATTTTACTCACGAGAATTTCTGAAAGCAATTCATTCCTTTTTCCGACTGCAACAGTCAGGGTATCAGGATGGTTTGAATAAATCATTCCACCATTTACAAAGTACGAGTTCCAAAGTAGAAATGCTTGACTAATAGCTGCATAAGAAATAAAAACCGTGTTGTCATCCAAACAAATAAATGGTCTTAGTTCATGGCGATATTGATTGGAATTCATAATCCATATAAAAGAATTACCCTGAAGCAGTTGACTGGATATACGTTCTTTCGTTAACGAAAAAGATTCCAAAAAAGATTCTCCAGAAATCTGACAATTCAAGCAACCGTTTATCCACTTAATAAAATCAGACCTTGTCCATACTATATGTGATATCTTGCCCTTTTTTAGCTCTTTCTGCATTATAATATATAGCAATCCTAAAAAAGATTTAAACGATACGCCATATTCGTTAATAAAGGCTTTCCCAAAATCATCTATATCGACATTATTGTATTCGGAAACACTTCGATTAAAAGCTCTTTGGTTTCCTGTTAAAGCGATATTGAAGTGAAGGACATGGTTTTCTTTTAAAATATTAAACGGCTCTGTACCTTTTGGTGTTACTTCGATTCCATAAAAGAAATTTCTTTCGGGAAATTTTTTACAGAAAGTCAACAATGATACTGATTTTGAAGCGTAGCCATAAATATAAAGATCAATTAAAAATTCATCATCACGTTTTTTTAAAGAGCGTTCATCATAGGAGGCATGAATTTTTTCTTGATAAAGTAAACAATTTTCTATCCAAAGGTTTAGCGCGTCAATAATATTTCTTTCAATGTTTGCATTTTTTCGGTATGCGATTTCCATATCCGCGTCAGCCATCGGAAATGTTGACAACCGTTCTCTTGATTCTCGTTCTCTCGTATAAAGAGTGTATGTATCATCTAATATTCTATACAATATTTTTGCTGTTGCATTTGGGTTGTTAGTTTTCAATCTATTGAGAATTTTATTTTGAAGCTGTGTAACCACGCTTAGCAATAGTTTTATTGCTTGCTGCCTATCCTCAATCGTTAAATTCTCTGTTCCAAAAAGCTCTTTATACCTACTTTCGAGTTTCTGCTTTGGTACGTTCAACTCATCCCAAAACGGTCTTACATGAAAAACACAACCAAACATGATAATCCCTGCCTTTCATATTTCTAGTTTACATAAATTTCGGACATTCGTCAATCTTTGAATCAGCTGGAAAGTTCTGGACACAGCAGCCGGTAAGCTGCCATGTCCAGCGTTCTCTCATTTACTCACCTACAAAATCAAACCTCTGTCCGTCAAAGTCGGCATCGGTCATGCGCTCCAGTTTTGCAAGGGTGCTATTCGCCAGCCGCCGCATTTCGGTATCCATATCCGGCAGGGCGGCCACCATCTGCGCCATCGTACGGCGGCGGTCAGAAGTGTGGTACACACAGATTAAATTTTCTTCTTCCACGCTGAAATTCATAGGTTAGACCTCCATTTCATGCTGTTTGCTGCAGGCCGCTGCCTTTTTCGGGCTGGTGGCCTGTTTCGTTTCGGAAAGCTGCTTGCGGACGGAAGCGCGGGGCTTGCAAATGTTCTTATCTCGGTTCTCGTTTTTATCAATCAGCGCGTAAATACCGAAACGATCTTTTACGCTGGACAGGTGTAGAGACTTATACGGCAGCATGGCAAGCAACTGGTCCGTGTCCCGGCTGGATGCCAGCTTAGTGAAGTAAGGCGATACCTCCACCATAAAATGATTCTTGTCCGGGCTGTTGGGCGCAGCCAAACGCTTCATATCGTCCGCGATACGCTGCGCCTCGGCCTCGATCAGCCCGGTGTGCAGTGCCGCAAGATGTTCTTTGAAGTCACCGAGCCGGGCAGGTTCCCGGCTGCGCTGCTCCTGCCGGATGGCCGCTTGCAGAAGTTCCGGGTCACGGGGCTGCATTTCATACCGCACGAACTCTCCAAAATATTTGTCCGAGCGGCTGTCGAAATGCTCTTTGGGGCCAATTTCCCGCATCCCACTTTCGTAGATCAGACGATTGGCACCCACGGGCAGGGCGACTTCCCGGATGTGCTGGAAATGCTGCTGATAGTCCAGTTCATACAGATTGCCTTGCACGGTTCCATTGGCCGTGCCGGTCAGTTCCACCGCGTAGGCAAGAATCCTGTCATGGGTCTGTTCACCGCAAAACTTCCATGTGTTGTAGGCTTGGGTGTCTTTGAGCAGCACGTCCCGTTCTCGGAAGCAGAATGTTCCAGAGGGCCGGGACAGCCACAACAGCAGCTTATCTTCCGGCTGGTCGCTGCGGGCGGCCTCCCGCAGCATCTTGATGTCATAGGCAAAATCGCTCTGATAGTATGCGGTGTTCTGGTGCATAATGGCTTCCAGCGCAGCAATCACGTCCATATTTTCAAACTTCTGCACGGTTTACACCTCCAATTCTTTTGTCTTTTCCCGTGGCGGTGTTTGCTTGCTCTGCTCTTTTTTCGCGGCATCCAGCTGTGCCCGGATGGAAGGCTTTTTCGGCTTGGCTGTGCGGGACTTCTTGGCTTTTGGTGCCTTTTCCTCGGCCTTGACTGCGGCGGCAAGGTCTGCCTGAGAGATTTGTTCTCCGGCCTTTGCTTTGGCCTCCAATTCGCCCAGAGAGGGCGCATTGTTCAGCACGCCGTCAATCATGTTTTCGTTCTGTTCGGTGGAAAGCTCTGCGGTGCGCAGAGGATTTTCCTGCAAGAACTCCGGCACCTGCTGGAAGCCAACACTGTCGCAGTAATGGGCGGTGTCGTGGCCGTTCTGATGCAACACCACCACATCCGAAACGGACAGCGAATGCCCCTTAAAGTCTGCCGGATGGTCTACATTGAATGTACGGTAGATGTCCTCCAATGTGGTGCCAGCAGCCAGCGGCGCGGTGTACACTTCCGTATAGTTGGACTTGTCCACGGTCCGGCCAGCGGCTTGCAGGCGGTCGTAGGGCTCAAAACGGTAATCACGGGTGGAATCCTCATTGCGCAGCTGGTAGATAGAAAAACTGTCCTGCTGCGGTACCTCAAAGCCTGCCGCCGCATATTCCTCAACCGTCATTCCAGCAGTGGCCGCTTCCTGCGCGATTTCGGCCTGCACCTGTGCCTTATAGTCCTGCAAGCTCTGGTCAAAGTCAGCCAGCTTGGGCGGTTCCGGCAAGTTATACTGGCCTTGGTTGAGCAGCGGGCGGCAGTCCTGCACATAGGCCACAACAGCGTTGTAATAGGCCGCCTGTTCCGGCGAAATGTTCTGTCCCTCTCGCAAAGCGGCGGTAGCCGTCTGCTCCATGGCCGAAAGATTGCAATGCTGTTTGAGGTACGGGATAAACTCGGTCAGCACCATTTCCCGCTCTGCCTTGTCTTGTTCCCACGCTTCCGGGCCTTTGTTGTGCAGAACAAAATTTTTCCAGTTCTCGTCTTTGGCGTAGTATTCGTGGTAGTTCTGGATGTGCTGAACCAAAGAGCCCTCTCCGTCACCGAAATCCTGCCGCCCCTCGTAGTTGTCGGGCTGACCGTTCAGGGTAAAATCAATGCGGAACGCGGTCTTGTCGTACCAGCCACCCTCGTAACCATCCTTTTCCCGGTCTGTGTGCTGGGCGGTGTCCAGTTCTTCAAAAACGCGGTTTGCCACAGACAGCGGCATGATTTCGCCGTCCTGCAACTTGTCGCTTTCACTCCACAGAATCGTGACCGTAGGCTCTGCGGATAAATCTGTCGCAGCGGCTTTTTCTGCTTCCGGGGCAGAAAGTTCATTTGCTTTTTCCGCCGCCTCTTGGAATGCCGCCAGCTTATCGCCCAACAGAACTTCCGCCACCGCGGCTGTCTGCCCCAGCAGATTAAGTGCTTCCTGCCCGGCATCCGGCAGGGTCAGACCGGGCGCGTCCAGCTGCCCACCGTCCAGAGCCGTGTGGTCCGGGCCATACAGAGTGTAGTCATAGCCAGAATCGCAGGTCTGGATGAACAGCGTATTGCCATTATCCAGTGCAAATGCGGCCTCCTGTGCAGCGGAAAGGTCTGCTTCCCGCTGCTGGCGAAGTTCTGCCAGATGTTCGTCCAGCGCGGAGATCAGTTCATGGGCTGCGCTGCGGA
>ERZ840371.3667-NODE-3667-length-12225-cov-4.889154_pt1 | contig 12225 bp, 7 predicted proteins | sample MGYA00519937_ERZ840371 | MGnify/ENA primary metagenome ERZ840371 (study PRJEB31850, sample SAMEA3708873) | human gut metagenome | biome: human gut; feature: human-associated habitat; material: faeces | place: China | collected 2014 ... | reverse complement strand
CGCACGGTTCTGGGAACGCATGTAGAGCAGGCTGGTTCCCTTGTGACAAGCGACAGACTCCGCTTTGACTTTACACATTTCTTTGCGATGACAGACGAAGAGATTGCAAAAGTAGAGGCAATCGTTAATGAACAGATTGCCAAAAATCTGCAGGTTGTCACAGAAGAGATGTCTGTCGAGGATGCTAAGAAGACAGGTGCTATGGCGTTGTTTGGTGAAAAATATGGAGACAAAGTTCGTGTAGTACAGATGAAGGCAGACGGAGAGGAAGCTTTCAGTGTGGAGCTTTGTGGTGGTACGCATGTAGCAAATACCGGTGTGATCTCCTATTTTAAGATCATTTCGGAAAGCGGTGTTGCGGCAGGTGTGCGCCGTATTGAAGCACTCACCGGTGATGGCTTGATGAAGCATTATGCAATGCAAGAAGAGCTTCTGAAAGAAGTTGCTAAGGCAGCTAAGGCAGAGCCGGCAAAGCTGTTGCAGAAAGTGACATCGTTGCAAGAAGAACTGAAAGCTCTGCAGAGTGAAAACGAGAAACTGAAGGCGAAGTTAGCCAATGATGCAGTGGGAGATGTTGACAGCAAGATCCAAGAAGTTAAAGGTATGAAGGTACTTGCAATGGATGTTCCGGACGTAGATATGAATGGTCTACGTAATTTGGGTGACCAGATGAAAGAAAAGATTGGAGACGGCGTGGTTGTGCTTGCATCTGCTAATGGCGGTAAAGTAACTCTGCTTGCGATGGCAACAGATGCAGCTATCAAAAAAGGTGCACATGCCGGTAATCTGATCAAGGAGATTGCATCCTTAGTTGGTGGCGGCGGTGGCGGTCGAGCAAACATGGCTCAGGCGGGCGGTAAGAATCCTGCTGGAATCCCGGATGCATTGGCCAAAGTCGTTTCTGTTGTCGAAAGTCAGCTTGCGTAATGGAAGCGTGTTTATGGATAATTGCCAAAACTATACAGTGGATTTTGTATAAATCAGTAAAAAAATGAATATTTGCCTTGATAAAGACACAAATTCCTATTATACTAATAGCGGAGTGGAAAATTTCCACTTTGCTATTTTATATTATATTTAATCATTAAGAAGGAGGATGATTATGAAAAAAATCAAAAGATTATTAGTTGTTGCTGCCTTGGCTTTGATCGTTGGTGCAACAGCAAAAGTGCAGACGCAGGCTGCAGTGACCGGTGTAAAGCAGATTGATGACAGCAAGAACAGCGTCAAGCTGCAGTGTAATGCAATTCTTGGTGCAGGCTACTATTATTTAGAGCTTAGTACAGATAACAGGAATTGGGTTGTTATGGATGTATCTTCAAATCCATCTTCATTATATGCAAGCTCTCTTACTTCAGGAACGACATACTATGCCCGCGTAGGTACATGTACAGATTATAATTCCTCTGCAGGACTTGTGGCAGTTGGTAAGGCAAATGTATCGGCATCTATTGATGTAGTTACAGCTCCGGAGACAGGTGCAAGCAAGTTCGTACAGACAGGTGCTACCCAGACATCCTTTACCGGTACGTTCAGTGGATCGTTTGGTGCAAACTATTATCAGATCTATTATAACGATGTATTGCTTGGAGCAAGTACATCAACGACAGTTAAGACTTCCAGAAAGTTGACACCTGGTACAAGTTATTGGACATATGCATATCCATGCAGACGTTCCAGCTCCGGATATATTGCAAGAGGCTCCTACAGTTATGACTATATGAAGACGATGCGTCCGAAGGTAAGTACAAGTACATTTGGAATTACATCTGCACTTAGCAACATTAATGTATACTATATGGCGGTTTCCAATAACTATTCCGTTGATGGTTTTCAGTGGCAGTTTTTCGTAAATGGCAAATTAAAGAAGACGGTTACGGAGTCATCTAGTTCTTTACGTATCGCTAATTTTATTAATGGTAAGGCAATTCAGTACCGTGTACGTCCATACATTGACTGTGGTGCCAAGAAGATTTACGGTGAGTGGTCCGGATTTAAGTCAATTGGATATGCAACAAAGGTTACAGGATCCTATAACAGAAAGTCAAAGAAACTTACTGTAAAGTGGTCTAAGGTTACCGGTGCAAAATCCTATACCGTGTCTATTTCAACCAAGCAGTCTAAGGGATTTAAGAAAGTAAAGACCGTGAAGGCTTCTAAAAGAAAGGTAGTTATTAAGAAGTATGGCAAGAAGAAACTCAAAAAGGGTAAGATCTATTGGATTCGTATTGTGCCAAACGTTAAATCCGGGAAGAAGACGGTAGCATTAAAGACTTCAGGTGTATATAGCTACAGAATTCCTAGATACTAAAGCTTATAAACGATGGTAAACAATGAAAAAAGTTGTTGACTATTTGGCAAATTATGCTATAATATATTTCGTGCGTATGGAAATGCGATTTCCATGGTAAAATATATTACCCTATACAGTTGTGTATTGAAGCATAATCTACAACTGAGGGGAGGTTAGGTGTGAGACTATGTCAAATGTAATCGTAAAAGAGAATGAGACATTGGATAACGCTTTACGTCGTTTCAAAAGAAATTGTGCGAAAGCAGGAATCCAGCAGGAAATTCGTAAAAGAGAGCATTATGAGAAGCCAAGCGTTCGTCGTAAGAAGAAGTCTGAGGCAGCTCGTAAGCGCAAGTACTAAGAACTTTTTATGAATGTGTCATAGAAGGGGCATCATGCAAACAGCATGATGCCCCTTTTGACATGGTGAAGTCGCGCTGCGCAACAGCAGTTTTCTATTAATTAAAGAAAAAAGGTAAGTCAATAATGACTTACCTTTTAGTATGCGGAAGAAGGGACTTGAACCCTCACGTCGCTAAGCAACACTAGAACCTGAATCTAGCCTGTCTGCCAATTCCAGCACTTCCGCAAGCACGACTAATATACTAACATGTTATACGCTATTTGTCAATTTGTTTTTTTACTTTCGTTCATTTATTTTTGAAGATGAGTATTCATAAAGAAAACAAGGTGTGAAATGGTTGTGAACTGCAATATAATAATTGACTTATAGTTGTTTTTTGATAAAATAGAAGATAGCGTTTCTGCGTTTTGGACAAAAGGCAGAAAAAGAGAAATTACAATTTGGAGGATTTACCATGAATGCATCAAAGAAAATTATGAATCAGGGGAAGAAGGAGGAAACTATATCGACGTCTTCTGCACCGAAGACGAATTCAAAGGTTAAGCTTGGTGGCGCCAGCGATGGTCCCGGCATGAAAACTTATGTTTTAGGTGGATTTTGTGTCGCTCTTATCCTTATATTATGTATTGGCGTTGGAATCCAACAGTTTAAGCCAAGCACAGTGTTAAAGATCGATGGCGAGAAGATCACGATGGATGATATGATGTACCCGATCTATGAGAGAGAGAGCAAATATCTGCCATCCAACGAGATTTATGAAAGCTATTTAGGAACTTCTATCTGGGATACCGGATATATGGGAACTGACAGCACAGTTGACAGCAATGTTACAAATGCAGAGGGACTTAAGCAGGAGATCATCAATGCAGAAACAGAATATGCTGTATTGTATAATGAGGCTGTTAAGGCAAAATATAAGCTGACAAAGGATGAAGAAAAAGATGCAAGATCACAGGCTAAGAAAGCAGTCAAGGGCCTTTCTTTCGTACAGAAATTACAGCTTAATATTTCTGAGAAGAAGTTGTCAAAACGTTTTGAAAAACGTATTTTGGCAGATCGCTATAAGGCTGATCAGAAGAAAACGACAGATGCTACCGTAAACGAGAAAGATGCGATCAAGAATGTATCTAAGAAGGATCTGCGTCAGTATGATGTACAGTATTATTCCTTTGCTAAGAAGTCTACGGATTCCAGTACAGGAACAGAAACAAAATTAACAGATAAGCAGATCAAAGAGTATACTAAGAAATTGAATGAACTTGCTGCAAAGGCAAAGACCGCAAAAGATTTTACAAAGCTTCTTGGCAGCAAGAAAGAGAGTGGAGTTACTTATAATAGTGGTAATTTCACAGAGAAAGAGGGCTGGAGCACCTATCTGTCCGATGCCAACTTAAAGAAGATCAAAAAGATGAAAAATGGTGAGATTTCCGGTGTGATCACAGATAGTTCTACCGGATATACCATGTTGATCAAGATGGTAAATAACAATTCAAACAAAAGCTATGATTCTGCATGTGATGAAGCGATCACATCAGCAAAGCAGACTGCTTATAATGAATGGCTTGCTAAACTTGAGAAGAAACACCAGATCAAGAAGTATGATAGTGTTTGGAATGATGTGAAGATCGGAACGGTTACGACAAGTATTGTAACTGCAGATGATTTGAGCAAGATGGCAGAGGCAGACTCTTCCTCTAGCAAATCCAAATAAGAGTGAGGCATATGATTAGCAGGAACCCATCCTGTTACAAAAGAAATGGAGGCATACAATGGGAAATGTGAAGAGAGTATATGTTGAGAAAAAATCAGCTTATGCGGTACGTGCCAAAGAGTTAAAAGAAGAGGTGGTCCGCTATCTTGGTATTACAGCATTGCAGGATGTACGTGTATTGATCCGTTATGATGTGGAGAATCTGAGTGATGCTACTTACCGTCAGGCATTAGGTACTGTATTTTCAGAGCCGCCGGTTGACGAATATTTCGAAGAGACATTTGCGGTTGATACTGATGCACTTGTGTTTTCTGTAGAATATTTACCGGGACAGTTTGATCAGAGAGCAGATTCGGCAGAGCAGTGTGTGAAACTTTTGAACGAGAAAGAAGATCCGGTGATCCGTTCTGCTACAACTTATGTATTTGAGGGCAAATTTACAGACGAAGAAGTTGCCAAATTAAAAGAATATTGTATCAATCCGGTGGATTCCCGTGAGACGAACGAAGAGAAGCCGGAGACTTTGGTACAGCAGTTTGAAGATCCGGCAGATGTTGCAATCTTTGACGGTTTCCAAAGTATGTCTGAGGAGGATCTTCGTACATTGTATGAATCCTTAAATCTGGCAATGACATTCCAGGATTTCAAACATATTCAGAATTATTTTGCCGGAGAGGAAAAGCGCGATCCTTCGGTAACAGAAATTCGTGTACTAGACACTTATTGGTCGGATCACTGCCGTCATACGACATTTTTAACAGAGTTGAAAAATGTTACTTTTGAAGATGGTTATTATCGTGAGCCGATTGAGAAAAGTTATGAGGAATATCAGGAAGTGCGCAAGGAGATCTTTGCAGATCGTCCGGATAAGTATGTCTCTTTGATGGACATTGCTTTGATGGCTATGCGTAAGCTGAAAGCAGACGGTAAGTTAGATGATATGGAAGAGTCTGATGAGATCAATGCCTGCTCTATCGTTGTACCGGTTGAGATCGACGGAAAAGAGGAAGAGTGGCTTGTATTCTTTAAGAATGAGACACACAACCATCCGACAGAGATCGAGCCGTTTGGTGGTGCTGCAACTTGTCTTGGTGGAGCAATCCGCGATCCACTGTCCGGACGTGGTTATGTTTATCAGGCAATGCGCGTGACGGGTGCAGCAGACCCTACCGTATCTATGAAAGATACGCTTCCCGGTAAATTACCACAGCGTAAGATCGTGACCGGAGCTGCCAAAGGATATAGCTCTTATGGTAACCAGATCGGTCTTGCAACGGGTCTTGTAAATGAGATCTATCATCCAAATTATGTTGCTAAGCGAATGGAAATCGGTGCTGTTATGGGTGCGGCTCCACGTCGTAATGTAATCCGTGAGAACAGTGATCCGGGTGACCGCATTATTTTGCTTGGTGGACGTACCGGCCGTGATGGTATCGGTGGCGCAACAGGTTCTTCCAAAGCACACAATACACAGTCCACTTCCGTATGTGGTGCAGAAGTACAGAAAGGTAATGCTCCGACAGAGCGTAAGATCCAGAGATTATTCCGCCGTGAGGAAGTTGCCCACATTATCAAAAAATGTAACGATTTCGGTGCAGGCGGTGTGTCTGTAGCAATCGGTGAATTAGCAGACGGACTTCGTATTAACTTAGATAAAGTTCCGAAAAAATACGCCGGACTTGACGGAACAGAGCTTGCAATCTCTGAATCCCAGGAGCGTATGGCAGTTGTTGTTGCTCCGGAAGATGTCAAGACCTTCTTAGGATATGCAGCAGAGGAAAACTTAGAGGCTGTGGAAGTTGCAGTTGTGACAGAAGATCCAAGACTTGTATTAGAGTGGAGAGGAAAAGAGATCGTAAATCTTTCCAGAGCATTCTTAGATACAAACGGTGCACATCAGGAGACCAACGTAGAAGTTGAGATGCCTGAGGAAAAAGAAAATTATTTCAAAAAGATCGCAGCACCAAAGGTAGCAGAGGCAGTTGCGGCAAATGATATGAAAGCCGCATGGATGACAGAGCTTGCAGACTTAAATGTCTGCTCCCAGAAAGGTCTTGTGGAGATGTTCGACGGTTCCATCGGTGTGAACAGCGTTTACATGCCATTCGGTGGAAAATACCAGCTTACAGAGACACAGTCCATGGTTGCAAAGCTTCCGGTTGCAAAGGGAGACTGCGATACCGTGACCATGATGTCTTATGGTTTTGATCCATACTTATCAAGCTGGAGCCCATACCACGGAGCAGTTTATGCAGTATTAGAGTCTTTATCCAGAATCGTGACTGCCGGTGGTGATTACAAGAAAGTACGTTTCACTTTCCAGGAGTACTTCCGCAGAATGAGCGAGGATCCAAAACGCTGGAGCCAGCCATTTGCAGCATTACTTGGTGCTTACAATGCACAGATCGGCTTCGGACTTCCATCCATCGGTGGAAAAGATTCCATGTCCGGAACCTTCAATGATATTGATGTTCCACCAACACTTGTTTCCTTCGCTGTGGATATCGCAAAAGAAAAAGATATCATCACACCGGAATTAAAAGCAGTGGGAGACCAGTTAGTACTGTTTACGATTAAAAAAGATGAATTTGACCTTCCGGATTACGCACAGGTCATGAAATTATACGATACCATCCATGCACTGATCCAGGCTGGCGTGATCGTATCCGCTTATGCACTTGACGGAAAAGGACTTGCAGCAGCAGTCAGCAAAATGGCATTCGGTAACAAGCTTGGTGTTACAGTAAATGAAGATGTTTCCAAAGAAACATTATTCGCTCCGGGATTCGGGAACATTGTGGCAGAAGTTCCGGCTGAAAAGGTTGCAGAGGTAAAAGCAGCATTCGATGCAGCAGGACTTGCAGGATACGAAGCACTTGTCGGATGGGTAAATGAGGAAGAAAGCTTTATTTACGGTGATATGAGAATTTCCATGGAGGAAGCATTACACGCATGGACAGCTACATTAGAAAAAGTTTTCCCAACCCGTGCAACAGAGAATAAGGATGAAGTTAAAACAGGATTATACAAAGCAGACAGCATTTATGTATGCAAAAACAAAGTGGCAAAACCAACTGTATTCATCCCGGTATTCCCGGGAACCAACTGCGAGTACGACAGTGCGGATGCATTTGAGCGTGCAGGTGCCAATACCATCGTTAAGGTATTCAAAAACATGAATGCAAACGATATCCGTGAATCTGTAGATGAGTTTGTAAAAGCAATCGAACAGTCCCAGATCATCATGTTCCCGGGCGGATTCTCAGCCGGTGACGAACCGGATGGATCTGCAAAATTCTTTGCGACTGCATTCCGCAATGCAAAGATGACAGAAGCAGTCATGAAGCTGTTAAATGAGAGAGACGGACTTGCACTTGGTATCTGTAACGGATTCCAGGCACTGATCAAATTAGGATTAGTTCCACACGGAGAGATCTGTCCACAGTCAGCTGAGTCACCGACTTTGACCTACAACACGATCGGACGCCATGTGAGCAAAATGGTTTACACAAAGGTTGTTTCCAACAAATCCCCATGGTTACAGGGTGCGGAGCTTGGAAAAGTATATTGCAATCCGGCATCCCATGGCGAAGGACGTTTCGTAGCACCACAGGAGTGGTTAGACAAGCTCTTTGCAAACGGACAGGTTGCTACCCAGTATGTGAATGAAGCAGGAGTTCCAACGATGGATGAAGAGTGGAATGTCAATGGTTCCTACATGGCGATCGAAGGTATCACAAGTCCGGATGGCCGTGTACTTGGCAAGATGGCTCACTCCGAGAGACGTGACAGAAGTGTTGCGATGAACATTTATGGTGAGCAGGATATCAAGATTTTTGAATCCGGTGTGGCTTACTTCAAATAAAACAGGCAATATTATTTATAAAAGATGAAAAAGACTTTGTGGAGTGTATAAACTCTGCAAGGTCTTTTTTACGTCTTACGGTACAAACTTTACCACTTACATGAAAGCTATTTACAAATATAACACCATTTTCTATACTGAGATAGTCGATAAGGACAACGAAAACATGAAAGGTAAAGGGAAAAGGAATGAAGGTTACATCCAGCAGACTGATCGAACAGAAAAAACCAGTCCTGAAACAATTATTAGATAGATTGCTGCAGACATATTCGTATGCGTCCATTCTGATGACAGATTCAAAAGGCAAACAGTACACCATTTCAAAACAGGGAATCAGCATTACGGAGAACATGTTTGTGGAGTTAGGATATGTGGTAAAAGTATACGATGGCGAGAGCTATGGAGAATATGCGTTCAGCCACATTGATGAGAATGAGATTGACACCATTGCAGAGGAAGTAAAAAATCATGTGATGCCGTGGGCAAAAAAGCTTCCGGATGACATGAAAGTGAAACAGTATCCAGAAATTCCGGACGAAGCATATCATTTTGAAAAAAGCACTGACTATGAAGTTTTGCCGGAAGAATTAGGCGATGAGGAGATCGTAAAACGCCTTGGCGCAGTGCGTGAAAAAGCAATGGCACAGGATGAAAAAATCGTTGAGATCAAGACAGCATGCGTTTACCAGATTTATCACAAATTATTTTTATCTCCAAACAAAGACATGACGCAGAACGTCATGTGGACAAACGGCATGATCATGGGACTGATCCCGAAGGGCGAGGAGATGAAGATGGCATTTGACAGCTGCTCCGGCTGTGGCGGAATGGAAATTTTAGATGACATGGAAACAAAAATCCCACCATTAGTGCAGAAACTCAATGATCTTGCCACAAGTGAACCAATCACACCGGGCGAGTATGACTGCATCTGTGCACCGGATGTCACAGGCATGATCGTGCATGAAGCATTCGGACACGGTGTTGAGATGGATATGTTTGTGAAAAAACGTGCGCTGGCAGAAAAATACATTGGCGAATATGTGGCATCCCCGTTAGTTACCATGCATGACGGTGCTGCAGCAGCATCTGAGACCGCAACTTTCTTTTTTGATGATGAGGGAACACTTGCGCAGGATACCGTCATCATTGATAAAGGAATCTTAAAGACCGGAATCTGTGATGCACAGGCTGCTATGGCACTTGGCACAAAACCGACCGGAAACGGAAGAAGGGAAAAGAACAGCCACAAAGCGTACACGCGGATGACGAATACATTCTTTGAGCCGGGCACAGATAAAGTGGAGGATATGATTGCCTCTATTTCCTATGGGTTTTATCTGGAAAATGCGAGCAGCGGCATGGAAGATCCGAAAAACTGGGGAATCCAGTGTCTGGTTGACATTGCAAGAGAAATCAAAGACGGTAAATTTACCGGAAAAGTATTTTCTCCGATCGTACTGACCGGATATGTCCCGGACTTGTTAAAATCCATTTCCATGATGTCAGATGAGTGTGAACTTGCAGGAACCGGCTACTGTGGAAAAGGACACAAAGAATGGGTAAAAGTGTCGGACGGCGGCCCATATATCAAAGCCAGAATCAGATTGGGATAAAAAGGAGAAAAACAGATGCGTGAAAAAATATTACAGGCAATTCGGAAATTTCAGATAGAAACCTACCTTGTGACAGAGAAAACAGTCGAGGGTGCAGAACTTTATTTTATAAAAAAAGAACTTGATATGCGCAGGATGAAACAGGATGCGGTGTCTGCGGTTACCATTTACCGTGATTTTGAGGCAGACGGAAAGAAAATGCGTGGTTCCGCAAATATCAACATTTTTCCGGAGATGACACAGGAGGAAGTAGATGAGGCGGTAAAAGGTGCTTATTACGCAGCTTCCTTTGTAAAAAATCCATTTTTTGAACTTCCAAAAGGGAAAAAAGAGGATAAAGTGCAGGTAAACAGCACTCTTTGTGGAAAAAGCCTTGAGGAGATCGGAGATGCATTTGTAAAAGCGCTTTACTGTGTGGATGTGCAGGAAGATGCATTCATCAATACGGCTGAGTTTTTCATGGAAAAAACAACGACTGCGATTTACAATTCAGAGGGCATTGATGTTTCCTATGAAAAAAGCAGTGTGAACGGAGAGTTTGTCGTACAGTGTATCACACCACAGGATGTCGAGCAGTATCAGGAGTTCGCATATGATGATCTTGACACAGAGGCTCTGACGGCACAGGCAAAAGAAGCATTGGAACGGGTATGCGACAGGGCAAGGGCGACAGAAGCACCGGAAAAAGGAAACTATAAGCTGCTTCTTTCCGGAAAAAATGTGCGCACACTGATCGATTTTTACATGGACCGGTCATCCTCCGGCATGGTCTATCCGGGTTATTCCAGCTATCAGGCAGGAATGGATGTGCAGGGAGAAAAAGTGCAGGGAGAAAAATTAAATATCACGCTCCATGCATCCAATCCTTATTCAAGTGAGGGAATCCCGATGAAAGATCTTACACTATTAAAAGAGGGAGAACTGAAGGCAATTCATGGAAACGCCCGGTTTGCATACTATTTAGGTGTCGAGCCAACCGGAATCTACAGCGCTGTAAAGCTGGATAACGGCACAAAAACCCTTGAGGAGATGAAGAAAGAACCATACCTTTATGTGGTAAGTTTTTCTGACTTCTCCATGGACAGCTTAAGCGGATATTTTGGCGGTGAGATCCGTCTGGCATATCTTTCTGACGGTGAGAAAGTGACGCCGGTAACCGGAGGTTCCGTCAGCGGCAATCTGTTGGAATTACAGAAAGATATGGCATTTTCCACCGAGCGTTATAAAGATAAAGATTATGACGGACCATTTGCGGTCGAATTTCATGGGGTAGCGGTCGCAGGAAAATAAGGTTTTCATGGTGGTGAAAACGGGATGTAAAGCAAAGATATGATAAGTGTGAAAGGAACATTACATAAATGGAACAAAAAAAGTTTCCATCTATGTAATGTCCTTTTTTGGTGGAGGCAGATAAAATGGAGATGAAAAACAAATGAAGAGGAGAGAAAAACATGAAGAAAAATCTGAAAAACAAAATGAAAAAGATAGTTGCAGGAATGATGCTTGTCTGTTCACTGCTTACATTGTTTGGTGGAGTAAGCAGTGAAGGGATTGCAACGTGTGCTGAAGTTGTGATTGAGAATGAAATTACAAATTAGGATATATGAAGGGAAAAATCATTCCAGAGGTATTTTTTCAGTACTTCGGAATTCGGTTTTAATTCATACAGTTCCTGAATACTGCATGCATAATGTGCAAATTTTGTTGCCGGTTCATATTGCTGGCATTCTGCAAGACACTGGCAATAATAAAAGAGAAAATATCCAAAGGTGGCTAAATTTCCCTTGAGCAGTTGGTGATTCGAACCTGTGAACAAATCAGCCGCCTCGTGATAATGATGTTGTGTATATAAACTGTGTTCATACTTATACAATGTCAGTGGAAAAACATTATTTATAAAAAGTATATCGAGAGAATGAACGGAGAGGTAGTCAAGTAATTTTGCAAAATATAACTTGCTTTTATTTCCATCAATGTTTCGATATTGGAATCCAATGTTATTTAAAATGGAAAGTTCGCTGTGTGACAGGTGGTAATTATAAATAAAGCGAATGTCAAAATCCGGTAGAGTATAAGCGAGTGCGGTGTGCAGGTTCTGGATACATTCTTCGGGAGAAGATGACAATAAGTTATAGTCAAAAGTATAACGCTGCATTAAGGTGTTATCTTTTTTCGTGATCAATGAGTGAAACTGGTGCAGATAGTTTTCTGTTTGTTCGTTGGTCAGCAGACGTGTATGTGTTAATTTGAATTTTAATTCATAAAGTCTGCTTTCACGTTCACTTCCCCAGAAGGTAAAACCACGTTCTGATATGCCAAGTCGTTGTAATAAAGCCTCTGTTAAAAAGACATCCGGTTGCAGGGAGTCGTTTTCAA
>ERZ840371.3666-NODE-3666-length-12227-cov-2.538942_pt1 | contig 12227 bp, 11 predicted proteins | sample MGYA00519937_ERZ840371 | MGnify/ENA primary metagenome ERZ840371 (study PRJEB31850, sample SAMEA3708873) | human gut metagenome | biome: human gut; feature: human-associated habitat; material: faeces | place: China | collected 2014 ... | reverse complement strand
CAGTCCGGACATTCCAGATAACTCATGTTTTCAACCAGTCCCAGAATCGGAATATCCATCTTCTTCGCCATGTTGACCGCTTTTGCCACGATCATCGAAACCAGCTCCTGCGGGGAAGTCACAATGATAATACCTGCCAGCGGCAGGGACTGAAATACAGTCAGCGGCACATCGCCGGTTCCCGGAGGCATATCGACAAACATATAATCAATGTCCTTCCAGAGTGCCTCGCTCCAGAACTGCTTAATCACGCCGCCCACAACCGGTCCACGCCAAATTACCGGATCCGTCTCATGCTCCAGAATCAGGTTCGAAGAAAGAATCTCTATCCCCGTCGAGGTCGTGCGCGGCAGCATCAGCTGATCCGCTGTCACACCTACCATGCCGTGAATGCCAAATGCCTTCGGGATCGACGGTCCTGTAATATCTGCATCAAGAATGCCAACGCGGTTGTTTCTCGCACGCATCTTACATGCCATCAGGGATGTCACCAGGGATTTTCCGACGCCGCCCTTGCCGCTGACTACACCAATTACTTTTTTAACTGAACTCTGTGGATTTAACGGCACCCGGAAACTCTCCATCGTCCGGCTGGCACACGTTTCGCCGCAGCTTGAACAATTATGACTGCAATTCTCACTCATACATACTTCTCCTTTTTATCAGGTTGGATTCTGATCGTTCGCTGGTTTTCGTTTTTGCATCCTCTTCAGACGTTTTCCAAGACCAAAAACCTGTAACGCCCAAATCCTCCCCTGTCGTAATCTCCGTACATTTTACCATATTTTCTGCAAAAATGATAGGGGGCAAACACAACTGGCAGCGTTACAAAAGAATGTGCCGTTACTGTACACGTATGCGTGAACAGTAACGTTTTCTATGAGACAAAAACAGACAGCCCGTTTGCTACACTGCATTCAGACTGTCTGTCTTTTTTATATCCTATTCATTTTTCTCTACAGATACGCCTGTACCATCGGGCGCAGCCGTCTTGCCATGATCGCCGCCAGAATGCAGAGAATATAATCCGCCGGCATCTCCGGCAGGCAGTAAACCAGCACAATCGCTTTCCAGCCGATCGGCTGCAGGGTTACGAGATGGGTAATCAGATAGAAATAAACCATTCCCATTCCATAATATACCACATATCCAGCCGTCGCCGCCGTCATCAGCGCTCCCATTTTCCAGGAATTCAAACATTCACAGACCTTTCCCATGACCCACGCCGCAAGGAGAAATCCCAGCAGAAAACCAAAGGTCGGGCGCAGCAGATACGCCGGACCGCCGCCGCGTGCAAAGATCGGGACGCCCGCAAGTCCAATCAGCAAATAGACACCCACACTGGTAAATGCCCGTCTGGAGCCCAGCAGAAATGCTGCCAGCATCACGAAAAACCACTGCAAGGTGAAGTTCATGGTATCTGCGCCGGTCGGAATGACAACCTTGATAAATGCCCCCACGGCGACCAGCGCCGCAAACAGACCGCAAAGCGCCACATCCTTCGAATGTTCCCGGCTCCGCGAAACTGCTTTTTCTCTCATCTGTTTTCCTCCATCATGCATGATGCATTTTTTCATAAACGGTTCCTTTCATGGCATGCAGCCACCGTGCCTGCAGACTTTCGCTGTCCATGTATGTTTCCTTTTGCTCAAAACGAATCCTCCAGCATCACTCCGCCTGGAATTTACGGATCATCCGCACAAGTCCAAGACTCTCCATCCGTTTTGCAATCAGATAAAAGAGTGCTGCATCCACCGGCCACTTGATGAGATTCTTAAGCACACGCATCGGCAGAAGCACCATCATTGCTTTTCCAGACATCATGCTAAGCCAGAGTGTGTTCAAAAATATGTTGCAGATCAGCGCCACCACCAGATCCGCCCAGAGCGCCCGGCGGAAGGTAAGCGGTTTCCGATACAGAATTGTGCCATATAGCACGCCGCCCAGCATCGCATTCAGCGTAAATCCCGGAAAAAATGCCCCTGTCGGCTTTACGACATATTTGACCAGGTCCAAGACTCCGCCATAGACCGCTCCAGCCACCGGACCGAAGAGGTAGTAGACAAACTGGTTGACCACACCGCCGAATCCGATTTTCAAATACGGACCAGCCTCAATCGTGAAGTATCCCAGAACAACGGAGACAGCCATCAGCATGGCGGCAGTCGTGAGTGTTTTCACGTGTTTCAGTTCCTGAAAGGATGCCTGATAACATACTGCAAATTTTTTCATAAAAAAATACCTCCTTTTCTGCAGATCTCTCGAACCACATCAGGAGATAGATTGTATCAACGATGCAGCGGGATGCGGAATACTGACCGCGAAACCCCGGAGGGTCTCTTCGTCCGGCTGACAACTCCCTGTTCAACCAGCACTTAACGCCTGTATTCCTACTCTGCGTTTTTTTTTATCTTTTACATCATACCATAATTTCCCCGCTTTTCAAGCACTTTATAAGCGCATCTGTCATTTTCGAATCAGTCAGCATTTACTCTTCTTTTTGGCTCTGTTCGCTGTATTCCCTAAACGCACGATCCATCTCGATATAGTTGCGTTTCAGGGAAACCGGCTTTCCGTCGCGGGTCAGGAAACAATGGCGGCTCTCGCCCACGCAGCGGATTGCGCCCGTTTCCTTGTCAAAAACCGTGTATTCCAGCGTCATGCGGATGCCGTTGTATTCCTTCATCTGAACCAGCACCTGCACCGTCTCGCCAAACCGCGCCATGCTCTTATAATCGCAGTGAACCGACAGCACCGGGCTTATGATCCCCTGTTTTTCCATGATGTCATATCCCATTCCCATCTGCTCCATCATGTCGATCCGCGCTTCCTCAAACCAGTGTAGGTAATTTGCATGGTGAATGATTCCCATCTGGTCGGTTTCATAATACTGCGCTTTGTGTTCGTAAATTTTCAGTTCCATAAAAACCCCTCTTTTCCATCTAAAAAGGGATACCTGCACAACTGCAATTTCTGCCGTTCTGCAATATCCCCCTCTGGTTCTGATATGTGTGTCACCGTCCGCACACTATGCAGGCAATGGCTGATACCTTACTGTTCCAGTTCTTCTCCGAGTCCGCTCTCGATCGCCTCGGTAATCGTCTTCAGCGCTTCTTCCTCATCCGGTCCGTCGCAGGCAACCGTGATCTCGGTGCCGCACTTGATACCCGCTGCCATCACGTTCAGCACGCTCTTTGCCACAATATGTTTCTCCCCGCACTCAATCAGAGTCCGGCTCTTAAATTTCATCGCGGTCTGCGAAAGCACGCCAGCCGGCCGCAGGTGAAGTCCCGATGGATTAACCACTTTCACTTTCTTCGATACCATAGCTGTCCCTCCCTCGTCAATTCTTAGTTTTAATTACCCTAATTTTAGTCTAAGTAAGGCAGACTGTCAAGCGTTAGACCAGCACCTGCTGCGCATAATTAACAGACGCCATCGCATCGCGGCAATACGCATCTGCTCCAATCATATCCGCGTATTCCTGGGTCAGAACCGCGCCGCCGACCATGACTTTCGCCCACGGTGCTTCCTTGCGGAGCTGCTTGATCGTCTCCTCCATGCTCGGCACGGTGGTCGTCATCAGGGCGGACAGACCGACCAGTCTTACATGGTTCTTGATCGTCTCTTCCACGATCGCCTCCGGAGCTACGTCCTTACCTAAATCCAGCACATCATAGCTGTAATTCTCCAATAATACTTTTACGATATTTTTTCCAATGTCATGAATATCGCCCTTGACGGTCGCCAGCACGATCTTGTCCTTCTTCTCTCCTGCTTCCCCGGAGGACTCCATCTGGTTTTTGATGACCTCAAACGCCGATTTTGCCGCCTCCGCACTCATCAGAAGCTGCGGCAGAAAGACGGTGCCTGCCTCAAACCCCTTTCCGACCTTATCGAGTGCCGGGATCATGCAGGAATTGATGACGGTCAAGGAATCCATGGTCTTTAAGAGTTCCCCGGCTGCCGATGCCGCCTGCTCTTTTAAACCTCTCTCCACACTGACCGTAAGCTGATGCTCCGGACCGGATGCCTGGCTGCCAGTGTCCGCACTGCCGGAAGCTCCAGCTGCACCTGCCGCCGGGGCACCCGAACCTGCGCTGCCTGCTGCACCTGCGCCGGAAGCTCCGCCCGCACCTGCCTTTGGAATCGCCAGCCGCGCTGCCTGCTCAATATAATCGCCGCAGTGTTCATCCAGTGCTGCCAGAGCCCGGTAACTATAATAAGAACGCATCATTGCCGCCGAATTTGGATTGATGATCGCCGCGGTCAGACCGCTCTGCATCGCCATCGTAAAGAAATTGGAGTTGACAATCTCACGCTGCGGTAATCCGAAGGAAATGTTGGAAACGCCGAGAATCGTATTGCAGCCAAGTTCCTGGCGGACACGGCGCACCGTCTCCAGTGTCACCAGCGCGCCGGTCGGCTCGGAGCTGATCGTCATACAAAGCGCATCGATCACGATGTCTTTTTTCTGGATGCCATACTTTTCCGCCTCCGCACAGATTTTCCGCGCGATCGCCATACGTCCGTCCGCCGTCGCCGGAATGCCTTCCTCGTCGATCGTCAGAGCAACCACCGTGCCGCCGTAATGTTTTACCAGCGGAAATACAGCGTCCATGACCTCCTGTTTGCCATTGACAGAGTTAATCAGTGCCTTTCCATTATAAATACGCAGCGCCTGTTCCATCGCCTCTGTGTCAGTCGTATCAATCTGCAGCGGAAGCTCGGTCACCGCCTGCAATTCCTGTACGACCTCGCGCATCATCGCCACTTCATCGATCTCCGGCAGTCCCACGTTGACGTCAAGCACCGCAGCGCCATTTTCCTGCTGGGTGATCGCCTCGCGCAGGATATATTCCAGGTTGTGATCGCGCAGCGCCTGTTTGAATTTTGATTTTCCGGTCGGATTGATGCGTTCGCCAATAATGACCGGATCGGTTCCCATCTCAACTACCGACGCGTAGGAAGTGATGAGAGTGTCATTTTTCGGCTCGATCGGCTTTCTCGTTCTGCCCTTACACATCTCTGCCAGCAGACGGATGTGCTCCGGGGTCGTACCACAGCAGCCCCCGACTGCCGAAACGCCCATCTCCAGCATTCCTTTCATTTCCTCGACAAATTCTGGCGGATCAATATCATATACGGTCTTTCCTCCCTCGCTTCGCGGAAGTCCCGCATTTGGATTGACAACCACCGGGATCGACGCATACCGAAGCAGTTCTTCCACAATCGGCTTCATCTGAACCGGACCTAATCCACAATTGATTCCGAGCGCATCCGCGCCCAGACCTTCCAAAAGTGCCACAACGGACTTCGGTGTTCCGCCGGTTAAAAGTTTGCCTTTTCCATCGAAAATTGTGGTTGCAAAGATTGGAAGATCGGAATTTTCCTTTGCCGCCAGAACCGCTGCCTTGAGTTCATACGTGTCGCTCATCGTCTCGATCAGAATCAGATCCGCGCCGCCTCGCACGCCTGCCTTTACCACCTCGGTATAGATGGAGACCGCCTCCTCAAAGTCCAGATCACCCATTGGCTTTAAAAGGCGTCCGGTCGGTCCCAGATCCAGCGCTACATAACCACGGCCGCAGTGTTCTACCGCTGTCCGGGCATTTTTCATCGCCGCATCCACGATCTCATCCAGATTAAACTCGGCTGCCTCATTGTATTTCAGGCGGTTCGCGCCGAATGTATTCGATAAAATAATATTCGCGCCCGCATTCAGATAATCCTCATGGATCTTTACCAGAACCTCCGGATGCTTGATATTCCAGGTTTCCGGCAGTTCGCCCGGTTTCAGCCCGGCTCCCTGCAGAAGACTTCCCATTCCTCCGTCAAATACCAGTATTTTATCGTTCCAATCTTCCCGTATACCCATGTCAGCTTCCTCTCTGTTTTTTGTTTCTTACTTATTTATCTCTCCGGTACAGGCAGTTTTTGTTTGAACAGACCTCACAGCCCTCTTTCACACAGCCCGCCGCTATCTTCGATACTCCGATGACCGCCGTCACCGACTTGGACGGCATCATCAAAAAACTTTCCGTCAATGTAATCCCCACCGTCTTTTCCGCTTCCAGTACCCGGCAGAAATCCGGCTGGCACGAAAGCGGCAGATCTCCATAACCTGGCGAAAAGCGGGGACGCAGATAGAGTCCTTCTTCTGCTGCCTCCGCTTTTAATTTGTCATTGATTTCATTGCAGTAACTCTCAATCCGTGCCGCCGCGCACGCCTGCAGGACAACCGCCCGGCTCATCGAAAGACGGCTGTATCTGCGCAGAAGCAGATCCACACCAGCCCCCAGCGTCGCCGCAAAAAGGATGACCTCCTGGCAGTCCTTTAAATTGCGGCTGAGCGCCCGGCTTTTTACTTTAAAACACGTAAAATCAAGTTCTGAATCTGGCAGCAGCGTCAGCGGATAGCGTCTGTAAAAGCTCCGGCAGTTGACGGACCGCTCTAATTCTCCCAGACAGTCCTCCACCAGATCTTTCGTCTGCGGATCCGGCTCCTGCTGCCCTTTAATTCCTAAATACCGATATATTTCTCTCCGATTGACTTCCGCCATTACAGAATCTCCGACAGGTTGTTCTTAATCTGCGCCGCTACATCCGGTTTATTCATTGAATATACATGGATTCCATTTACATGGTTCGCAATCAGATCGATGATCTGCTCAGTTGCATAGGCGATACCTGCCTGCTTCATCGCTGCCGGGTTATCACCAAAACGATCTACGATCGCCTTGAAGCGTGCCGGAAGGTAGGTGCCGGACATGCTGCAGATGCGCTTGATCTGACTTATGTTTGTCACCGGCATGATGCCTGCGACAACCGGAACCGTGATTCCTTTTTCTCGGATACGGTATAGGTAATTATAAAGGATATTATTGTCAAAGAACATCTGGGTCGTCACAAAATCACAGCCCGCTTCCACTTTTTCTTTCAGATGCCCGATATCCACCGTCTTGTTGACCGATTCCACATGTCCCTCCGGATAGCAGGCTGCGCCGATGCACAGCTCCGGGCAGGTCTCACGGATCTCGCGGATCAGCTGGGATGCATACTGATAATCTTTTTCTACCTTGCCGTCTTTCGGAATATCGCCGCGAAGTGCCAGGACATTCTCAATTCCGTGTGCCTGAATCTCGCGCAGGACACTGTGCACCTTCTCACGGGTCGAGGAGACGCAGGTCAGATGTGACAGCGCCGGCACCTGGCAGGTGCTCTGGATATCCGATGCGATCTGGACCGTATACTGGCTTGTGCCGCCGCCTGCTCCGTAGGTCACGCTCATAAATGACGGATTTAACTTTGCAATCTCAAGCGCTGCTTTCTCAACGGAAGCGAAGTTGCTCTCCTCCTTCGGCGGGAACACTTCAAACGAAAGCGTCGGCTGTCCTTTGGCTAAAATATCCTTAATCTTCATCGTATTTATCTCCTGTTCTCATCATTTCGTCCGGTTCTGCCCCGGACCTCTATTGCCTATGTATTCTATATGATTTTTGCTCAGTATACCATATTTCCCCAATGAACGCCAGACTTCCGGCAGCTATCTTCTGGATTGATTTTCTATATCTTGCCATAGGTGAAATCTATAGAAACCAAATAAAATACATAAACATACGATACAGATAATTAATTCCAGACAAAGCAAACAAAATCAGTAAAATCACCAGCACAAGGCTCATTTTCCCCTTCTTTTTCTGATTTTTTTCTTGCTGCACCGCGCTTCGTCTCTGCGTTGTCTGATACGACATACTGTTCTGGTTCTGTGTCCGGACGGATGCCTGTCTGCCTGCGCCTGCTGCTTTCTGCGTCTGGGAATATGCCTTCGCCCGGTCCGCAAGCGTGCGGATGGCATCTGTGCCTGCCCTTGCACTCGTTTCCCACGAGGCAGATCCCGCATTGTGGTACTCACAGTCCGTCTCATGCGCCGGGTGGCGCTCATTCAGATAATAAGTTGCATTGACATAGTTAGGATTCCGGATCCACTGTTTACAAAAAGAACAATAATGACCATACTTGATCGGATGGTCGCAAATCGGACAAATTCGTCTCTGCATGAAATACCTCCCCTCGGATCGAACATACTTTTTCGAAAACACCTCGTCAATTATTTTTTATTGTACCATAACTTTTTTACTTTTTTCTATATTTTCTCTTGTATTTTCTCCATTTCGTGTTAAAATACAAACGTCCATTACACCTGTCAAGACATGTGTAAGCCATTTATTTGACCGGAATGGCTGAAACGATTCATTCCGTTCACAATTATTTTACTCTGGGAGGTTCTATCAATATGGAACGTGTGAAAGCTTTTCTGAAACGGAAGCAGGTTGTCATCTCCGTTCAGACGTATCTCATCGATGCGCTGGGCGCGATGGCATTTGGTCTGTTTGCTTCTCTTCTGATCGGTACCATTTTCGGCACGCTGGGGGAAAAAACAGGCGTTGTAATTTTTACTACGATCGCAGGCTACGCCAAGAGCGCGACCGGTGCGGCGCTCGGCGTCTCGATTGCCTACGCCTTAAAGGCACCGACGCTCGTCCTTTTCTCCGCCGCTACCGTCGGCATCGCGGGCAATGAACTCGGTGCCACCATCATCGCAGCCGAGCTTGGAAAAATCGTCTCCAAAGAGACACCGGTTGATATTCTCGTCACCCCGGGTGTCACCATCATCTCCGGCATCCTGGCCGCACAGTTTGTCGGTCCGGGCGTCTCCGCATTCATGACCGCTTTCGGAAATCTGGTGAAGACAGCGACCGTCATGCAGCCGCTTTTCATGGGTATTCTGGTTTCTGCCCTGATCGGCATCGCCCTGACGCTTCCGATCAGCAGTGCGGCAATCTGCATCATGTTAAGCCTCGACGGTCTGGCAGGCGGTGCCGCCACCGCAGGCTGCTGCGCGCAGATGGTCGGATTTGCCGTTTTAAGCTTCTGTGAAAATAAATGGGGTGGTCTTCTGGCACAGGGACTCGGAACCTCGATGCTCCAGATGGGAAATATCGTCCGGAACCCGAAAATCTGGATTCCACCGACACTCGCCTCGATGGTCACCGGTCCGCTCTCCACGATGGTCTTCCATCTGGAAAATATTCCAGCCGGTTCCGGCATGGGAACCTGCGGTCTCGTCGGACCGATCGGCATCTACACCGCCATGCAGGGAAGTGGAAATTCGATGATGTGGCCGGGCATCCTGCTCATCTGCTTCGTGCTTCCGGCTGTTTTGACCCTGTTCTTCGGCGCACTTTGCCGGAAAGCCGGATGGATCAAGGAAGGCGATTTGAAGCTGGATCTATAATTATAGCTCCATGTGCTTCCAATTATCCATCATTCCTATCTGGCATCTGTCCTTAGAATCAGCCAGATTGTCACGGTTCACGCATACGTGCCCAGTAACGCCAGATTCATAGACCTATGACAGCAAAACAGGCATTGAAATGCTCTTCATCCACCACTGTGTGGATAGCAGCATTCCAATGCCTGTTTTTTGATCCAGTTATCTTTTCCCTATTCCTTATCGTTCTTCTTTCCCCAGCAGCTCCCGCATACTTGCGAGCAGCTTCGCCTCTTTGTCTTCCTTATATTCTCCGAGCAGGACCTCTTCAAACTCCTTCTCCACCTTCATCCGGCGGAAATACGAGCTCATTTCATCCGCCATGCCGGAGAGCCGGTTTAACAGACGGGAGAAATCGCGCAGCATCACGTCGTCCTTGTGGTACGGATAAACAATGTCGTGGTCAACCTCACTCCACCCCTCCTCGAACAGCGTTCTCGCCTGAATCTCGACGTAGTAACCGCGGTATTTGATGATGTAGTGAAGGGAACGGTAGATACCGCCTGACTTGATTTCGATCACATTTTCATCGTAGATCCGGCTGTCCCCGTTTCGGCGGTATACCTTCGGACGCTCTGCAATGTAGCAGTGTGTCTCATCGTTGTCAAAATCGCGCTCACGGTCTTTTACATACTGCTCCGGGGCATTTTCAAACGCCGATGTGATGTATTCATGGAAATGACGCCAATCCTCACGGTACAGGAAGAATACACGGATACCGATAAGGTCCGTCACGTATTTCCAGTAATTATCAACTCCCAGCTGGGCAAATTTCTCCGGCTGCTCTTTTTTCTTGCGGATGATCTTCTCCAGCAGATGCCCCTGTGCCTTGGTACGGTAACGGTAGGAATGGATCCCCGCTTTTTCAATATCATACAGATACTTATCTACAAAATCCTTGCCAATCTCCCGCAGCTTTCCCTCGATCGTCGCATAATGATCCGCGATCGCAGTCAATTCCTCCCAGGAAACGCCCGCCGCGTCAAAGTCTTCCTGTTCGATCCGATATTTTCTTAAAAATAAATCTCTCTCCATTATCTCCTCTTTATCGGAAGCCCACTGAGCGCAGGAACCGGGCAAATGCCTCACTGCCTTCCGGCGTACACTTATATACGCCCGCGTCTTCCAGTACCTGCTCAAAGACAAGACCTACCTCTTTTTGCAGGATTTCGTTTATATTTTCACTTGTTATATGCTCATACTTCGGCAGGAACTCATCCACCCAGTCCGCATGCTTTTCAAGCTCTGGATTGGAACGGATATCGCCTCCGGAAAGGATCGCCTCCGCCAGATCGGCAAGCTCCTGTTTCAATCTGGACGGGAGCACCGCCAGACCCATGACCTCGATCAGACCGATATTTTCTTTCTTGATGTGATGCAGCTTCGCGTGCGGATGGTAAACACCAAGCGGATACTCATCCGTCGTGATGTTATTGCGGAGCACCAGATCCAGCTCATAGAAATCGCCATTTTTTCTGGCAATCGGCGTGATCGTGTTGTGCGGTTCTCCGTCCGTCTCAGCATAAATAAAAGCATCCTCATCCGTATAGCTGCGCCATGCACGCAGCACTTTTTCACCAAGATCAATCAGGCGGTCTGGATTCTTGGAACGGGTCCGCAGAACTGACATCGGCCATTTAACGATTCCGGCTTCCACATCCTCGAAGCCTTCCATCTCAAATTTCTGTTCAATCGGCGCTTTTGCCATCGCAAACGTGTAATGTCCGCCCTGAAAATGGTCGTGACTTAAAATCGAACCGCCGACGATCGGCAGATCCGCATTGGAGCCCAGCATATAATGAGGAAACTGTTTTACAAAGTCAAACAGCTTCACAAAGGTATTGTGCTCGATTTTCATCGGCGTGTGCTGGCCGTTAAACACGATGCAGTGCTCATTATAATACACATAAGGAGAATACTGAAATCCCCATCTGCTGCCGTTGATCGTCAACGGAATGATCCGGTGATTCTGACGTGCCGGATGATTGATACGACCTGCATAACCCTCGTTTTCCACACAAAGCAGACATTTCGGATAACCGCCCTGCTTTGCCAGCCTTGCCGACGCAATCGCTTTGGGGTCTTTTTCCGGCTTGGACAGATTGATCGTAATATCCAGATCGCCGTATTTCGTTGGCGTTACCCACTTTTCATCCCTGCAAACACGGTATCTTCGAATATAGTCCGTGTCCTGACTGAATTTATAAAAGAAATCCGTCGCTGCTTCCGGAGACTTTTCATATTCCTCATGAAACCGGCGGATGATCTCGCTGGGGCGCCCTACCAGACAGCTCATGATCTTTGTATCAAACAGATCCCGGTAAACGATACCATCCTCCTGCATGATCCCGTTTTCCACCGCATAATCCATCATTTCCGTCAGAAGATCCGGCAGTCTTTTGACCGACTCTTCTTCTGTCTGTTCTATCTTTTCCCCGAATCCATAGGGATAATCTTCTATCCGGAACAGCTCCAGCAGCCGGTTTGTCGTATAAATTTCATCCTCTGCAGATACCAGACCTGTCAAAAGTCCATACTGCACCAGTTCACGGATTTTATCCTGAATCATTGCCCTGATTGCCTGCCTTTCTTATAATACTACCGGACCGTCACCGATCTCTACCACATAAAAATCTGCCGCGTAACCGATTTTTTCCAGATAAGCCTTTCCAACCTGCTCCTGAAAAGCCTCGATTGCTTCATCCTTTACGATGCTGACCGTACAGCCGCCAAAGCCAGCGCCGGTCATTCTGGAACCGATGACACCGTCTACCTTCCAGGCTTCCTCTACCAGCGTATCCAGCTCAATGCCGGTTACTTCATAATCATCCCGCAGGGAAACGTGGGACGCATTCATCAGCTTGCCAAACTCTGTGATATCGTTCGCCTTCAG
>ERZ840371.3665-NODE-3665-length-12231-cov-3.319809_pt1 | contig 12231 bp, 8 predicted proteins | sample MGYA00519937_ERZ840371 | MGnify/ENA primary metagenome ERZ840371 (study PRJEB31850, sample SAMEA3708873) | human gut metagenome | biome: human gut; feature: human-associated habitat; material: faeces | place: China | collected 2014 ... | reverse complement strand
ATATCGTCGTTGTTGCTGAGAACCAGCTCAATCGTATCCGGATACAGCTCCAGCCACTGCTCCATCAGGGCCGAGGCCTGAGAGCGCTCCCAGTTGGCAATGCCTCCGGTGATTTTTCAAATTTATCCAGAATCTCTTTAGAAAGGTGAGTTACTTTAAATTCCGGTGCCGGATAGGCATTTATTCCCAAATTTTTCAACTCATTTAAAGAGTTCCGGCGAATAATTTCCTGTTCGCTTAATTCTGCAAGACTCATTTTTATATGCTTTAAAAGGTTATATAAAATCCATTTATTACCGGGTACACACCCGCTCTAAATTTTATTCAAAAATTAATGTGCAAAGATAATAAATAAAGTACAAAGAAGAAAGTAAAAGGGATACTCTCCCTCGTTATTTACATTTCTCCCGCTTTTTGTTAAAAATTTATCATCAAACATCCAATCACATTTTTATAGAACTGAAACACAATCGCATAACCTTATTTAGAACAAACCTGTTAAAAAATATAATTAGGAATCTTTTGAAATCCCAAGGAATTTCTGCTTCTTTGTAGCAGAATAGGAGAAAGAGATAATGAAAAAAAGATGGGTCATCAACACCCCACCCGAGTGGGAAAAAATTGACAAACTATCCAAAGAACTTAACTGCAGTCATGTTATCGCGAACTTGCTTTTGCAACGCGGTGTGGACACTGCAGAAGAGGCCCATGCTTTCTTCAATCCAACCCTCAACATGCTCCATGACCCGTTTTTGATGAAGGATATGGATAAAGCAGTTCTCCGGTTGGAAAAAGCAATCAGTACCGAAGAAAAAGTCATGATCTACGGCGATTACGACGTGGACGGGACCACGGCCGTTGCTTTACTCTACAAGTACTTGAAAAATAAATGCGAGAATCCAGAATATTATATTCCAGATAGATACACGGAAGGTTACGGGGTTTCCATCCTAGCCATCGACTACGCAGCACGCAACGGGATTTCCCTCATGATCGTAACCGATTGTGGCGTGAAAGCCGTGGAGAAAGTCCGTTATGCCAAATCCAAGGGAGTGGATGTCATCATCTGCGACCATCACACCCCGGGAGACGAACTTCCGGATGCCGTTGCCGTTCTGGATCCGCAACGGAAAGATTGTCACTATCCCTACCGGTGGTTAAGCGGCTGCGGGGTAAGCTTCAAACTGGCACAAGCATATAGCATGAAACACAACTTACCGATGGCCGACTTGTACAAATTGTTGGACCTAGTTTGCGTCAGTATTGCTAGTGATATTGTTCCGATCACGGGAGAGAATCGCATCCTCGCTCATTTCGGGTTATTACAATTAAATAGAAAACCCAGTCTGGGACTAAAAACAATACTAAGCTTCTCCGGAATCGGAAAGGACTTGACGATAAACGACATTGTTTTCCGCATAGGCCCCAAGATTAACGCAGCAGGACGAGTTGAATCGGGGAACAAATCAGTAGAACTCCTGATCGCCGACGATGAGACCAGAGCCACGGAAGTCGCTGCCAGCATCAACAACTTCAACGACCAACGCAAGAAACTGGATCACGATATCACCGAAGAAGCTCTTGAATACATCAACCAGTCCCATTACGATCAATCCCAAAAAGCAACCGTCCTTTACAACCCGAACTGGCACAAAGGTGTCATCGGAATTGTCGCCTCACGTCTGACGGAATATTATTACCGACCGACCGTGATCCTGACAGAATCCAACGGTTTGGCAACCGGATCGGCTCGTTCCGTGGAAGGATTCGACCTGTATTACGCCATTTCGCAATGTAGCGAATTTTTAGAAAATTACGGGGGACACAAATACGCGGCAGGACTGACATTAAGGCTTGAAAACATCGAACCTTTCAAGGCCAAATTCCAAAAAATCGTGAGTGAAACGATTACTGAAGAGATGTTGACACCCCAAATCAACATTGATGCCCAAATCAAACTAAACGACATCACCCCGGACCTTTACGCCATGATTCAGAAGTTTGCACCATTCGGTCCCAACAACACGATTCCCGTGTTCATGACTGAAAACGTGACGAATTTCATCGGCTCGAAACAAGTCGGACGCAACAACGAACACCTAAAACTGGTTGTCGTGGATGACACGAGAGTCTGCAACGACCGGAGCGGTATAGCTTTCGGCATGGGAGAGGCATTTTCCCGTATCAGTAAAGGTGAATATTTCGATATTTGCTACACCCTTCAGGAAAACGAATTCATGGGAAAAAGCGACATTCAAATGATGATTCGAGATTTAAAATTCAAAGAGGAATAAAACATGCAATCTTTATCTTCCAAACTATTGGAAAAAGCAGTAGAACAATTTGCTTCCCTTCCGGGAATCGGACGCAAAACAGCTTTACGTTATGTGTTACATATGCTTCGCCAAAGCCCCGAAGAAGTAAAGCAATTTACGGACAGCATTACCGCCTTGAAAGAAGCCATCAAAGAATGTCAACACTGTCACAACATTTCAGACAGTGACATCTGTGAGATCTGTTCCGATCCCAAACGAGACGCCCAGACTATATGTGTCGTGGAAAACATCAAGGATATCATGTCCCTTGAAGCCACCGGACAATACCACGGGCTTTACCATGTCTTAGGAGGAATCATCTCCCCCATGGACGGCATCGGTCCCTCCGATCTTCACATAAACACCCTACTGGAACGAGTAGCCAATCCTTCCGTGAAAGAGGTCATTTTCGCATTGCGGGCCACCATCGAAGGAGACACCACAGGATATTATATCTTCAAAAAACTCCCCCGTCAGGATGAAATCACGATTAGCACTCTTGCCAAAGGTATTGCCATCGGCAATGACTTGGAATATACCGATGAGCTCACACTCGGTCGCTCTCTAGTCAACCGGGTGAAATTCAGCCTAAACGGATAATCCATAAGATTTTAAATTATACGATCCCGGAATTCTGCCTATTTCCAATCAAAATAAAAGCCCCATAAATCACTGAAAACGAACAAAAAACGGATCATATAATCTAAAATTTTTAAATCAATCGCTCCAATAGCATTCGCAATTTAGGATCCGAAGGACGTTTCGCATTTGCATCAACAATCTTCCCCTCTTTATCCACGATTACGATACGAGGAACTCCATGAATCAAGTATTTTTTCACTAAATCCGATTTAAAACCTCCCGGCAAGTTCAACTGTAATTCCGCACCTCTCTTATCTTTAACCATCTCCCTCCACAAAGCCATCAACTCATCCCCTGTATCCACAGACATCGCAATAAACACGATATTCTCTCCTTGCATATCATCGGCCAATTTTTCCATATAAGGCATCTCAGCACGACACGGAATACATCCCGTGAACCAAAAATCCAACACTTGAATTTTCCCTTTAAAATCAGCAGACGAATACTCTTTGCCATTTATATCGACAGCCTTGAATTCTGGAGCCATCTCGCCCCTCAATATCGTTTTATGAGCCTCACGGGATGCTCTATAACGAGCCTCAAGAGAAGGTAATTCCTCTAATGCTGCTGCATGTGTAATAAACGGCCGGACACTCTCAATATAAACCGGAAAATCATCTGAATACCCCTTCTGCAAAACATGATCCAACAATTTAACCAAAAATAGCGAACGAACTTTCTCATCCTCAATTTTCTTCACATAAATTTCCATGTAATGCTCCGGGGATACTTCAATCCACCCCTCTTTTTCTCCACGCTCGAAAACACCAAGCATAACCGTAAACCATTTAGGTATCTGCACGATAGCCGAATCCGTAAAAGTCATACTTTGGGCGAAATCATAATAATGTTCCGGCAACTCAATATTCATATGTGCAAACATCATAGCATTTGCCGGCCCGAAAAGTAATTGATTATAAAAATCATATTTATATTTCAAACCTTGAAGGTGAATAAACTCATTATCAAGCCCTGACGCCTCCAACTTTGCAATCAATCGTTTAATCTCCTCTGAGTTTATTTCCAACCATTCGGCAGAATAACTTTCAATCCCCTCCTTCGAGATCCCGATATATCGATTTTCAGCCAGAAAAGTATTTTCTGCAGCCCAATCTCCTTTAAACTCAACTCCGTTTTCACTTTCAACGATCTCCACATTAGCTCCCGGTGTCAAGTACACGGAATAAAACCCTTGCTTTACCCCCACGTAACGGAAAAAAGTCGGTTCTTGAATTTCTGCTACAAACTGATATTTCCCGGTTGAATCTGCCGCCACCTTATCATAGGCAGTTTTACTTTCCGGTTGGAAAAAGAAATTCCCCTTCAACGTGTTACTAAAAACAACCTTCGCATCAGTTGCCATTTTCGAATCCCGACACCCGGCCCCGATAAAAATCAGGACCGATAGTGTCAGAAACACACAACATACCTTACGTGTCATTTGCATCTTTATTTTGTATTCTGGATCAAGTTACTTGTTTCCATTGCATTTTGTGGGAAAGGCCATACATACAATGGAGAACCCGGCTTCAAAGTAAGCTCTTTCGTTTCACCTGCCTCATTGATATATGTACGAGTAAACGTTTCATTCAACTGCACGCTGAACCGACGCATATCAAAGAACCCGTTATAAGTAAACATCAACTCCCGCTTCCGTTCATTACGCACTTGCTTCAAAGCCTCGTCCGCATCAGCTGCCGTCAATTCAGGAGTTCCATTCTTTACCCGATATTTGTACATCTCGTTCAAATATTTCATTGCATTTACCGGATCATTCAATCTAGCGTAACACTCGGCAACGATCAAATACACCTCCGAAAGACGCATTCCTCCACAATTCCATTTTACCTGGATAGACCCGAACATTCTAGCCCCACTTTCTCCCGTCGGTCTATTAGGTGTACTATAACTAATACAAGTTTTGTAACGCAAATCGTTCTGTTTATCAAACAAATCCAATGTTTCCTTACGAATCCAGAACGGGAAAGGCTCCCCATTATCATTATTGCAGAATTGATATAACAGATTCTCGGGGTCTGCCTTCGGATGAATTGCATATGAATCCCAACCCGTTGACATAAAATCCATAAAAGGTAATTCCGCTACAACATCATAATACATTGGTCTCATATCCCACAACTTATGATAAGTTGATTTCAATACTTCCAATCCAGCATTTAAAGCTGAATCCAATTCTCCTTTATACAAATGTACTTTTGCCTTTAAGGCCCAACCGAAAGCTAAACTAGGCCGAAACTCATTCAACGGTTTTTCTGGTAAATCGGGTATGGCTGCGTTTAAATCCTCCATAATAAAATCATACACCTCCTGCACGGAATACTGTTTACTTTCATTCTCCAAATCAAATTTTTTATGAATAATAATCCCGTTATCCGTGACAGCCGTTTCCTTCACGTAAGGTTTTGCAAAAGTATTCACTAGCATAAAATAGTTGTATGCTCGCATCGCCTTTGCCTGCGCCATAGCTAATTTTTTATCAGCCAATGGGCCTTCTGCATCATTCACATTTTCCACCACGATATTATAATTGGCAATCCGGGAGTAGCACTTACTATAAAGTTCACTCGTCACAGTATGTTGTTGTCGTAACCCTTCTGTTTCATCCCACAAAAAAGCGATTGAACGCAACGGGTATTTATAATTTTCAATTTCATTTTTATAAGGCCAGGTAGCATCTCCGGAAAAATACCAAAAATCATCCGTTGGGAATTCTGAGGTCATAGACTCCACCAAGCCAAGATAATCATCAGTCGTGTTCAACACTGATTCTCCTTTCGGCACCAAATCCAAGTAATTGTCACAAGACATCAGGAAAACCGAAAGACATAAACTTACTATCACTATATATTTTCTCATATTCTCACTCATTAAAAGTTAATATTCAATCCCACACTATAAGTAGGCATCATGAACTGAGTACGCGTACCTTCATTTGCATTAAATGATTCAGGATCAATACCCTCGTCATTGGCTGCCCAATAAAATGGGTTATCCACCTGGGCACGAATAACAACATTCTGCAGATTTATTTTCTGAAGCAAATTTTTCGGGAAAGAATAGGATACCCCGATATTACGACACTTGATAAATGAAGCACTGAGCACGTGAGAATCCGCATACCGCCATAGATTTTCCCGGTCTGAATCCGCAGAAGTTGCGCTTCTCATTGCCGGAATATCCGTGTCTTTATTACTCTCGGTCCAACGATTAACCATATCCTTATGCATTGCACCATTTATACTACCATAAGTAGAAGTAGATTGAAGGCTACCATAAGTACTATACAACGGAGTCACGTCATTTCTCAACGAATGTCCCGTATAGTACACGAATTTCGTAAAGAATTCCCAAGTTTTCCATCTCAGATTAACAGCCAAAGCACCATTCCATTTTGGAGTTAACTGACCGACATTTACTAGAGCATTGATATTACGTACCGGTTCGTTGGCTTTTATTTCGCCATTTTCGTCATACACGGACGGATCACCATTCTCGGTTAACCCTGCATAACGATAAGCATAAATAGAATTATAGGTATCTCCTTTTAAGTAATTGCTTCCCGGATATCTCAACATATCCAAAGCGTTAGACGGCGTGAACCCCACCTTCATAATCTTATTTTTATTATTGGCTGCTGTCAAAGTCGTGTTCAGTGCCCACTCCTTGTTATTCAACCAATCATAAGACAACGATATCTCCAATCCCGTATTTCTCATGGCCCCGTTATTCACCCGTGCAGATTCAAAACCTAAAGAAGGATCCAATGTTTTGTTTGCCAACAAATCCGAACTATATCGACGATAAAACTCCAACGATCCTTTCAATCTTCCCAACAAAGCGAAATCTGTACCGATATTCAATGTGGACGTTTTTTCCCAACGCAACATCGGATTCGGGGGAGTCAATATAGATGTCAAGCTATTTTGCGTGTAAGGAGAGGTTATGTAAGCTCCCAACAAATAAGGAGAAGAAGATTGATCCACGTTACCCGTAATACCATAAGTTACACGTAGTTTCAACATATCCAACCAAGCAATGTCATTCAAGAAAGATTCCCTTGTCATCAACCAACCTGCTCCGACAGACCACAAAGGACGATAACGATATTTAGGATCCGTTCCGAAAAGGTCTGCTTGTTCCACCCTCACACTCGCATTTAAACTATATTTAGAATCGTAAGTATATCCTGCATTAGCATAAGCGGAAACATACCGATGTTTAGTGCTCGTTACTTGAAGTCTTTCGGAAAATGTCAAAGAAGCACTTGACAACTGACCGACAACCCCTTGAGCCAATGTAGCCCAATCCACCTGCTTATAAGTCAATTTTTTGTCATCATAACCATAACGCTCACTCATCGTTCCATTCCATTCATCCTGACGAATTTCAGCACCCGCCAACACGGTCAAATCGTGCTTCTCCCCCATCGTAGTCTGGTAATTCAATTGTGCTCGAAAATTAAAATACTCTTCATTCTGATTATTCTCCGAGAGATGACCTCCCTGGGGCAAATTATACACAAAATTGCCAACTGAACCAGAAGTATAACGATTAACCAATTCTCGCATTTTATAAGAATTTGCCTCGTCAAACTGCTTGATATTTATATTTTTGCGTTCATATTGAAATTTCACCCCTAAATCTAAACCTTTCCATAACTTGAAATCGGCATCTGTAAACAAACGCACATACAAGCTATTGGTTTTTTGCATATTATTATTCCTCTCCTCGTTCAAATTGAATCCCATAAACTCCAATCCTTCCGTTTCATCGATTTCTATGCTACGGTAAAAATTATACCCATATTGATAAATGGGATTACCCTCATCCGTCAACACCTTCTCATAAGGCATTACATCCAGATAAGAAATCCCAGACATGGATTCTTTCATTTTGGCAATATAAGTATTTGCCCCATAAGTCAATGTAAACCAATCTGTCAAATTCAACTCGTTCTTCAAATAAATACTATATTGACTAGCTGCATCCGACTTCAAATACTTTCCATTGTCTTCATAACGTAACGAGAAATACAGGTTCGATTTCTCCCCTCCTTTTGAAATAGAAAGATTATAATTTTGAGTCAGAGCCGTCTCGGACATTAACTTACGAGCTTCTTTACGATAATCATTCTTGCGCATCGCATTGACTTTTTCATCCACTTGCGCCTGCGTCATATTCCCTTTGTACAACTCGTAATAATAACGTTCAATTCGTGTGTATGGCTTTGAACTCGTAGTCTGATTCTTATCATCAAAATAATCTCCCGGATTCTGTTTATACAAATCATTGTTGAGCAGGAATTCCAGCTCAAAATCAATAATATCGCTTGTTGAAGCGTAATCCATATAACTCAATTTAGGGAGCGGATTAATATAAAAACCGGCAGACAAATCGAAATTAACTTTATCACTTTTGCCTTTTTTCGTCGTGATAACAATTACCCCGTTGGAAGCACGTACTCCATACAACGAGGTTGCAGCAGCATCTTTCAACACAGTAATCGTTTCCACGTCATCCGGATTAATGCTATTCAAGCCTTGATTCATCACGATTCCATCTACCACTAATAACGGGGTAGAACTAACCGCAAATGAAGATGTTCCCCGCATTTCCAACTTATCGCCATAAGTAGATAATCCCGGAGTCAAACCTTCTATCTTGGAAACCAAACTCGTACCTTGCACTTTCCTCAAATCTTCCGCTTTCAAAATAGTCACGGAACCCGTTGAACGTTCTCGAGAAATCGTCTGGTAACCAGTAGCCACCACTTCTCCTAACATCTCAACCTCTTCTTCCATTGTCACGTCCAGTAACTTGTCCGAACCATCATACAACAGCTCTTTCGTCTTCATTCCAACAAACGAAAACACCAAGGTAACATTCTTTTCGGTCAATTGGAACTCGAATCTCCCATCCACATCGGTAGCTGCTCCCAACGTCGTACCTTTCTGAATCACCGCCACACCGGGGAGAGGCATTCCTGTCTCATCCTTTACCACTCCTCGAACCTTGTAAATCTTCTTCTCGTCATTACTTTTATAGGAAATTACAATTAACTCACCCTCTTGGCTATATTTGAAAGGCACTCTCGCCAACAAAATATCCAAACACTCCTCCACGCTCTTATTTTCCAACTTTGCGGACACCTTATAATTGTTCAAGTCATCATAATTGAAGACAAACTTACAATTAGCCGCTTCACTCAAACTTTTCAATGCCTTTGACAACTCCACATTTTCAAAGTCCAAGTTCACCACCCGATTTTGTGTCACACCGGATGCAATACTTGTGAAAAAACACAAGCAAAACACGAATTGTATCAAAAACATTTTCACAATTCTCCTACTAACGTTCCTGTCTATGGAACGTTTCTTACTCAAAAGTATTGCCATAAATGATCGTTTTGGTTATTAATTTAAATGATTACTATTTATCTTACTACTTCAGAAACAACTAATGTTTTTCCATTCACCTTTATTCCAACCCGATTCGTTTTCATCAACAAATCGGTAATCACAGAGATCTCGCTATCCCGGCTTACCCACAATTCAAATCGATAGTCCTTAACCCGATTACCTACATACACGACATCAAAATCGTACCATCGTTTCAAATCATCCATAATAGATTCCATCGATTCATTCTCATAATAGAAATATCCATCCTTCCAAGCAATATACCGATTCACGTTCACTTTCGTGATCTCCGGCACACTCTCGACAAAGCGGGCATTCTCTCCCGGATTCAAGGTATACTCTGAACCGCCTTCCGTTTTCTTCACGGAAACCCGACCTTGTACTAAAGTCACGTGTACCTCCTCATCCCCGTAGGAACGTACATTAAATTCCGTCCCATACACCTTCGTGTAAATATCGGAAGACACAACTATAAAAGGCTGCTTCTCATCGTAAGCCACGGAAAAATAACCTTCTCCTGTCAAAAATACCTCCCGTTTTTCACCCACAAAAGAAGTTGGGTAACGCAACTCTGATTCTGAATTCAACCATACAACCGTTCCATCGTTCAAGGTCAACTTATACTCTGCTCCTTTAGGCACTCGAAGCGTGTGATAACGAACCACACCCCCCTCGGCCAAATTGTAATTAATCCCGCTCAAACTATCATACTCCACCCGTACACCTTCACCCACCTCCCGACTTTCACCTTGGGATGCATTTAACACGAATTCCTCTCCGGATTCTGTAATCAATACGGCTTGATTCCTTCCAGGTACAATGTGTTCTGCCACCGGCATCACCTCTTGCTTTTTCGACGGCAATGAATTTTCCAGTAACCACCAACTAGCGGAAATCAGTATAACCACAGTTGCCGCAACAGAAAACCAAGCAATTCGTCGAGACTGACCTCCGGATTTCATTTTCCGAATAAAGTTCTGATACTCACCCTCCACATCCAGCTGTTCGCTTACTGTCAGTCGAAGGCCTCCTTCCAAATACCTCCGGCACTCCTCATACAAATCCTTATTATGGGGCTCTGCTAACCATTCCCGCACCCGAACTTCCCGTAACATTTCAGGATGATTCAGTATCTCAGTGACAAAATTTAAACGATCTTCTTCTTTCTCGAATTTCATAACTTCACGTTCATTTTAACATTACACGTAAAGCATGGCAAATGATGTGAGTCAAAAAGCAATATTTTTTATTTTTTTAGGAAATATGCATATAACAACACCATTTCAATATCTGACATTTTTTCTCTTAATATACTGATTGCCTTTGTTATATGCCACCGAACCGTATTGATCGAAATTCCCAACTCATCCCCCGCCTCTTGATACTTTTTTCTCTCGATAAAACATTTTTTTAACACAGTGGCCGTCTGTTGGGGCATATTTTCAATAATGCGCATCACCTTTTCAATGAGCTGTTCATACTCCACGTATTCTTCCTCCTCTTCAGGAAAAGTCTTTTTATAGGCTAGAAACTTCTCTTTGGTTTTCTCCTTCCTCAAAAAATCAAGCGAACGAGAACGAACTAGGGTATATAAAAAAGGACGTAAAGAAACCGAAGAATCCAATTTGTCAAAATTCTTCCACACGTATTCATAAACATCTGTCACAATGTCTTTCGCTTCTTCGTCATCCCGGACAAAGCTTAAAGCATGAATATACAATTCCTTATAATGAGTCTTATACAGTAACTCAAACGTGTCCCTCTTTTCTTTATCCACTATAATCCTTTAATGTGTCCGTTCAAAGATAAATATTTTTATTTTAATCATAATCTTATCAACAAACGTTCTTTCCACAAAAAATAATTTCCCTTTCATTACCTCATTTCAGCATTCTATTTATACCACTCTCCCGGTTACCAAACAGATTAGAGGGAAACACATTCTATAACAAAAACAAGACTGGCCCAAAAAGAAAAGTTTTTCTCTTGGGGCCAGTAAAAACAGTATCTAGCATACGTTTTTTCCAAAAAACATCCTCACCCCCTACCGCCGCTCACGATACACCACATCCTTTATTTTCGCAAAACCACTGTACTCGGTCCTTTTTGTCACGCTATTATTCACCCCATCCACCGGGTAAAATCCCAACCTTCCGCCATTGTTATCCAAGGCAGAATGATTGTAAGAACCCACCATCAACTCGTACTGCCGGGCCATAAACTCATCCGATTGGTTATTCAAATCATCCAAGGAACACTGCCTGTACAAATTAAATTTCAACATCGTAACCTCCTCATTGTCTCCCAACACGATATTATCCATCGGGAATGTCGTGTTCGTTCCCAAGTTATGCAAATACACCTTGTTGTCCACGGCATAGAACATATAAGGGAACTGGGAATGAAAGGCAAAACTCGTCGCTTTGTCAAAATCCGGGGCGTTCAAATTCTCGTATTTCGCCTCTTGGACAAAACCGTTTCCCGACATGTTGATCCCGTAAATGCAACGTTTTCCGGCGTTATCTTTGAAAATCGCATAAACGAGGCCACTGGAATAACGGGTACTCTCCATATACACCAGTTCCATTCCCGTCTTGAAACTGAACAGACCGTTTTCCGGGTCCGGCAACGGGGTCAATGTCTGCATGGCATCATCATCATACCCGTACTTCCATCCCACAAACTGACGGTTATCCACGTCATATAACAAAGCCGTGGATCCATTCCCCGGCCGGGCCATGCTCACGCCGACATACGGGGCCACCCGGAATTCGGGACCCGAACCCCGTATTGAAGTATTCACGGGATATTCAAATGCAGCCCCGGCTGCA
>ERZ840371.3661-NODE-3661-length-12237-cov-6.564932_pt1 | contig 12237 bp, 11 predicted proteins | sample MGYA00519937_ERZ840371 | MGnify/ENA primary metagenome ERZ840371 (study PRJEB31850, sample SAMEA3708873) | human gut metagenome | biome: human gut; feature: human-associated habitat; material: faeces | place: China | collected 2014 ... | reverse complement strand
GTGTGATGTCACGTACTGTGTTTGCACGGATTCCGACTGCTCCGGACTGTGCTGCTGCCTTTGCCATCAAAGGCATGATGCCGCCCTCTTTTGTATATAGAGGCTCATGCTCCAATGCCTGGCAGGAAACGATCAATCCGCCTTTTATCTGATCAAATAATGCCTGTTTGTCCATTTTATTTTCCTCCTGCAATTACATCTCAATTTTAATAACTGCTTTTCTCACATGTGTGTGTGATCCGTTTTTGCAGCTTGGTTTGTGAAATTCTTCCGGCAGGAATAAAGCAAAGCTTCCGTCCCCCAGCGTTCCGCCACATCTGCTTCTGCCTGCTGCAAGTCCGCAGTCCGAAGCTTCCTGAAATGTATCTGTAAATTCTGCCTTGTCTGTCCACTCCCAGTATTCACTTCCACTGATATCGATCTGCAGATCTGCATAACGTTTATGATATTCATACTCCGCACCTTCTGCCTCCCGAAGGTCTGCCTCCATGACATTGACAAAAACCCGTTCTCCGTCAATCACCGTTTTTCCGTCTGGAAGTGCAGTCAGATCACATTTTTTCAAAAAATCAATGACGGTATCCATATTTTTATGTAAACCACGATACTGCTCCAGATTCTGTAAGCTGTCTGTAACCATTTTGTATCTCCTCCCGAAATCGTCCTGTAAATCTTATTCTTAATTTTAAATCCGTACATTGGCAGCTGCATCATTTTTCTGCAGATACAGAAATAAGCCGAAGCAGTGCGTACACCCCGGCATATTTCTGTATGTATTTCTCTTATTATAATTCTTTGATCGCTGCCTCGATCATCTTCTGAGCCTCAACAACAACAGCCTCATCTTCCGGTGCTAAAGGTGCAAGCGGCAATCTGACGCTTCCAAGTTCTAAGCCATACATTCTGTGTAAAATCTCTTTCATGACTGCGTAAAGATTTCCTTTTGCCTCGCACATCTTGTAGATGATCGCATCTGCTTTGTATTGGATCTTCATTGCCTCTGCGATGTTATTTTCGCGGATGAGCTGATCCATTTTTACAAATAATTCCGGCATAACCGCATATGTTCCACCGATTCCTCCGTCTGCGCCGATCGCACGTCCGGATACGAACTGTTCGTCCGGTCCGTTGAATACAACAAATCCATTTTCGCCACGCTCTTTGACACCTTCTGCCTTAAACATCTGGATGTCCTGTGTCGGCATGGAAGAGTTCTTCACTGCGATCACATTCGGATTCTTCAGCATTTCTTTTAACAGGTTCATGGATAATGCCGTTCCTGCAAGCTGCGGAATATTGTAAATAACAAAATCAAGATCCGGCGCTGCTGCACTCATTGCATTCCAGTATTCTGCGATTGCATACTCCGGTAAATGGAAGTAGATTGGCGGAATCGAAGCGATCGCATCTGCTCCAACGCTCTGTGCATGTGCTGCAAGCTCCACGCTGTCTGCCGTATTGTTGCATCCTACATGCGCAATGACGGTCAGTTTTCCTTTTGCTTCTTCCATGACTGCTTCCAGCACTTTTTTCCGCTCGTCCACATGCTGGTAAATACATTCACCTGATGAACCGCCAACATACACACCCTTTACTCCTTTTGAGATCAGGTGGCGTGTCAATGCTTTGACACCCTCTGTTGAAATTTCTCCTTTTTCGTCATAGCATGCATAAAATGCCGGAATGACTCCCTGATATTTTGTAATATCTTTCATTTTATCTTCACTCCTCTGTTAGATTTTTGTCCTATTTTTTATACCGCCCTTCTTAAACAAGAAGGATAGTTTGTCAGCCTTTTACAGCTCCCATTGTAATTCCTTTTGTAAAGTATTTCTGGAATAACAGGAACACGATGATGATCGGCAGGGCTGCCAGTGCCGCACCAGCCATGATCAGACCGAAATCTGTGGCATTTTCAGCCTGCAACTTGGCAATACCAAGGGAGATCGTCAGGTTGCTTGTGCTTGATAACATGATCAACTGCATGAAGTAATCATTCCAGCTGTTGATGAATGTAAAAATCGCCAGTGCTCCGATACCCGGTTTGATCATCGGTACTACAATCTGTAAAAATGTCTTTGCCTCACTCGCTCCATCGATCTGCGCTGCCTCCAGCATTTCAGAAGGCACACCCTCCGAGAACTGTTTCATCAGGAACACACCAAACGGCCATCCTACGATCGGGAAAATAACCGCCCAGATCGTATTGTAGAGATTCAGGCTTGACATCTCGCGAAGTAATGGGATCAAGATAACCTGTTTTGGTAATGCCATTGCACATACGATCAGTGTGAAAAGTAACTGCCGTCCCACAAATCTCTTCTTTGCAAGCGCATATCCTGCCATGGATGCTGTGATACAGGTAAGGATCATGGACATGATCGCCATGAATACGGTATTGATCAGCCAGCGGACTGCTGCCGGTACCGTCGGGCCTGTCAGTGTCAGTTTCAAATCCCTGCTTCCTGTGATCAGGCTGCTGAATGGAATATTGAACTGGAACAGCGGTGCGGTCTGGCGGCTGAATAACTTCTGATAGTTTGCCAGCGTCCACTCTTTTGGCCACCAGATCGGCGTTGTGGAGTTGATCGCTGCGTTTGTCTTAAAGGAACCTGTGATAATCCAATATAATGGGAAGGTAAATAATATTGCCAGTATCACAATTACAACAATGCTGATGATCTTGTATGCAGAAGGATGTTTTGTACTATTTTTGTTTTCCATATCTGTAACCCTCCTCCTAATCATTCGAATTTCCAAATTTAAACTGGATTGCGGACAGGATTGCGATCATAATTGCAAGGACAACGCCCATTGCATCGCCGTATCCGTAACGGTACAGTTTAAATGCGGAATAATAAATGTAATACATGATCGTGTCTGTACTGTGGTTTGGTCCACCGGATGTCAGCAGCTGGATCAGTGCAAAACACTGGAAACTGTTGATCGTTGTAATAACAACAATATATAATGTGGTCGGCATAATCTGTGGCCACTTGATCTTCCAGAAAGCCTGAAGGCTTGTAGCTCCATCTACATTTGCCGCTTCCACCAAGGATGCATCCACATTACCAAGTGCAGATACATAAAGTACGATTGGCTGGCCAACGGAAGTTGTAAGCAAAATCAGTATGATACATGCAAGTGCATAACGCTCATCACCCAGCCAGTTGATGTTCTGGTCGATGATCCCTGTCTTTGTACCAAGGTAATTGAAAATTCCATAGTAATTGTTAAACATCCACTTCCATACAACGGTAACTGCTACGGAACCAGTTACAACCGGAAGATAAAATATAATTCTGAATAAGGAGGTTGCCCATCCTTTCAGATCTACGATCACGGAAGATACCCATAAGGAAAAAACACATGTGATCGGAACGGAAACCACTACGATAATAAGAGTGTTCTTCAACGCCCCAAGGAAAACTTTATCCTGAAATAATTCTTTATAGTTTGCAAGTCCAACAAAAACATCCGCAGAGTTCATTGTTGAATCAAAAAAACTGGTCCACACACATAATACAATTGGAAAAATTACAAATCCCAGAAAGAAAATCAAACTAGGAAGTAAAAAAAGATATGCAGCGGTCGTTTCTTTTCTTACCAATACACGGCTGCGCTTTGATGGTTTTACTGCTGATTTCAAAGAAAACACCATCCTTTCCATAACTTTTTGGCTAAAAATCCCCTCCTCCGGTATTCCTGCGAGGAGGGGATTCCACTTATCATTTATTTAGTTGCTATACGAACTGCTTAGTTAGCTGCTGCTGCGTTTGCTGTTCCAACGAACTCATCAACTGCTGTCTGGACATCAGCACCGCTTCCAACCTGCTGAAGCATATTCCACCAAGCTGTACGAGCTTCTGCCCAGCCTGGAGTTACCTGATAGTAGTCACCAAGGTACTGCATTAATGTGCTGTAATCGCTCATTGTCTGAACATCACCGTAAAGACCTGTTAAGTCTTTGCCTTCTACAGTATCACGTACTGGGAAGTATGTAGAAGAAAGAACTGCGTCTGGTGTTCCTTCTGCACTGTCTGCCATGTATTTAATGAAGAGTTTAGATGCTTCGATCTTGTTTGCATCTTTGTTATCAAATACACCAAATCCCCAGATACCGCCACAAAGTTTTGTGTCTGTTGCTTTCTCAGATGGGAATGCCATGAAAAGGATCTCATCGCCATCGTTTGTAAGTCCTGCATCGTTGTTGTCAGCGTTTAACTGCTGTGCAATGTTCCAGCAGAATGCTACATTTAAAACACCCTGACGGAATAAGTTGATCTCGTCACCACCTGCGATAGAAGCATCAAATCCGATTGCTTTGGAATCAACAAGTGCCTGGATTGCTTTTACGTTCTCAGCGGAATCTGCTGTATATTTTGTGTGATCTGCGTCTGTGAATGTTCCACCGTAAAGGTTGTTGATGAGGGCTCTTGTTCCCTGGTCACCACCCTGACCACTACAGTAAACAGCACCTACGGTCTGTCCTGTGTGAGCATAAACAGCGTCCATTGCTTTGAAGAAATCATCTGTTGTCCATGTATGGTTCTCAGCGTCTACATACTGCATAGCGTCAGCTTCCTCAAATACTGTTTTGTTGATCGCCATACAATGTGCTGTCATACAAAGCGGATATTCATAAGTAGCCCCCTCTTTGTTCACACATGCGGATAATACAGATTCATAAATTTCAGATTTATCTGTGTCATCCAGAATATCGGATAAGTCAACCATCAATCCTTTAGCTCCCCAGTTTGCAACCAGACGTTCCGGTCCTTCCATGATAAGGTCTGGAGCCTGTCCACCTTCGATCGCTGTATTTACCTGATCATCACCGTTTGTGTAATCAAGATATTCCACTGTCACATTGATTCCCGGATACTCCTTGTTGAAATCCTGAATTAAGGAATCAACTGTCTCTGCATTGCCCCATTCACCGATTGGATATGTCCATAAGGTAATGTCTGCCGAAACATCAGAGCCGCCTGCCTCTCCTGCTTCTGCGGTCTCTGTTGTCTGAGTTTTTTCAGGAGCTGTTGTTGTGTCACTGCTTCCTGTTGTCTCAACTGTTGTTCCACAGCCTGCCAATAAGCTTGCTGCCATTGCTCCCACCAGTAAGGTAGCCAAAACTTTCTTTTTCATATTCTTCTTCTCCTTTTCTTAAAAGATTCTATCTTTCGAAGTAATTATATTTTAGAAAAATATTTTCATTTTGTCCATATACGTTTTGTACTAATTTCATTTTGAAAATATAGTACATTTGCACATAAATCCGTGCATATTAGCTTTTAAATAGTGCTAAGTATATGTTTTATACCTACAATTCCGCATATTCATCCTTTTTCCTTTTGTTTTCGCATGAAAATATTTTTCATTTTTATGTTTTTATCTTGCAGTACATTTCATTTTGACATATACTTTTATATAGTAAATATTAATGTGTTTCTGTAAACGCTTGCTTACGCAGTAAAACACAGGGTAAACAGTGACACTCGCTTCATTTTACAGGGGATTAAATTATGATTAATAAGAATTTCTGGGATCTGCTTACGGAAAAGCAGGATTCACTCACCAAATCAGGTACGATCATCGCAGATTACCTGACAAAACATGCCGAGGAAGCGCAGTTTTTATCAATTTCCTCACTTGCCAAGGCATGCAATATGGCAGAAGCCACCATTTACCGTTTCTGTAAACAACTCGGATTTGAAGGTTATAATGAAATGAAGATTTCACTTGCGCAGGCAAATGTGACACCGACACCGTTTTCTTCCTATTCTTTAGATCCATCCATGCCGACATCTTCATTATGTGATAATGTATGTGCTTCTTTTCAGGCGGCGATCAGTAACACTATGAGCGTTCTTGATTTTGACGCAATTGACGAGGCTGCGCTTCTCTTGCAGCGCGCAACCTCCGTTTACTGTCTCGGCCAGGGTGGCAGCCGGGTTCTGGCAAATGACATCTGGGTGCGCTTCGCCACGATCTCCAATAAATTCCGCAACTGTGGTGACAGCCACACGCAATTGATCGCCGCAAGCCTCATGGGTCCAGGTGATGTCATTTTATTCGTTTCCTACTCGGGCTCCACGCATGACATGATGGACACTTTATCCGTTGCCAAAAAGACCGGTGCAAAGATCATCCTGATCACGCACTATCCGGATGCACCAGGCACAGCACTTGCAGATGTCGTCCTCCTGTGCGGCGCCCTGGAAACACCATTGGATGGCGGCAGTATCCCGGTCAAGGTCAGTGAGTTATTCGTTGCCGAATCGCTTATCATGCGTTATCTGCTCGACAACCGCGAGCTTGCAAAAATCGCCCGCGATAAAACCAGTGTTGCCATGGTGGCAAAGTTTTTATAACCGGGACTCCTATAATGTCGTATCGCAGGGCAAAGATAAAGAACTTTCCCAAGAAAAAACAAATTTATTGTTTTTTCTTGGGAAAGAGAATACAATAAATGCATGAGATTAAAAAGGAAGGGTAAGTAAAAATATGCTTCGTACAGGAAAAGACAAGAAAATTATTCATGCAATCGTGCATATGCAGCCCATAGAGGAACGGAATGGATCTCAGGAGCTTTTGGAGGTTCATGAAAGACTGATGAAGGGAAGGAAATCCTTCGAAGAGGTTGTCAGCAATACACTTACTTCCGCAATGGGAATGAGTGCCTTGGATTTGCAGGTGAATGACCGGGTAGAGGAGCTCCAGAATATCAGTGGTAACTTATCTGCGCTGGCCAGTGATTTAAATGAAACCTCTCGGCAGACAACAGAAATTACAAGCGAGGTTGCCAAAGCTCATGAGATATTATCAGCTTCTATTGCAGAAATCTCTTCTAACACGGCAGATAGCTTAGAGGAAATTAAAAAAAGTCAAAAAAATATTGAAAATATTGAGCGTCTGTCCCATCAGGCCTCCGAAGACTCTAAAAACATGCAGACAGATATGGCTGCACTGAGGTCAGTAATTGACCAGATGCAGACAGTGATTGCAAATATTAATGCAATTTCCAGCCAGACGAATCTGCTTGCTTTGAATGCCTCTATAGAGGCAGCCAGAGCGGGTGAGGCCGGTGCAGGCTTTGCTGTTGTTGCAGATGAAATCCGCCAGCTAGCTGATGAAACAAAGACACTGACAGACAATATGGGAAAATTTGTAGGAGATATTCAGGCAGCTTCCAGTCAGAGCGTGGAGAGTGTGGAGACAACGGTAAATGCATTGGGGCTGATTCATGATAATCTTGTTGTTGTAGTTGAGGTAAATACAGATAACCGTGAACGTTTAAAAGAGATTAATGAAAGCCTTACTAATATTACTGCTACAGGCGAAGAAATCAGCAGCTCCATGAATGAAGTGGATAGCCATATCGGTTTTCTGAATCAAAGACTGGATGGACTGAATGCGGATGCAAAGAATCTGGATCAGTTAAGCCAGCAGCTGTCCAAGGTTATAGCCCCTATGTGTACGATTGAAGATAATCTGAATCATACAGCTCAAAGCATGGGAAAAATGGCACATGACAGCTTTTATATGCCGGATAATGCTATGTTTATCGAAAATGTAAATAAGGCTATTACGGCACATAAGAACTGGCTGAAGACACTGGATGAGATGATTTGTAATGAAAAACCGCAGCCGCTGCAGACAAACGAGCATAAATGTGGATTTGGACATTTTTATTATGCAGTCAAGCCGCAGAATAAGGAAATCCAGGCTGTATGGCAGGAAATTGAAGGAAAGCACAAGCAGCTGCATAGCTATGGAGCTCAGGCAATTGCTGCATTGAAGCATGGCAATCCGGAGGAGGCGAGGGCTGCTTATAAAAAGGCAGAGGATATTTCAAAGACCTTGCTGGCAGATTTTGATACGGTAATTAAGCTGTCTCAGAAGCTGGACAAGGAGGGAATCCGGGTATTTGAATAGTACCGATCGTTTTTTAGAATTATGATTTCCGGAGAAATATTATCTCAGGATGCTTCTGATTTTTCCACTATCTCCCAAAGCACAAATTGCCGACTTTTTGACATTTCAAAAAGTCGGCAATTTGTGCTTTGGGAAGATATGTTTATGTTTTATTGAAGCTTGCGGAAACCCAAGAACTAGATTTTAAATTTTCCAATCAGTTCTACCATAGCTTCAGCCTGATTCTTCTGTTCCTCACTGATTACTGCTGTTTCTTCCGATATTGCCGAGTTATTATCAACAATTCCTACAATCTCTGCTATTGTTGTACCATTCTGTACAGCTGCTATCGTTGTTTCAATCAACTGTGTTGTTTTTCCAGCATTCCTCTTTGCTTTGCAGCTTCTATTTTATCCATACGCATTCGTTGTTTACCGTGAACACTCGAAAAAATATTCTACGTTATTGGTACAGTTATTTGCGAGATGATATGCTAGTACATCGAATAATAAGTTTCTGTCAGTAATGTATGGAAGCACTGCATTAACTCAAATAAAAGAAAAAATCCTCTTATAACATTTTATTTCATCTCAGATAAAGCATCTTCATCTGCAACAATGATTACATTCGGATGCAGTCTCAAAACGGAACCCGGAACCTGCGGAGTGATCGGTCCGTTTACAACCGCATTCAATGCTGCTGCCTTGTCTTTTCCGCTGACAACAAGCAAGATCATTTTTGCACGAAGAATCGTTCCAACGCCCATTGTGTATGCCTGTTTTGGAACATCATCAGCACTTGCAAAGAAACGTTTGTTAGCCTCGATCGTACTCTCTGTCAGGTCAACAACATGAACATCCTGTGGGAAAGAATCACAAGGCTCGTTAAAACCGATATGTCCGTTACGTCCGAGTCCTAACAGCTGAAGATCAATACCGCCAAGAGAATCAATCAGTTTTTCATATCTCTCACACTCGTTGGCACTGTCAAGGTTCATTCCGTCCGGAAGAAAATGATAATCCGGTCTGATGTTGACTCTGGAGAACAAATTTTTGTTCATAAAATACCAGTAGCTCTGATCATTTTCTTTTGGAAGTCCTTTGTATTCATCCAGATTTACCGTTGTGATCTTAGAGAAATCCAAGTCTCCTTTTTTATACCAGTCTACTAACTGGTCATAAGTTCCGATCGGGGTAGATCCTGTTGCAAGTCCAAGTACACTGTCATCTTTTAAGATCATCTGTGCTGAAATAATGTTTGCAGCTTTTCTGCTCATGTCACGATAGTCTTTGGTTCTGATAATTTTCATTTTCAATCTCTCCTATCTGTCTTCATTTCCGCGCAATGTGCGCTGTACTTCTCTCTGGATCTTCTCAATACGCATACGGTCGTCATTCACATAGGCTGCATACAAAATATCAATCATCAAAAGCAGTGGAAACTGCGGTGAGATCAGATTTCCATGATTAAGATGCTGCAGAGAAGGAACCAACAATACTTCATTGCAAAAATCCTCATAGGTCTGCCGGTTTTTCCCCGTAATAAGCATTGTCCTTGCCCCCTGCTGAAAACCTCTGTCGAGCATATACAAAATCTCTGATTTTGTACCGCTCAAGCTCAGCCCGATCATCAGGTCATGCCGGTTTAAAAAAACAGACTGCATCCTCATATCCTCATTATCCCGAAGTGCTGTCATGTCTATACCGATCCAGCGGAATCTTGTCGCCATTTCCTCTGCCGCTAAGCCGGAGCTGCCCCGTCCACAGACAAAAACACGTCTCGCCCACTTGAGTTCTGTCACGATCCGGTGAATCTGCCCTTCGTCCAGCAGACTGTAAATCTTGTTCAAAAGATTCTGATAGGTATCTAAAACCAATCTGGACTGCTGCTGCTCCACAGCAGATTTTTCCACATAGGAATTACGAAATTCATACGTGAACTCCCGGTAACCGGCAAAACCACATTTTTTTGCAAAACGTGACAGTGACGCCACGGAAACGGAAAGCTCTTTCGATACCAGTTCCGCCGAAAGCCGTTCCGGCCGCGCCTGTTTTAAAAAGTAATCTGCGATATACCGTTCTGTCTCTGTATACTTTTCATAATTTGCTTCAATGATCGGAATGATCGACTTTGCATATTCGTCCATGTCTGTAGCATAGCCTCCTTGCAGTTTATTTTCAATCATTATACACTTTTTAGAAAGTATTTTCACTAAAATAGATCACTTTTTCCAATTTCCATGCGAAAAAATCCGCCGTTTTTTATTCACAATGACGAATCCATGGGAATGTTCTTTCATAGAGAATTTTCTTTTATATAAGAAATCAGCTCGTCCACCTGCGCAAATGCAAGGACTGTCACCGGTCTGACGTCCAATAACTAACTGCCTCTTTCCGATTGTATTCGGCTTTTTATCGGTATAGCTCCTTCAATTCAATTAAACTGCGATTTTCCCGTTCCTCGCACGCAAACCCGGATTTTGAGAAAAATCCGTATTTATAACATTCCAATCCCGTCTGTTTTACCTGCACAATCTCTTTCTCAATCATCTGCTCTGTCACAGGTTCTTTCCGGAATTTTGCTTCATAGAAAATATATCCTTTATCATCTAATGTGACGATGTCAAACTCTCCATTTTTTCTTTCCACCGGATCATCATAGTAATACTTTCCTATTTTTTCAAAAATCTCATCCATGCATCCCATTCGGTTTTTTCGGATCAGGTATTGCCGGCATACATCCTCAAATATTTTTGGAACATATTTTGTTTCAAAATCCTCGGAAATATATTTTTCATAAAAGACCTCTGAATCCATAATATTCATACGGGATATATTTCGGAAAATATATTTATAATAAAATAATGAAAGATTATCTGATATAAAATAACCCGACTTTTTCCTATTATTTTCATCATTGATCGGTGCTTCCTTTGCAACCACATCCATTCGGATCAGCTTATCAAGAATATCAACAAGAGCCGGACCACTTGATACATTGGACTGATCAAGGATATCTTTATATCTGGAAAAACCTTTTGACAATGCTTCAAATACTTCATTGGCATTTGTAATCTTTGATATTTCCGAGTTTAAATACATTGACACTTCGTTTTCCAGACGTGCTCCCGGTGATGCGATCAGATCTATGATATTCTCTCTCACACTTTTCTTTTCATCAATCAACCGGTTATAGTATGGGATTCCTCCAAATACACTGTAAATCCTGACTTTGTCCTCATCTGAAAAACCAGCATAAAACATTGACGATTCGTAATAATCCATTGGTTTCAGATTTAATGTAAGATCAATCCTTCCATATAATGGATTTTGTCTGGCAAGAAGTTCCTTCATCGTATCTACATAAGAACCGCAGATAATAAGCTTCATATTGGAAGAATCCCGGTATTCATCACTCACAGACTTTAACACGCTGTCAAGTCCTTTCACATTTTCACGCAGATAAGGATATTCGTCCAAAACAAGAATGAGTGGCTTTTTTTCTGATGCTTGAAATAAAAATCTGAGCAGACTTTCCATATCCGCAAATGCTGGTTTTGGAAAATTGAATATTTCTCCCACCAGTTCTGAAAGACTGTCAACATTATTCTGTTCGGTTGTCTGTTTACATTCATAGTAAATACTCTTTATTTCCGTCTCTTTGAGTACCTGCTTGATCAGTTCACTTTTTCCAATCCTTCTTCTTCCATAGATCAAAGCAATCATCTGACCTTCTGTATGAAACATGGAATACAATTTTTTTCTCTCTGTCTCCCTGCCGTAAAATTTTCTCATAATACGCCTGTCTTTCTCTTTTTCAAAATTGACAATCCCTATAGATAAACTTTCGCTCTGTCAAACTAATATGTTGCATATTAGCAGCTGATATACTCAGTATAATTATCATCTACAAAAAAGTCAATTTTTATTCGGTTGCAACCGAGTCAGTCGTGACCGAATAAAATTTCACCTTACAACACGCTCAGGTCGATCTCGTAAATCAGTTTTTCCGGTTCCTTTTCCTGCGTGAAAAAAAGAATCATATACCACGGCAAATATAAAACATCTCCCTCTCGTTCTACATTTGATTTTGAGAAAACAATATTTTGCTCAAATTTCCACTGTTCCACCTTCATTGCATGATCCATTGCCAGATGCTTTTTGAAATCATTTCCAGATTTTATCTCCACAAGCTCCGTATGCAGTCCCTTCTGCAAAACAAAGTCCAGTTCTCCAATTTTTTTGGAATCATAATAGTGCAGTTCAAAACCATTTGACTTCAGGTTTTGTGCAAAAGCATTTTCCAGAATACTTCCCATATTGA
>ERZ840371.3632-NODE-3632-length-12314-cov-4.487071_pt1 | contig 12314 bp, 10 predicted proteins | sample MGYA00519937_ERZ840371 | MGnify/ENA primary metagenome ERZ840371 (study PRJEB31850, sample SAMEA3708873) | human gut metagenome | biome: human gut; feature: human-associated habitat; material: faeces | place: China | collected 2014 ... | reverse complement strand
TTATTTATTTTTTATCATATACCTGAAGTCTAAAGTGTGGACAATTACAAGATTGAAAAACTTAAGTGGTGTGTATGTTGAGTGTTATCGTTTTTCAATTTTTGTAGTGACAGACAGTGTTTATTATAAATACCAATACAGTAAAACATACACACCTACCAGTGGTTTCGATAACTGAAATTATTGAATATTATAAAAATGGTTATATGTCGGCGACCGTAGGAACACGCCTGCACTTAGCGAGTGGATGATCGTAAGATCATTCAGGAGCTTAGTACAGCTGCGTAGTGAGTCGAGCGAGAGCGCGTCGCAGACATATAACCATTTTTATAATATTCCACCAATAATTTCAGTTATTTAAATCAAAATCTACTGATCTAATCGGTTTACAGCGCTGATCAGTGCTAATACAGAAGCAGTAATGATGTCTTCGTGGATTCCGGATCCCCAAGTAACATTACCATTTGGTTCTTGAACTCCAACATAAGCACAAGCCTGAGAGTTAGAACCAACATTTAAAGCGTGTTCCTGATAAGTAACGATAGAGTAATGCATATCACTGTGTCTCTGTAAAGCGTTACTTACAGCATCCAGACGACCATTTCCTTTTCCGTGGTATACTTTGTGTACGCCATATTTGTTCAGGATAATTTCTGTTGAAATTCCACCGTGTTCCTGTTTGAAGTGTACTTCGAGTAATTCAATTGGATCACAAATATTAACATATTTTTCGTTGAATACTTTTAATACTTCTTTTGGCTGTAATTCTTTATGTGTATGGTCGGAAACATCTTTTACAGAATAACCAACTTCTTCACGCATTTTAGTTGGAATACGAATACCATATGTTTTTTCCAGAAGGAATCCGATACCGCCTTTTCCAGACTGGCTGTTAATACGGATAACATCTGCTTCATATTCTCTTCCAAGATCTTTTGGATCAATTGGCAGATATGGTACAGTCCATTTATCGCAGTCATGTGTTTCACGCCACAGCATACCTTTGGCGATAGCATCCTGATGAGAACCGGAGAAGGCAGCAAATACAAGCTTTCCTGCATATGGCTGTCTTTCATATACATGCATTCTTGTTACTTTTTCATATACTTTTACGATATGTGGCAAGTCTGTAAAGTCTAAGTTTGGCTCTACACCATGAGCATACATATTTAAAGCTAATGTAATGATATCTACATTACCTGTACGTTCTCCATTACCAAATAATGTTCCTTCCACACGATCGGCTCCTGCAAGAACAGCTAATTCTGTATCGGCAACACCTGTTCCACGATCGTTATGAGGATGAACAGATAACACAACATTATCTCTGTATTTTAAGTTCTCGCTCATAAACTCAATCTGGCTTGCGTAAACATGAGGCAGAGAGTGGGAAACAGTAGCAGGAAGATTGATGATACATTTCTTATCAGGTGTTGGCTGCCAGATATCAACAACAGCGTTGCATACCTCAAGTGCATACTCTGGTTCTGTTCCTGTAAAGCTCTCCGGACTGTATTCGAAAAGGAAGTTTCCTCCATCAGCTTCAGCAAGTTCCTTTAATAACTTGGCACCTTCAATAGCAATCTGCTTAACTTCTTCCTTAGACTTCTTGAATACCTGTTCTCTCTGTGCTAATGAAGTAGAATTATATACATGAACGATTGCTCTTGGAGCTCCCTTAACAGCTTCAAATGTCTTCTTAATAATATGTGGTCTTGCCTGGGTAAGAACCTGGATTGTAACATCATCAGGAATCATATTTTTCTCAATAAGTGTACGGCAGAACTCATATTCTGTCTCAGAAGCTGCCGGAAAACCAATCTCAATTTCTTTAAATCCAACTTCAACTAACATCTGGAAGAATTCAAGCTTTTCATCAAGACTCATAGGTTCAACAAGAGCCTGGTTACCATCTCTTAAATCAACCGAACACCAGATTGGTGCCTTATCAACATACTCCTTGTTAACCCAGTCATTGCACTTAACTGGTGGCATAAAATAGCCTCTTTCATACTGTCTGTAATCAAACATTCCTAAAACCTCCTGAAAATATAAATATGTATTGTTAATAAGTAAAGGCTTCCTTAAAGATAAGCATAAAAAAATCTTTCGTCCATGGGCAATTCCACCCAAAGAGACGAAAGATAAATCTCACGCGTTACCACTCTTCTTCATAGCTATGCTATGCACTCACTGAATACGTACAACAAATGTGTTGTATTATATTCTGTCCACTATAACGGTTGGCTTCCGGCTACTCCTACTTCTCATAATGATTTCAGGTAGCAGCTCCAAGGCGAGTTCAATAAGTTCCTTCGACTGCCTCGCACCACCCGGCAGTTCTCTGACTCTGGTTCCTATCTAATAGTCCTCTTCACAGCATTTACTTATTATGTACGCTTATTATACTTGTCATTTTTTATAAAGTCAAGCATAAATTCAAGTTCTTCTTTGGAAATATTCTTATCAGAATATCTTGCTTTCTCATAACTTGCTGTAATTCTGTCTGCAGCATCAGCATCGTCAGTTATTCTGTTTATTGTTATATCCTGTGGCTGCATATTTTCAAGTGATTTACCATCCGAATCCCTGGCTGCCTTTGATGATTTTATTGCTGCTTTTCTGAATGCCTTCCTGTACTGCATATTAACAGGCATATTCTTAGCTTCTTCTGCTCTCTGACGTCTCTTTATCCTTGCTTCTGTTCTTCTGTCATTGCCAATGAATTCAATCTCATCACCATTATTATCCTGTGACTTTTTGAAATTCTTGGCATATCTGATAATCATATAGACAATAAATACAACAAGTGCAATTACAAGAACTATTGCAAATGCTGTAAATAATGCACTCATAACAGGATTATCAGTAAATGCAAGGTCGTTATCTCCCTTTACCACATCATCATCAGTGACTGGATTCACGGAATCTTCGGGCATCGTAGAGACTTCTTCTTTCTCTCTTATAAGTCTTAAGAACAGCTTCAGCACTATCCTTACAACTGCTACAAAACCTGAACCAATCAGTGTAAATATATTGCCATAATCCCCACTATAGAACAGAATCATGCCAAGAATCATAAGTCCTGACACAACCATGACCATTATCATGTTAATTCCTGTAATTCTCTCAGCAGGAAATTCTGATTTGCCAGCATTACTTATAAACAGAGAATTAAGCTCTTTTAACTGGTTAGCAAGAAAAGCAAGCAGAACAAACAGCACAAATAATACTGTTTCATAGTTAACAAGCAGTCTGTTGCCTGCTGAACCGCCATAAAGACTTCCTGCGACCATAACCAGACAATACAGAGGTGACATTCTCTCTCCTGCCTGCAAGGCAGCTTTCTTGTCTTCCTGAGTTACATCAGCAAACTGATTCCCATAAAGCGGTTCATTCATATATTCAGTTTTTCTTGCATTAGCCACTCTTATGCTTACAGACCTTATACACACAGCAAGTACACTTACAAAATATGCTGTAGACTCTGCATCTCCATTACCAATTATAATGGCTGTTATAAGCAAAGCAGCATGAATCAGCATAAATAGAAAATTCTTATGTATATTCTTTCTTGCCGCATAAGTTATAATAACCGGAACTGCCATAAGCAGTGTTGCAATAATATAACTGTCAGGTTTATTCGTAAGTCCCAATATAACAAATGCAGAAAATGCGAACGCTACAATAAACTGGCTTATTATATCTGTCAATGTTCTTATTGTTCTCAGTTTATTATAATTATAAACTCGTCCCGACTCATTCATATGTTATCTCCTGATAAACTTATTTCACTTCCCAGCCCTCTGGTCTGATACCACAATAATCAAGGCTGTATTCTCCACCAGTCATATATGGAACAATCCATATAACCTGTCCATACTTTTTCTCAAACTTCTGCATAGTCTGCTGCAGCTTCTTTCTTCTGCTCGCTGATATAACAACATATACACTGTTGTCACTACTCTGGACAGAAACATTTTCTATAAATGTTCTGTTAATAAGCGCTGCAAACTCTTCTTTTTCAAGCTTTAAATCCATTCTTGCAAGTACAGTATTAATACTTCCAAGATGTCCAACTCCTGCTCCTTCTCTTATACCAACTGCTTCCTTTGTGTCAACATCACATGCATTACTAATAAGAGAGACATTAATTCCCTGTCTGATGAATTCTTCCGCCACAGAAGCTGCAAGACTTATTGCTTCTTCATTAACCGAATCATATGTAAGCATTCCATCATCCTCAAGATTAAGAAGAATACATACATTACGGCTGACTGACTCATTATATTCATTAACACACAGATTACCTGTTCTCGCTGTTGCCTTCCAGTTCACATTCTTTAGGCTGTCGTTGCTTGTATAATCTCTTATTCCTCTGAACACAAATGGATCTTCAAGCATATATTTCTTACGTTCTGCTTCTCCTGATATTCTGCTTCTTATAAAGCTGAATCTCTTACTATCCACAGTCTTAGGATAAACTGTTATCTCACAGGTACTACCCACTTTGAGAACATTAATCTCATTCATAAATGGTCCGGCAAATGTAAGCTGTACTCCTGATATTCTGAACACACCTCTGTGATTGCATTTAACAGGAATTCTTCTTGTAATTCTCTGATTAGCCAGAAATGAGAACACATCATTGCGGTATGTAAGGTCTGACACACTTGAATTAGTATCTGTTCCAGGAAATTCAAGTTCCCTGTCCACCTGAAACTTAAGATTCACACATGGCAGCGGCAGACGTTTTTCGTTGGATATAACCTCAACAACATTAACTGTTTCGCCATTTACAACATGCTTTTTCTCAAATTCAAGAGCGACACCCAGCCCCTTATTCCAGTTATAACGAAATACAAGCTTAATTGCCAGATATACTATAAGTACACCAATAAGCATCAATAATACATTCATTATCTTTTCCAATCTTCAGTAGGAACTGCTGTGTTATTAACAACATGTTCTATAATCTGTTCTTTATTATCCATATTCATGTAACCTGTCTGTAACACAATTCTGTGTGCCCATACTACAGGTGCAAGTATCTTGATGTCCTCTGGTACAACATAATCTCTGCCTGCAACATACGCATATGCTCTCGCCGCATTGAGCATACCAAGAGTTCCTCTCGGGCTTACACCGATTGATACATTATCCTGCTGTCTTGTCATCCTTGCCAGTTCAACAATATAATCAATAAGCACTGGGTGAACATATACATTTTTCACATCTTCTTTCATTGCAACAATATCTTCACATGTCGCAACTGTTGAAAGTTCTTTAGAAGGATCTTCTTTTATGAATCTGTTAAGAATAAGTACCTCATCATCTTTCTCTAGATAACCCATGTTAATCTTCATAAGGAATCTGTCAAGCTGTGCCTCAGGAAGCTGATAAGTTCCTGCTGTCTCAATAGGATTCTGTGTTGCAATTACAACAAATGGTTCTTCTAACTTAGAATATTCACCATCCACAGTAACCTGATGTTCCTCCATACATTCAAGCAATGCTGACTGTGTTCTAGGTGTTGCCCTGTTAATCTCATCTGCAAGAATAACATTAGCGAATACCGGACCTCTTCTGAATACGAATTCACCCTCTTTCTGGTTAAACACATGCACACCTGTAATATCTGAAGGAAGCAGATCTGGTGTAAACTGAATTCTTGAAAATTGTCCATCAATGCTCTTTGCAAATGCTTTCGCCATCATAGTCTTACCTGTACCCGGAACATCTTCAAGAAGAACATGTCCACCAGCAATAATACTTGTCAGAACAAGTTCTGAAACATTTCTTTTTCCCACAATCACCTTACTTACATTATCTAATATATCTGAAGCCTTACTCATAATACCTCCTCGTAACACGAAATTTAAACTCAGATAATTATAACAAAAACACTGCCAGAACAGCAAGTGTCTGACAGTGTTAATAGGTTAAATAATTATGAACTTTTGATGAATTTAATTATCTGTAGGCATCTCCTGATTAACATCAATACCTCTTGGAGCAACAGGTGTTGAGAACACAATCTGTGTACTTGTTCTTCCGAACTTCTGAAGCTGGCCGATAAATGTATCAAGTTCCATGGTACTTGGGAACATAACTTTTAATAGCATTGAATAATTGCCTGTTACACAGTTACATTCAACAACATTAGGGCATGACTTGATAAATGGATAGAAATCTGGTTTCTGCACAGGAGCAACTTCAAGATTAATAAATGCTGTTATATGATATCCCAGCTTTAACTGATTAATCTTAACTTCATATCCTTCAATAATCTCTTCCTTCTCAAGTCTCTCAATTCTTGCTGAAACAGCCGGTGATGAAAGGAAAACATTCTCGGCGAGTGCCTTTAATGGCATTCTTGCATTCTGCTGTAATAATGTAATTATCTTCTTATCGATTTTATCCATGGCGTGAACCTCCAGATTATAATATTCGTTGTAAATGCTATTAATTTAACCAAAAAGGGGACAATCCTAGCGTTGATGCTAAAATCGTCCCCTTTGACTTAAATTATTAACTTATACATAATATACACCTTACATAATAAAATAGCAAGTGTTTTTTCTTTATTTTCATTGCTTTTATACATAATATTTGTTAGAGTAGAGAAAATACTAAAGCCATTACTGGCAGAACGGAGACATTATGGAGAATAATAATCAGGAATATAACACAGTAACTCTTATGCTTGACGATAACACAGAATGTGAATGTGCAATAATACGCATATTCCCTGCTGGAGATAACAACTATATAGCACTTCTTCCACTTGATGGTGAAGCTGCAGACAACGATGAGGTATATCTTTACAGATACAAGGTTGAAGGCGACAACGAACCTGTACTTGAGAATATTGAATCTGATGAAGAATATGAGCTTGTATCTGAAGCATTTGACGAAGAATTAGATGCTATGGAGTATGAAGATCTGTACGAAGAAGAGGATAACGAGCAGTAAGAAGCTCTTCTATAAAGCGTGAACGGGTTGTATCTTTGTTGTACCTCTGCTTGGGATACAGAAGATACAACTTTTCTTTCGCCCTCGTCATCGCAACATAAAAAAGTCTCCTCTCCTCTTCAATCTGCTCATCTAAAACCGCCTTATTATACGGTATTATTCCCTCACAGACATCCATTACCAGTACAATCTTATATTCAAGACCTTTAGAGCCGTGCATTGTAAGCATATGCACACCGTCTGCTGTATTATTCTGTCTGTCTTTATCGCACTGCCTGATGTATTCTGCAATACCATCAAGCCATTGTGACAGACTCATATACTGTGAAGCCCTGTGTGCCAGTTCATCAAGCACATTATATAATTCTTCCTTATCAGCCTTGTGTTCATATATATAATTCCTTATATACTCATCATAACCAACACCCTTTCTTATATAATTAACAGCTGCAAATGGAGACATACTTCTTATCATACTAATATCAGACACCAGCTTTTCTACCTGTTTATTCATCTGTTCATTCCCCTCATAGCCTCTCTTCAATGCATTAATATCTGCCGGCTGTGTAATATATGAACGGCTTATATATCGGAGTGGCTTATTAATAATCCGCAGAAAGTCTATTCTTTCCCTGCTGCCAAGTGCTATCCTTATATATGTAAGAATATCCTTACTTATCCAGTGCTCATATATATCCTGTACTACTGAATAATCGCAGCATGGAATCCCATCACTTTCAAGCCTTGACATATACATATTCCCAATTACATTAGTTCTTGATAACACAGCAATGTCATCAGCTGCTATTCCAGTATCAATCAGTCTTCTTATCTCTGATACAAGAAATGCTTTCTCATCATTCAGACTGTTAAATTCATATACAGACACAGTATCTCCTTGTGAATTGTACGTCGTTATATCTTTATAATAACGATGCTCATTCTCCTCTGCTACAGCCCTTGAAGCAAACACAATATTGCCCGTTGACCTGTAATTAATACACATGTCAATTCTCACTGCATCACTATAATACTTATTGAAATCTAACATTATCTGTGGAGCAGAACCCCTGAATCCATATATACTCTGGTCATCATCCCCCACCACAAAAAGATTTCTGTATTCATCAGCAAGAATCCTCACGACATCAAACTGTGCCTTATTAATATCCTGAAATTCATCTATCAGAATGTACTTATACTTATTCTGCCACGCTCTCCTGTAATCTTCTCTCTGCATCAGAAGCTCGCGGCACTGTACAATCATATCATCAAAATCAATCAGATGTTTTCTTACAAGCATATCATCATATGCCCTATACATTATTCTAAAACTCTGTGGTGGAATACATCTGCTCTCATATTCATCTATATTAACAGCTTCACCCTTAACACAGCTTATCTCAGATAAAACACCAGCTACAGCTTCCTTCTCATCATCATACTCCAGTTCAAGCCTGCACATCTGGTCTTTCACGAATTCATGCTGTATCTGCGGCTTAATAATACAGTGTGCAGAATAATTATATGCTGCCTTAAGTATTGTAAAAAATACTGCATGAAATGTGCCAAACGTCACTGCAGAGTTTCTGCCCTCTGACAACCCCTTAAACTTAAGCTTCATCTGTTCAGCAGCAGCCTTAGTAAATGTAATAACAAGAATATCTGATGGATTAACGCCGTACCTCTCAATCAGATATCTTACCCTGTGTGTAAGAACCGTGGTCTTTCCAGAACCCGGTCCTGCAATTACCATGCACGGTCCTGTATTATGTTGTATAGCCTGAATCTGTGCTTCATTAAACTGCAAAAGCGGCACCCCTTATGATAATCTTACACAAATAAATGTATACTAAGATTATATAAGTGTACCGCCACCATGTCAACTTAATAATATATATTTTATATTTTATTAATAACTAGTTATATTATCATCAGAATCATCAGTATTAGAAATATCCTTGATAACAACATAATATTCAACCTGTGGATTAACCTGTACAAGAACCCTGTCACCCTTCTTATGTCCAAGAAGAGCCTTGCCAAGCGGCGACTCTATACTGATCATACCACTTAACGAATCAGCCCTTATTGTAGTAACAATCTTAATAGTCTCAGTACTTTCATCATCCTCATACAATACCTCAACCGTATTATTAACGCCAACCTCATCATCTGCTGATGAATCATCAATAACAGTCGCATTCTTAATCGTTCTCTGCAGATATCTTATTCTGCTTTCATTCTTATTCTTAAATCTTTTCGCTGCATGATACTCGAAATTCTCACTTAAATCCCCCTGAGCCCTTGTCTCCTTGACATCATCAAGTGCAGCCTTTCTTACCTCATGTATCCTGTACTCAATCTCTTCTTCCATCTTTTTGATATCATTCTTAGTAAGTTCGTGTCCCATATCTATCCTTCTTTCTTACCTTTAATCAATTAAATAATACGAGTATATTTTGCCCTTTTAAGATACATTTTGCAAGTTTATTCTGTCTCGACTTTATTACTTGTCGGCTCATCAAGAAGCACGAATGGCGCGTCATGTAAAATGCTTTAGCAAGCCCGATTCTCTGCTTCTCTCCGCCTGATAACATATCTCCCAGTTCACCGACATTAGTGTCGTATCCATCAGGAAGCTTTGATATGAAATCGTGTACTGAAGCCTTTTTGCACGCCTCAATTATCTTCTCATCTGTTGCGTCAAGCTTTGCAATTGTTGATTTACCGCTTCCGCTTCTTCCTGAAATTCCAATAATGCTTCCTTTTAGAACCGGAATTGATACATCAGAAATTATAGTTTCCTCACCATATGAGAATGTAACATTTTCAGTAGCTGCACAATTAAATTCAACTTCCTCACAACCTGTGATATCCTTAGTTACCGGCGTTCATCAAGAATATCCAACACTCTGTTTCCTGCTGCAAATGTGTTCTGCAATGTACTTACAAGATTATCAAGTGCAACAACCGGTCCGAAATAACTCATCATTGCAACTACAGACACTAATTATTTATCAATAGCCTTTATCGCTGCTTCTGCTTCTTTCACATCTTCTATCGATATCCCTAACATGTCTGCCGCTTCCTCATATGTTCTTCCTGATAGGATATTCACTATTAATCTATAATTTCTTTCAATTGCTTTGCCAGCTCTGCTCTCCGCTTCATCAGCTTTTCGTTTTTCTTCATCAGCTTTTCGTTTTTCTTCTTCAGCTTTTCGTTTTTCTTCTTCAGCAAGTTTCTTTGCTTCATCTGCCAGTTTCTTCGCTTCTATTGCTTCCTGTATTGAATTCTTTGCATATTCTTTAGCATAATCTTCTACTATCTTGCACATTTCACTCTGACCTCCTTCTGTCTCCTTGAAATAGCTTATCGCATTGCTAATCTGTGGAAACTTATCATTATAAAATGCTTCTTTATTAAGCATTAACTGCAATAGTTCTGATTTGTCCGAGCCATCATTAACACAAGTGTTTGCAAATATTATATCTTCTCCATCTTTCACTGGAACGTAACTTTCATCATTCTTCATACACCTTGTTACATGCGTCACTGTCTGATTATTCTTTAAGACATCATACTCAGATATATATACAATTGTAACATCTGGAACATTCTTAAAATCAGCACCTTTAGGTGTATATTTTGCTGTCAACGCTGCCGCATGAAATCTTGTCCTTCTGATATCATCATTGGAATTTCCCTTCTGCACCTCAACATTGCAATATCTTCCATCTTGTGTCATGCATAACGCGTCTAATGTTATTTCTCTTTGAAAGCTCTGGACCACACTCTGTACAGAAACCTTCACAACCTGTAAATGTGGCATATCAAGAAGTGTTCTTAATATTTCTTCACATACACCCGGCTTTTCTCCCATCAATCTAAACAGTGCATCATCTATAATTCTAAGATTAGCTGCTGTTTCTTTTATTTCTTTTGAATATTCTTTTAAATTCCCCATACTCTTCCCCTTTTTACTTACGGCAGGTAATACCACATATAAGGATAGAGTGATTTCATTTGTCTTATATATTTATTATATACTACTCTTAAACCTATTTGCAATAGCATTCCCACCTTATTATCGCATTGCGTAATATTATTTATATAGTATATATCATATATCATTTCTAAAGTCAATATAGCAGTTATTTTTATCGTATAAATATATATAAATATATTTTATTCTTTCTCTTGCACTTCCTCATAAATACGCTATAATATATAAGTCACATTTAAATATCGGCGTGTGGCTCAGTTTGGTAGAGCGCGTGGTTCGGGACTACGAGGCCGCAGGTTCAAATCCTGTCACGCCGACTTATAAAAAGCTCATGCAGATTGAAGTAATCACATTTACCACAATCTGCATGAGTTTTTTATATTATTTATCCAATTATTCTATACAAGATTATTTTTAACATATGCCAGTGCTTTATTAACAGAAGGTAGGGATATAACTACAAGAGTTACCACTGCTTCAAGTCCGATATACGAGCCATTGTAAACAACTGAATAAAGTACCGCACTATTAAAAAATTCTGGTGTATACACAGCAAAGAATATCCAGCCAGACAAGAAAGAACATATAAATCTGCCTATAACTCCTATAATATATCCCTTCACTAGACCGTGTTTTGATTTAGAAAATACTCCTGACAACCCAAGTGCTCCAAAGCCTAATATATAATCAAGAAGCACCTGAGGAATATTCAGGATATATGGATCAAGTAATAACTGCAAAACTCCATATGCAATAGCTGCTGTCAGACCAGTCTTTATTCCATACCAGTATCCTATAAGCACTATGAATAACATACTGAACAGTGTTACAGAACCGCCCATTGGCAGTTTAATAACTTTAATCATGGAAGTCGCAACCGCAAGAGCCATAGCCATTGCTGCAAATGCAATATGTTTTACATTCAGTTTACTATTATTATCTCTTGCAAAACATCCTATAGTCATTAATAAGACACAGACAATTATTAATACCACATATCCTGAACCTGTAAGACCATATGAAACGCTGCCATCATCAAGTATTTTATTAACTAAAAAATTCATAATCTTCCTTTCATTATCTCTCATTCTTTTATATCCCGTAAAGAATATCCACATTTTCACTAAAAGTCAAGCATTAAAAAAGAGAGCAACAGGTTTTTATCACCTGTTGCTCTCCAATATTTTGTCAATTACTTTTTATTAGAACTTACCATTCTTAGCAGCTTCCTCAATGGAAACGGCTACAGCTACAGTAGCACCAACCATAGGGTTATTACCCATACCGATTAATCCCATCATTTCTACGTGAGCAGGAACTGATGAAGAAC
>ERZ840371.3621-NODE-3621-length-12337-cov-3.570835_pt1 | contig 12337 bp, 9 predicted proteins | sample MGYA00519937_ERZ840371 | MGnify/ENA primary metagenome ERZ840371 (study PRJEB31850, sample SAMEA3708873) | human gut metagenome | biome: human gut; feature: human-associated habitat; material: faeces | place: China | collected 2014 ... | reverse complement strand
TCATTTTCTTACTTAACCTGCACCACCAGATACTTGCTTGTGCTCCAGAACAGCTGCGGATTGTTTATCCTGAGCACATATTGGTCCTTGGCATCGCGCTGCAGTGTGTAGCTGCTTGACGGGTGCATGGTCAGTATGTTGGCGGACTTTGAATAGAGCTTTATCTCCTTGTCCACGCGTATGTCTATCTTTGTAAAGTAGTTCTTGTTGAAGTTGCCCTGCAACACCTTGCCCTTTAGGAGGATGTTCTGCTCCTTCAGCTCCTTCTTCGTGCCGAACGCGAACCATGCAGTGTTTATCTGCTTGTCCTGGTCGTTTATCGTCTTGGTCTTGTTCTCGTTCTCCCCTTTCAGGTCGTTGACGTTTGTGTTGAGGTCGGAGATAGCTGCATCAAGCTCGGCAATGTGTATGTCCTTTGCGTCAAGCTCTGCACGCAGCTGTCTCAACTGTATGTCCTTGTTGTCCAGTTGCTTTACAAGGTTCTCTATGGTGCGCTTCAGCTGCTCGCCCTTAAACGAGCTTTCGCGCATCTGCTGGCGCAGCTTCTCTATCAGTTCGCGGTTCTGTACAAGGCGCTGCTGTATGAACCTGATGTTCTCGCGTATCTCGCTCTCTTTGTTGGAACCCTCTCCGTCCTTTGCAATGAGCACACGGTTCTCGGCTGCGTTGATGTCGCGGAACCCCTCTTCGACATCGTTCAGCAATCCCATCATATCGTTTATCTCATTGTCTTTCTGCTCGATGATGCGCTGCAAGGAGTCTGTGGCGCTTACCGTTGTCTGTTCGGGAGCAGCCTTCTCGTTCTTGCATGCAGTCAGTGCAATGGCACATGCTGCAAATAATAATACCTTTTTCATAATTATAATAGTTTTGGTTTCATTCCTTTTTTGTATTCTTTCCGGCAACGACAATCACAAATTCGCCGCGCGGCTCTGTTGTCTCGAAGTGGGCTATGACCTCAGCCAGTGTGCCCCGTACGCTCTCCTCGTGTATCTTTGATATCTCGCGGCATGCACTTGCCTGACGGTCCCCGCCGAAATATTCGGCAAACTGCCGCAGCGTTTTCAGCACCCTGTAGGGCGACTCGTAAAAGACCATGGTGCGTGTCTCGTCCTTGAGGCTTTCAAGACGTGTGGCACGCCCTTTCTTCTGAGGCAGGAAACCTTCGAAACAGAAACGGTCGCAGGGCAGTCCGGAAGACACTATAGCCGGCACGAATGCCGTGGCGCCGGGCAGACACTGTACCGTAATGCCTGCCGCCGCCGCCTCGCGGACAAGATAAAAGCCGGGGTCGCTGATGCCTGGAGTGCCGGCATCGCTGATAAGTGCGATGTCTGCACCGCCTTTAAGACGCTCCACAATCCCGGCGGAGGTGCCGTGCTCGTTGAACTTATGATGCGATATAAGATGATTTTTTATGTCGAAGTGCTTCAGAAGAATGCCCGAAGTACGCGTGTCTTCCGCCAGAACCATGTCTGCCTCTTTAAGTATCCGTATGGCGCGGAAGGTGATGTCTTCCAGGTTTCCTACCGGAGTAGGCACTATATATAATGTACCCATGGTGCTTGTTGCTATGTATTGATATGTAACCTGACTGTCTCCACGGGACCGTGAGACCTTGTTATGGCACCCGATCCCTTTTCTCTGACAAATATACTTAATTAATCTACCATGGCAAAAAAACACTTTAAATCTTTGCAATTTTTAAAACGTCTTTGTATATTTGACTTCGTATTCTACTTCGTCTTATATACTTTCGCTCGGCAAAAAATAAATAAATTTGTTGTTTTGTTCTCGACTTATTCGTATATTTGCGGCATAATGGAAAGAAATTCGGAAGGTTGGGAGATGCACCGCCCGGGTAGGATAGAAGTGGTGTGCGGTTCGATGTTTTCAGGAAAGACGGAGGAACTGATACGAAGGATGAAAAGGGCAAAGTTTGCCAAACAGCGTGTGGAGATTTTCAAGCCGTCGCTTGATACGAGATATTCGGAGGTTGACGTCGTGAGCCACGACAGGACAACCATACCGAGCACGCCGGTAGACTCGTCGTCGAGCATATTGCTGCTGGCATCGGACATAGATGTTGTGGGCATAGATGAGGCTCAGTTTCTTGACGAAGGTCTTGTGGACGTATGCAACCAGCTCGCAAACAGGGGCGTAAGGGTTATCGTTGCCGGTCTGGACATGGATTTCAAGGGTGTTCCCTTCGGTCCTATTCCCGCGCTTTGTGCCGTTGCCGACGAGGTTACGAAGGTTCATGCCATCTGTGTGAAGTGCGGTGCGCTGGCATACGTGAGCCACCGCCTTGTCGAGAACGACAAGCGGGTGCTGCTCGGAGAGGTCAATGAGTATGAGCCGCTGTGCCGCGACTGTTACCGCAAGGCGTTGGAAGAGGAGCAGAAAATGAAGTGACCGCGGGTGTGTCCCGCCACAATGTGATATTCCGGTCTTCGGGTGTTTTTCACCATATTATCTTGTTATGGTGTCAATGCGGGACAAGTCTTGCATGTTGCATGCCTGTTTGTCATGACTTAAAATATAAATTATGTTTGAGCAAAAGATAACATTCGACAAGTTTATACGCTGGGCACTGGTTGCCATGCTGGTATTTGCCGTGCTGTTTGTGATGAACTGGCTGAGCGGTGTATTGCTGCCGTTTTTCATAGCGTGGCTGTTGGCATATCTGCTGTATCCGGTAGTTAAGTTCATGCAATACAGGATGAGGGTCCCCACGAGGGCACTCTCGATAATCGTGACGCTGATACTTGTCATTGCCGTCTTGGGCGGGATATTCTACCTGATAATACCTCCCATGATAGAGCAGTTTGAGAAACTGGGCGGATACATCACCAGATACATACAGCATGAGGCGAATGTCAGCAATACCCCGGACGCAATACGGACATGGCTGAACGACAACCAACACGAGATACGCCGCTTCTTTAACAGCAAAGATGTGGCGGAAGCCGTGAAGTCTGCCATGCCGAAGGTGTTCTCCGTGCTCGGGCAGACGGCGAATGTGATAATAAGCATAGTGGCATCGTTCATCACGCTGATGTACATGTTCTTCATCCTGCTCGACTATGAATATCTTTCAAACAACTGGATAAAGATTTTTCCAAAGTCGGTGCGCCCTTTCTGGCAGTCGCTGATGAAAGACGTTGAAAGGGAGCTTAACAACTATGTGCGCGGACAGTCGCTTGTTGCGCTAAGCATGGGGATACTGTTCTGTATAGGATTTACGCTCATCGACTTTCCAATGGCTATCGGACTGGGAATACTTATCGGCATAATGGACCTCGTGCCTTACCTGCATACGTTCGCACTGATACCGACAGCCTTCCTCGCCCTTATGAAAGCGGCAGATACGGGGCAGAACTTCTGGATAATACTTGCCTCGGCTGTGGCGATATTTGCAATCGTGCAGGTGATAATAGACATGGTAATCACTCCAAAGATAATGGGCAAGGCAATGGGGCTTAACCCTGCCATACTGCTGCTTTCGTTGTCGGTGTGGGGTTCGCTGCTCGGGTTTATCGGTCTTATCGTGGCACTTCCGCTTACCACTTTGCTCATTGCATATTATCAGCGGTATGTTACGAAAGAGACGGACACGCCGGAACAGGAAGGCGAATGACATTTTTACGGGGATATCGGCAAGACTGTGAGAGCGGTATCCGGAGACTTCACGTCATCGTGCCATGTCGGGATTTATGCGGTTTATGGCTTGTCTGTCGGAAAAAAGTGTTATTTTTGCAGTTGAGTTCAGTCTTATTAAATAATAATATAAGGTTATGGCGCTTAATACGGACAAAAATCTGAAGCTTTATTATTCAATAAAGGAAGTGGCGGCAATGGTGGATGTCGCCGAAAGCACTCTCCGTTTTTGGGAGAAAGAGATACCTGCAATAAGGCCGAAGACCACCGGCAACAATATCCGGCAGTATACACAGGCGGACATCGACAATATTAAGATAATCTATAACCTTGTCAAGGTCAGGGGCTTCAAGCTTTCTGCAGCACGCAAGATGTTGCGTGAGAACCGTCAGCAGGTGGACGGCAACGCCCGTGTTATGGAGATGCTGATAAACATACGGGAAGAACTGAAAGCATTGAAGAAGAGTCTTGACTACCTTTCATGACGTGTTTCATGTTTTCAATATTATATTGGTAATATAAAACAAAAGCTGCACCAACGTTGGCGCAGCTTTTGTTTTAGTGTGTCATTACGGTTGTGTTATTTCACCATAATCTTGATTGTTGTCGTTCCACCTTTGACTATATATACGCCAGGAATAACATCAACGCTTACCACATGACCTCTGTTTCCGTTTACGATATTGCGTCCGGCTGTGTCACATATTGTTATTGCCTCAGCCGCAGGATTTTCCACGATAATCTTTCTGCCTGATACGCTTATCTGCATGCTGTCGGAAGAAACTCCGTTTACAGACGTAGTGATAGCCTTAGCCTGTACCGGCTCCGATTCGCCTTCGGCATATACTGCCGTTAGAGAATATGTGGTGTTTTCCGGATTGTCATTCTCCATGTCGGTATAGGAGAGCTTCGCATCTTTCTCTATGCTGCTTATAAGGTCGTTCTGACGATAAACGTTATAGCCGTCAAGGGTTATTTTCTCATCACGGGCAGCCTTTTCGAATGTAAAGTCATCAACCATGAACATGTAGCGGTCGTTCGCCATATAGTGTATTGCGAAGTGTCTTGCACCTTCAGGAAGTCTGTATTTGTATTCGGTCCACTTAGCCGGAATGTTGCTCTCGCTGCCTGCCTTTACGAAATCCTTCACTTCCGTACCTCCGTTAGAGTAGTATACTTCAAACGATTCGGGATATTGATCTACACAGCTCTTTGCAAAGAATGATATCTCCTGTGCATTTCCTGACAGCATCGGCGATATAAGCCAGTCGTCGTTTGGCTGAACCGAAGACGTGATTGCTGCGAAGTAGCGGCTGTTAGTATCGGGATTACGCGGTTCGAACTTATAGAAATACTGGTCGGGTATTCCTGCTTCAGACGGATTGAACACGATAAATCCTAACGGTGTGTTTGCATTTGGATACATCAGATAAGTGTCTCCCTGCTGTATGACAATTGTTTTCAGACCGTCGCCGTCTATCGTCTTCCACTCTCCTATGTTGTCGTATGAAGACAGCTGCGATGTCGGTAGTCCTGTCGAGAACGGACGGTAGTCTTCGGCACCATCAACAGTTGTGACAGGTGTAAAGTCGAATTGCGGGGCTTCCCATGCTATTTCAACCTTCTTGCTGTCAGTGTCCACCGTGGCGGTAGCCTTTGTCGGTACCGGCAGGGTTGTGGCTTCGCGTTCTATGGATATTTCAGACGTTTCGTTGTTAGACTTGTTCTGGTCGTATTCGCTTACGACTTTCGCCTTGTATGAATACGAGTTGACAAGCGAACTGACTGATTGTTCAAATTCAAATATCTTTGACGATACGCCGTCAAGATTGTCGGCAGACATTGTCTCGATAAGTTTGTTGTCGCGGTAAAGCTCTACATCGAACGCTCCGGATGGCATTGCACCAAGGTTGGCAACTTCGACACGGACATTGAACTTGACGCCTGCCTTTACCGAAACAGGCACGCCAATGCCAACAGGTGAGAGGTCCAGACTTGAAGCTTCCGTAAGAGTGAAGTCGTCGAGGGCGAGACGGTAGCCTTGCGATACATAGCTGATACGTATTTGGACGTTCTTGCCCTTGTAGCCGGATAACGAAACACTGTGCTTGCTCCATTGCATGTCTTTGCCTTCGTTGATGTTTGCGGTGCTTAAAGGTTTGAAGCCAGTGCCGTCGTTTACTTCAATATTTATAGCTTCCTTGCCGTCTGCCATGCACATGTACCAGAACGTGAACACCGGATTATCTTTTGAAACGTTTATCTTGCCTGTATATACGGCACCGCCGATGCCGTCGTATGTCTCATTGAACAGATATACGCCATCGCCGTCGTGGTCTTCCACGTCTGAGCTTTCAGTCCATTTTGCAGTTGTACGCTCGCTTGTTGTGTTGTATATCGGGTCGTCTGTGCCGCCAAATCCAAGGTGATATGGCATTTCGTCAGGCTTGCCCACCGGTATTGCATCAGTAGCAACGTTTCCCAGGTCGTTTACACCAGCCTGTGTTTCGGTGAACACAAGGAATGTGACGAAGTCCTGTTTGTCACTTTCTTCCTTGATGCGGAATGTGTGTGAAGTTCCCTTTATGTTTCTTCCTGCGACCTTCTGACCCTGTCCGGAAATCTTATACATTATCATGTATGATATTAACTCGGGATTTATCGGATTGCCGTCAATATCTGTATTTGGAGCCTCCCACGATACGGTAACTTCACCGATGTTTTCTGTTTCAACAGCTGATGCCGACTGTACAGGTCCTGCCTTGTTTATGCCTACGTATAGCTTGGTATTGCTTATGGCACCTTCGCCATCTGCGTTTTCGGCAATTACGCTGTATGTATATAATCCGTTCTCTTCAACGTTGTCTGTGAATGACAGCTCGCTTGTGAGTCCTTCGGTGAAGACTTTCACCTCCTTGTCGTTGCGGAAGATTTTTATTTTGGTCAGTTCGGTGCTGTTTCCGTCAATGCTCTTTGCGTTAGGCGTAATTGTTATGGTTGCACTGAGTGCGCCCTTTGCGTCGGCTGTAGCTGTGAAGGGCTGTTCGGCAGGTGCCGTCAGCAAGGCTCCTTTTCCCACTTTAAGGTTATCCATGTAAATGCCATACATGTTCTTAGCACTGACAAGGTGCAGACCGATATAGTGCAATCCGGTCCTCTCTGCTGTATAAGAAAACTCCAGGTCGTGCGGCTTGCCGTCTGTAAACTCATAGCTGCCTATTGCCTGCAATGAACCTGCTTCCGGCTTGTCGCCCACAACAACCTCAAGATTTTCCACATAAGCAATGTCACGTTGCCATGCCGTGAATGCTACAGGATACCTCTTGCCTGCTTCAAGCCATAGTGCAGGCGTTATGAGATAGTCGTCAGACGAGTTTGTGAAACATGGCTGGCAGTAAGCTTTCTCCTGCCACCACATCCAACCCCATTTGTCTTTGTTACCGTCTATGGTTGTCAGGGTGTTGAAGTCGTCCTGAGTGTTGAACGGCTGGAAGTAAGGAGGTATTATGCCTTCAGGCTTCTCGGCAATTTCTATACCTATTGTGGTTTCTTCGCTTTGTGCCTCTCCGCTTGTTACAACCACGCTGATGTTGTGCTTGCCGATATTGTCGAATGTGATATTGACGCTTACTTCTTCTTTCGGGGCTGCCGAACCGGTTGCAAGCACATTTGTACCTTCGGAAATTTTATAACCGAGAGTTCCTTCCAGCGCATTGCCTGTAGTGCTTGTCTCAGGCATGGTGAAGCGTACTTTTCCTGTGAGTGAGTATTCTTCAAACTCAGCAATGAGGTCTGTAACCTTATCGGGCTTGTCTGTCTCGGTTACTGTTCCGTTCTTTTGTACGAACATTCCCACAAGTTGTTCGTTGCCTTCAAGTGCGTATAGTTCCTTGACATTGCCTGTAGGCAACTGTATCGAGTAAAGTTTCTTGCCGTTGGCAACGTAGAATATGGATGTAACTTTGTCTATCGTACCAGATCCGAGCTCAGTTGCCGTAATTCCGGTTTCGGCAATTTGGGTCATCTCTCCTGTCTGTATGTTCACAGACGACAATTTACCGTTGCGGTCTATGGCATATAGCGTTCCGTCTGCAGTGAAGTCGCATGCAAGCCACGGTGTGCTAAGTGTTGCTATTGTTGAACGTACGAGGTTGTCGGAGTCGAAGAGTCCGAACTCATAACCGCCATTTGTATCCTCAAAACAGCCATAAGCCCCTTTCCCGGTCGGGCTTAGTGCGAGGGTTGTACTGATGGCGTTTTCTCCTACATCCATACCTGCAGAGAGGATTTTCTCGAATGAACTTGTGTTGAAGATGTACGCCGTACACATCTTTCCCATTCCCCAATCGGACCAGTCGTCTACGGCTACAGCCATGAAAGCTCCATTTTCAATGACTCCGGCACCTCCGGCTGAGTTGAGCTCTCCGTTTTGTTTAATAAGAGTAAAGCCGTATGAGTCTGCCGAGAACTCATACGCACCGACCTTTTGTGTCGTGACTGTGCTGCTTTGAATTACGGCTCTTAACACCGGACCGGTGTCTGCCGCATGCGCAAGCAACGCAAAGGTGCATGCCAGCCACAACATCATGTTTCGTAAGTGATATTGCATAATTTAAGAATTTAAAAGGAAATCCGGAGAATAATATTGTTTTTTATGATAGAGAAAGAATGATACCGGAAATCATCCAATGACTAAAGCATAATTAAAGGCTGCTTTCGCGGTTCGGATTTCCTTTGATAACCGGTTGGCAACACTTTGTACAAAGGTATTAATAATATTTAAATACATGTGACATTTGTCCAGCTTTTTTACGAGAAAGTGCGTATTGTGTTTTATTTCCTTCCTATATTCAGACAAAAAGATACTAAAAGACGGCTTTTGCCTTATATCCAGATACGGTATGATGAGTAATCGATAAAGTCTTTTTATAAATGCCATTACTTACATCTTATTATGTGAGTCTGTAATAAAATGTAAGCAACGGCACCTGAACAGAAGCATAGCGTCAAAATTAAAACGTATGTTGTTCTTGTCAAATGAAATGTTAAAACTGTGTCACCTGTCATTTCTGTTATTGAGGAATGCAGGTGCTTGTTGCAAAGAGTGTTTCTTCTGTCAATTGTTGCCGTATCTGAAGACAGGGGCATATCTGAAAAGAAACAATATGGCAGGACGGTACATTGTGGCTTGTGTTACAGGCTCAGCCTTCCAATATCGTGCATAGTTCTTCCATACCCTCCGATGCACCCTTCATGATATGCCGTATGTTGCAGTTTCCTGTGACAGTCACGTTCTTCGGGTCGATGAGATATATCGGGGTGCCGGGGCGTACATACCGTACAAGTCCTGCGGCTGGATATACGTTGAGGGATGTGCCTATGATAATGAAGATGTCGGCTTGCTTTGTCTCGTTTATGGCAGGTTCTATCATGGGAACGCTCTCGCCGAAGAATACGATGTAAGGACGGAGCAGCGAGCCGTCACCTGCCGTGGTGCCGGGCTTCACCTCATAATTTTCGGCTGTCAGAGTCTGCCAGAAGTGCCGGTTCTCTGTGTCGCGGCTTGAACATACCTTCATAAGTTCGCCGTGCAGGTGGATTACCTTTGACGAGCCAGCCTGCTCGTGGAGGTTGTCGACGTTTTGGGTTATGACCGTCACGTCATATTTCCTCTCAAGTCCGGCGACAAGTCTGTGACCCTTGTTGGGCTGTGCGTCAAGAAGTTGCCTGCGCCTCTCGTTGTAGAACTTAGTTACCAGCTCAGGATCTCTTAGCCAGCCTTCGTGTGACGCCACCTGCTGCACAGGATAGCTTTCCCAAAGCCCGTCTGCATCGCGGAATGTCTTGAGTCCGCTTTCCGCAGACATTCCCGCACCTGTAAGTATTACTATCTTTTTCATTGTATATGGTGTGTTTTTATCCTATGTCCACAACAGTTATTCCCGCTCCTCCAAACTGCACATGCTCGTCTTTGTATCTCGTGACATTGGGTACTGTCGCGAGATACTGGCGTATGAGCTGTTTCAGAATGCCTGTTCCTGTACCGTGAAGAATGCGCACGCGGCTCACTCCGACCAGTATGGCATCGTCGATAAAGTACATAACGGCGTTTATTGCCTCATCCCCACGCATCCCGCGCACGTCAATGTCCTGCTTGAAGTTAAGCTTGCGGTTGTCTATGGTCTCACGCGTCTGCCGTCCTATGGACATCTGTCTGCTGTTGTCGTCATTCTTCTTTGCTTCTGCATGTTCGAGCTTTTCCAGTGAAATCTTGGACCTTATGTCTCCGAAGATAACGACGGCGTTCTTGCCCTTCACCTCTTCTATGCGCCCGATGGAAGACAAACCCTTTATGCGGACCGTATCCCCTGCCTCAAGTATCTTTGCTTTTTGCGGCTCAGCCAGTGTTTGTGGCTTGCCTCCCTGTTGCAGTTTCTTTTCCGCTTTCTCCTTCTTTCGCTTCTCACGGCGCTCCTTCCTTTCCTGTATCTGCCTTATCTTGCGTGCTATTGTTTCGTCGTCGGAGCTGTTCCCGATGCTGTGTATGTCGTCTCTGAAGGCATCGAACTCTTCACGAATGCGCCGTGTCTCTTCTTTTGCAGCCTGACTTTCCTTGATTTCACGTATGGTGTTCTCTATCCTCCTGTTGCTTTCTTTCAGCAGTTCTTCAGCCTGTTCCCTTGCCCGTCTCAGAACTTCACGGCGGCTTTTCTCCAGTTCCTTGATGTCTGCCTCATACTTGGCAATTGTCTGTTCGAGGGCTTTCTCGCGCTGATGTATGTTCTGGCGCTTGCTTTCCCAGTAGCGTTTGTCGCGGACAATGTCCTGAAGATACTTGTCGCTTTGTATGTAGTCGCTGCCGACAATGTCGCTTGCATCACGTATAACCTCGTCGGGCAGTCCTATCTTGCGGGCAATCTCTATGGCAAACGAACTGCCTGGCTGTCCCGTCTGTAGCTGAAACAGTGCCTTCATCTCGTGCCTGTCGTACAGCATGGCACCGTTTGTCACTCCTTCATGGCTGTCTGCAAAATGTTTAAGATTTTGGTAGTGTGTCGTTATTATGCCGTATGTGCCTTTGTTGCAGAACTGTTTTAGCACCGACTCGGCTATGGCACCGCCTATCTGCGGCTCCGTTCCGGTTCCGAACTCATCAATAAGTATAAGTGTCTTTGCATCGGCATGCCTCATCATATACTTCATGTTGGTAAGGTGACCGGAGTATGTACTCAGGTCGTTTTCCATGCTCTGTTCGTCGCCAATGTCTATGAAGATGTTGTTGAATATGCCTGTGCGCGAGCGTTCGCCTATGGGTATGGACAGTCCGCACTGCAACATATACTGTAAAAGACCGACGGTTTTCAGACAAACGGATTTTCCTCCGGCGTTGGGACCGGATATGATGAGTATGCGTTTGTCTTTTGTCAGCATTACATCTAATGGTACAACCGTCTTGCCCTGTTTCTCCAAAGACAGCTTCAGCAGCGGGTTGACGGCCCCTATCCAGTCGGTATGAGGATGCTTTTCCACTTCAGGCTCGATGCTGTTTGTATATTTTGCCAGTTCCGCCTTGGCATGTATAAGGTCTATCTTTGCAAGAAAGCGGTATGAATTTAATATTTGTGATACGTGCGGGCGCACTTTCTTGGCAAGCTCAGTCAGTATGCGTATTATCTCTCTGCGCTCGTCTGCCTCAAGTTCTCTTATCTTGTTGTTTGCCTCGACGACTTCCGCCGGTTCGATGAATACCGTCTTCCCCGATGCCGACTCATCGTGCACGATGCCCCTGATCTTGCGTTTCATTCCCGGAGCCACAGGTATGACGAGGCGTCCGTCGCGTATGGCGGGCGTCACGTCTTTCTCTACGAGCCCGTCGCTCTGTGCCGCCCGCAGTATATTATATAATGTACGCGAGATGCTTCCTTCCGTACGTGCCAGTTCTCTGCGTATGTCAAGAAGTGCAGGAGAGGCATTGTCGCGTATCTTTCCGAATTTGTCCAGTATGCGGTCTATTGTCTGTATAAGTAGCGGAAATGTCATTACGCCTTCGGTCAGGCGCTGAAGGGCAGGGTAGGGGTATGACCTTTCTATTGCTTCTTTGTCTTCATCGGTGACGTCATCGCTGCTTTCGTTTCGGTTGAGATATCTTACAATGTCGCAGATTGTGCCAAGTGAGCGGCGCAGGTCGAACAGTTCGTTTTCTTCAAGATGTGTTCCTTCGAGGCGCAGGCGTGTTACGGCTTCGCGTACATCGAGGAAATATTGTAGTGGAAAATCATCGGCTTCTTCCTGCAAACGCCTGAACTCCCGCACCTGTTTCAGCCATTCGTTCACCGTGTCTGCATCTGCAGATATAGACAGACTGTCTGTCATCTCTTTGCCGAGTGTGCTCAGACAGCGTTCGTGCAATAAGTTTCTTATCTCGTTAAAGCCGATTTTATGTTCAAAACTGTTTGGATAAATCATATTGCAAAGGTACAAAACAAACATTGCCGCATAATCTGCTCATTTGTTAATTAACCTTAATGACTACTGTTTTGACAATAAAGTATTATTGTTTATGAATTAAAAGCATTACCTTTGCACACGCTTTAGAACACTAAGCTGGTCGTCCTGACTAAAGGAGAGATGGTAGAGTGGTCGATTACAACGGTCTTGAAAACCGTCGTGCTGAGAG
>ERZ840371.3602-NODE-3602-length-12376-cov-4.564483_pt1 | contig 12376 bp, 10 predicted proteins | sample MGYA00519937_ERZ840371 | MGnify/ENA primary metagenome ERZ840371 (study PRJEB31850, sample SAMEA3708873) | human gut metagenome | biome: human gut; feature: human-associated habitat; material: faeces | place: China | collected 2014 ... | reverse complement strand
CTTGTGGCTGACAAAAGGCAGGCATACGCTGGGAATGATGGCGGAATCCTCACAGACGGCCACGCTGGTGGACGATGTGCAGACGCTGATGGAGGAGCTGTCGGATATTGGCCTGAGTCTGCAGCAGGTGGCGGGCAGCAGCGCCGATAAGAACCGCTCTTGGGACATTGAGACGTACATACCGGGCGTCATCGGCCATATGCGGGACATTCAGTCCCGTCTGCGGACGCTGTACGACACGCTTGAGAAGCAGTATGGCGAGGTACCGGCCAACTGCCTGAATCTGCGGCTGGCGGACGATATGATCGAGCAAATTCTCAAAAAGCCGGAGAAAATGCCGACCCGCATCGAGGAAATCAGCGTCGGCTCCGGCTCGATCACCAACCTGCTTGTCGAGCTGATTAATAAATGGAAAAACCAGGGCCTGTCGCTCGATCGGATTTATCTGATGGAAAAGGGGACGGAGCTTCCGGCCGCCAATGGCAGCTTCTGGAGCAATCTGATTAACGGCGTCAAGCGGTTTTTCAACGCGCTGACGTCGCGGGAGGCCAACTACAGCGCGTCGGCGACGGGCGATCGGCAGACGCTGAGCGTATGGGTTAACCGCTCGGTTCCCTATGTGGAAACCATGCAGATGCTGGAAAACAAAACGGCGACCTTTACACCGCAGGACAATGAGGCGAGTACCCACACAAAGATGATTTCCAAGGAGCTGGGAGATATTGACTGGAAAAAGCCGGCGGTGGAGATTGAGCGCCTGATCCGTGGATTAAATCCATGGCCGAGTGCCTATACCCATCTGGATAATAAAGCGTTTAAGATCTGGAAAGCCCGGGTGGTGGAGACAGATGGCGCTTATGCACCGGGGTGTATCTGTAAAGTTGGAAAAAATACGATGGTGGTACAGACCGGAGAGGGTGGACTGGAACTTTTGGAAGTACAGCTTGCCGGTAAGAAACGGATGGATGCAGGATCATTTCTGCGTGGCTATCCGGTTGCAGAGGGATCTTTTTTACAGCAGTAAGACGGAGGTAGATTTATGCCATACATTTATTGGGACAGTACCTATATACTGGTTGTTATCGGTGCAGTGATCTGTATGATTGCATCTGCACGGGTAAAGACAACGTTCAACAAATATTCCGCATACCGCAGTATGTCAGGAATGACGGGAGCACAGGCGGCAGAGCGGATTTTGCACGCAGCAGGAATCTATGATGTGCGGGTGCAGCATGTATCGGGAAATCTGACCGATCATTACAATCCTGCCAATAAGACACTCAATCTTTCCGACAGTGTCTGCAATCAGACTTCGGTTGCAGCTGTGGGTGTGGCAGCACATGAATGCGGACATGCGATCCAGCATGCCAGAGGATATGTGCCGCTTCGGCTGCGTACCGCATTTGTGCCGATTGCAAACTTTGGTTCCATGCTTGCATGGCCGGTGATCATTCTTGGTGTGATCATAAACAGCCGTTCATCCATGATGCTTATCAATATCGGAATTCTGCTGTTTTCGTTTGCTGTGTTATTCCAGCTGATTACGCTTCCGGTTGAGTTTGATGCTTCGCGTCGTGCGATGGTTCAGCTGAGGGAACAGGGAATCCTGGGAGATCAGGAACTCCATTACACAAGAAAAGTTCTTACAGCAGCAGCACTCACGTATGTGGCAAGTGCAGCAGCTGCGATTCTGCAGCTGCTTCGAATCGTTTTACTGTTTGGAGGAAGAAGTCGTGACGACTAAGGTCAATGAGAGAGCACTGGTGCTGGAAATGCTTCTGGCGGTCAATGAGGAGGGACAGTACAGTCATCTGGTCCTCCGCGATGTGCTCGATAAATATCAGTATCTGGGAAAACAGGAACGCGCTTTTCTGACGCGCCTGATGGAAGGAACGCTGGAAAGACAGCTGACACTGGACTATGTGATCGATCAGTTTTCCAAAACCAGAGTAAAGAAAATGAAACCGCTCATCCGCAATCTTATGCGCATGAGCGTTTATCAGATTATGTATATGGACAGTGTGCCGGATTCCGCAGTGTGCAACGAGGCGGTAAAGCTTGCGAGAAAGCGTGGGTTTTCCGGCCTGAGCGGATTTGTCAACGGTGTGCTGCGTAGTGTGGCAAGAGGATGGAGAGAAGTTCGCTTCCCGAATCTGAGCGTTACATATTCGATGCCGGAATGGATCGTGGACATATGGACCGAAAATTATGGAGAGGAAAAGACCCGTCAGATTCTGGAGGGGCTTACCGCAGAAAACCGGCTGACGATCCGTACCAATCTTTCTGCTGTGACACCGGAAGAACTCGTAAACAAACTGAAATCAGAAGGGGTGACAGTACATGCGGTTCCGGAACTGCCGTATGCTTTTGAAATATCCGGGCTGGATTATCTGGCGGGACTGAAAAGTTTTAAAGAAGGGCTGTTTTATGTACAGGATGTCAGCTCCATGCTGGTTGCGGAAACTGCGGCACCGAAAAAGAATGATTATGTGATTGATGTGTGTGCGGCACCGGGAGGAAAGAGTACCCATATGGCAGAACTGCTTCAGGGAAGTGGTATGGTAGAGGCAAGGGATCTGACAGAATATAAGGTGGATCTGATCCGGGAGAACATAGCCAGACATGGATTGTCAAATATGAAAGCGGTACAGATGGATGCAACGATGGATGATCCGGATTCCCATCAGAAAGCGGACGTCTTAGTCTGTGATCTGCCGTGTTCCGGACTTGGCGTTATGGGAAAGAAGACGGATATCCGTTATAAGATGACCAAAGAAAAGGCGGCAGAGCTTGCAAAACTGCAAAGACAGATTCTTTCTGTTGTATGGGATTATGTCAGACCGGGCGGGACACTTGTGTACAGTACCTGTACGATCCACCGGTCAGAAAATGAGGATAACACCGCATGGTTTTTAAAAGAACATCCGGAATTTTCCCTGGAATTCCAGAGACAGATTTTCCCGGGAGAAGCCGGAAGTGACGGATTTTTTCTTGCAAAGCTGGTAAGGAGTAAATAAGAGGATGAGTGAAAAGACAGATATTAAGTCCATGGATCTGGAAGAATTAAAAACCTTTTTTTCCGATATGGGGGAGAAAGCGTTTCGTGCAAAGCAGGTATATGAGTGGTTGCATGTGCGGCAGGTGGAAAGCTTTGAGGAGATGACGAATCTTTCCAAAACCTTGCGGGAGAGACTGGATGAGACCTGCAGGATCATCACACTCAGAAAAGAACAGGTACAGATTTCAAAACTGGATGGAACCCGCAAATATCTGTTTTTACTGGAAGACGGAAATGTCATTGAGAGTGTGCTGATGAAATATAAGCACGGAAATTCCGTATGTATTTCTTCACAGGTCGGCTGTCGGATGGGATGCCGGTTCTGTGCATCAACACTGGACGGACTAGTGAGAGGACTTGCACCGGCGGAAATGCTGGATCAGATCTATCAGATTGGTAAGGATATCGGAGAGCGGATTTCGAATGTTGTTGTCATGGGCACCGGGGAACCGATGGATAATTTTGATAATCTGGTAAAATTTATCACTTTGCTGACGGATGAGAACGGACTTCACATTAGCCAGAGAAACCTGACTGTTTCCACCTGCGGAATTGTTCCGCGGATGCGGGAACTGGCGGATAAAAAACTTGCGATTACGCTGGCATTATCTTTACATGCTTCCAACCAGAAAAAACGTCTGGAGCTGATGCCGGTGGCGAACAAATATGACATTCATGAAGTAATTGATGCCTGCAGGTATTATTTTGAACAGACCGGCAGACGTGTGACGTTTGAGTACAGTCTGGTAGGTGGTGTCAATGATACAAAAGAAGATGCAAAAGAACTGACGGAACTGATCCACGGGATGAACTGTCATGTAAATCTGATTCCGGTGAATCCGATCAGGGAGCGGGATTATGTGCAGTCAAATGCACATGTCATCGAAGCTTTTAAGGAGAAACTGGAACGGAGTGGTTTAACGGTGACAGTACGCCGTGAGATGGGGCGTGATATTGATGGTGCCTGCGGACAATTAAGGCGCAAGTACAAAGAGAATCAGAGACTTGCATAACGAAAAGTCATGTGCTAAGATAGACAGATGATGGAAGAGTATGTATATTACATGTAATTGAGAAAGGATAAAGCGGATGAAGACGTATTCCATAACGGATACAGGCATTCTTCGTGAAATGAATCAGGATTATTTTTTCGCGTCGGATGAACCCGTTGGGAATCTCCCGAATCTGTACATTGTTGCAGATGGCATGGGGGGACACAAGGCAGGAGATTACGCATCGCGTTACACAACGCAGCGCATCGTTGCATCCGTGTCCCGGAGTTCGGGAGAAGAACCAGTTACAATTTTAAAAGAGGCAATAACAACTGCAAACAGACTTCTGATCACAGAAGCTGCAGAAGATGAAGCGAAAAAAGGTATGGGGACGACACTTGTTGCAGCCACCATTATTGACGGACGGCTTTATGTTGCAAATGTCGGAGACAGCAGACTGTATATCATCGGTACGGATGGCATCCGGCAGATCACGAGGGATCATTCTCTTGTGGCAGAGATGGTCAGGATCGGTGAAGTAGGTGCAAAGGAAGCACGTGAGCACCCGGACAAAAATATTATCACCCGCGCAGTCGGTGCAGGGGAAGAAGTAGAGGCAGATTTTTTTGAAGTGGAATTAAAGAAAGATGACCACATCTTAATCTGTACGGACGGACTCACGAATATGGTGGAAGACGAAGAAATCTGCAGTATTATTCTGCGGGATGCTTCCATTGAGGAACGCGCCGGACTTCTTGTAAAAACTGCAAATGACAACGGTGGAAAAGACAATATTACAGTAATGATTATAGAACCATTTTCTTGATGAGGTGAAAGAATGTTAACAGTTGGGACGTATTTAGCAGATCGCTATGAAATCGTAAGTAAGATTGGTGCAGGCGGAATGTCCGATGTTTATAAAGCAAAGGATCATGTGCTTGGCCGTTTTGTGGCAATAAAAGTATTAAAACCGGAATTTTCGGAAGATCGTGGATTTGTAGCAAAATTTCGCACGGAGGCACAGTCAGCAGCAGGGCTGGAGCATCCAAATATTGTAAATATCTATGATGTAGGAAGCGAAGAGGGGCTTCATTATATCGTCATGGAATATGTTGAGGGAATCACACTTAAGACATACATTGAAAAGAAAGGACAGTTATCCTTTAAGGAAGCCGTCAGTATTGCCATTCAGGTAGCAAGAGGTATTGAAGCTGCCCACAACAAACAGATCATCCATCGGGATATCAAACCGCAGAATATCATGATCTCCACAGAGGGAAAAGTCAAGGTCATGGACTTTGGTATTGCCAGAGCCGCATCTTCCAATACCGTCAGCTCGGATGTGATGGGATCGGTTCATTATTCTTCTCCGGAGCAGGCGAGAAACGGGTTTGTAGACGGAAGAAGCGATATTTATTCTCTGGGTATTGTTATGTATGAAATGGTAACCGGACGTGTACCTTTTGACGGAGATACAACGGTTGCAGTCGCTATTCAGCATCTGCAGGAAGAGATGACACCTCCAAGTGTTTATGCAAAGAATCTGCCGATCAGCATGGAGAAGATTATCTTAAAATGTACACAGAAGAATGCGGACCGCCGTTACCAGACCATTGGAGATCTGCTGGCGGACCTGCGCAGATCGCTGGTACATCCGGATGAGGATTTTGTTGTGATTGCTCCGCTTGTGGACAATGGAAAGACCAAGGTCATCAGTGGGGAAGAATTAAAGCAGATCAAAGAACACGGGGTGGAGCCAAAAGAAGACAGGCACGCTTCCAAGCTGGAATCTTCCTATGATCCGGATGAGGATGAGGACGATGAGGATGAGGACGAAAACGAAGGACTCAGTCCGAAGATGGATAAGGCAATGACCATCATGGGAATTGTGGTGTTTGTTGTAATCCTTGCAGTGATTATTTACCTTGTGGGAAGTTTCTTTGGCTTATTCCGTTTTGGCAGTAATTCATCAAAGAATACAGAAACGCAGACACAGACGCAGACACAGACACAGACAGAAAGTGAACAGCCTGTCATGGTACAGAATGTATGCGGAAAGTTACAGGAGGAGGCACAGTCTGAACTGGAAGCACAGGGGCTGTATATGTTTGTTATTCAGGAGCAGAAGTCGGATCAGCCGGAAGGAACCGTTCTGAATCAGGACCCGGTTGGTGGTTCTGAAGTATCTGCCGGAACGACAATCAATGTAATTGTTGCCGGAACAGAAAATGTGGATTTCACAGATTCGGAGAGTCAGAGTGAGCAGAACGATGTTCCGGTTCCAAATGTAGTTGGAAAACTGGAAAAAGATGCTTCTTCTACCCTTTCGGCTGCCGGATTTAAAGTGTCCAAAACATACAAATATGATGATTCCGTAGATGCAGGAAAGGTTGTTTCCCAGAGCCCGAGAGGCGGAAATGCACAGGAGGGAAGTACGGTTACGATTGTGATCAGTCAGGGAAAGAAGTCTAGTACGGTGCCATCTGTTCAGGGTAAATCCAAGAAAGATGCACAGGCGGCTTTGCAGAAGGCTGGCTTAAAAGTTGCAGTGAAAGAAGAATACAGTGATTCTGTCAAAGCAGGTCAGGTAATTTCACAGAGTGTAGCATCCGGCAAGATTGTACCGGCAGATACAACGGTAACGATTACGGTAAGCAAGGGACCGGAAGAGATAAATTACAGCTATAAATTCTCAAAGTCATATGCAGCACCGGAAGGAGCAGTCAGTGCAACGTATACACTGACGGGAAGTGATGGCACGACCTATGCAAGCGGAAACAGTGATGTCGATGGTTCTCTTACGATTGGGGCATCCGATATGGCATGTGAGTCCGGTAAAGTGACGATTACCTGGAGCATTGAAGAAATAGATGATGAAGGTCTTTCCGATACGTCTACAAAGACAGAAACACATTCTGTCAGCTTTTCAAAACAGTAGGTAATATATGAAGGGAAAGATTGTAAAAGGAATTTCCGGTTTCTACTACGTTCACGTGGCAGAAACCGGAATTTATGAATGTAAGGCAAAAGGAATTTTCCGTAATCAGAAGATCAAACCTCTCGTGGGTGATGATGTGGAAATCGTTGTACTGGATGAAGAAAAAAAGATTGGAAATGTAGAAAAAATTCTTCCACGTACCAGGGAACTGATCCGCCCCGCAGTGGCAAATATCGATATGGCACTCGTAATTTTCGCGGCTGCAAAACCGGACCCGAATTTTAATCTGCTGGATCGCTTTTTGTGTATGATGGAATATCAGAAAGTTCCGGTTACGATCTGCTTTAACAAATGCGATCTGGTGACGGAAGAACAAAGAGAAGTATTACGAAAAATTTATGAACTGGCGGGGTATGAGCTGCTCTTTACAAGTGCAAAGACACAGGAAAATGTGGAAAAACTCAAATCTGTGTTGCAGGGAAAGATGACGGCAGTGGCAGGACCGTCCGGAGTAGGAAAATCTTCGCTGATCAATGATCTGCAGGATGCGGTGCAGATGCAGACCGGAGGAATCAGTGACAAGATTGAGCGGGGAAAACATACGACACGCCATTCGCAGATTATACCAATTGCGGAAAACACCTATATTATGGATACTCCGGGGTTTAGTTCTATGGATCTGCCCGGATTTTCCAAAGAGGATCTGTGGACATGTTATCCGGAGTTCGTGCGTTTTGAGCCTGGATGCAGATTTATCGGATGCAGTCACATCGGAGAGCCGGATTGTGGCGTTAAGACGGCACTTGCAGAAGGAAAAATATCGCAGGTGAGGTATGACAATTACGTGCAGCTTTATCAGGAAATGAAGAACATGCGCAAGTATTAGGAGGAATCAATGAACTGTTTATCACCGTCAATTTTATCGGCAGATTTTGCTAATCTGGGAGAACAGATTCGGTTGCTGGATCAGGCAGGTGCGGAATATGTACACATCGATGTTATGGATGGAATGTTTGTTCCGAGTATTTCGTTTGCATTTCCGATCATTCGTTCCATTCGTAAATGTACCGATCGGATTTTTGATGTCCATCTGATGATTGAGGAACCGATTCGCTATATAGATGATTTTGTTGACGCGGGAGCGGATATTATTACGGTCCATGCAGAAGCATGCAGGCATCTTGACCGCACAGTGGAGGCAATCAGGGAAAAGGGAGTTCTGGCCGGTGTGGCATTAAATCCGGCCACTCCGCTGGAAACTGTCCGATATATTCTTCCGAAGGTGGACATGCTTCTTATCATGACCGTTAATCCGGGATTCGGAGGACAGAAACTGATTCCGTATACGTTAGATAAAGTGCGTGAAGCGAAAAATCTTGTGAAGCAGTCCGGATGTAAGACCGATATTGAAGTAGATGGGGGAATTAATCTGGAAAATGTGGAAGAAGCCATGGATGCAGGAGCCAACATAATTGTGGCAGGTTCTGCGGTTTTCAAGGAAGAGATCGAAAAGAATGTGGAAGCATTTCTGGAAAAGTTGCAAAGGCAGGGGTAGAAGATGAAGTATTTAATTGTTTCCGGGGGAGAAGTGAAGGAAGGTTTTTTAACCTGGATTGTAAAAAATGGAGGATTTGATGTCATATTAGCGGCAGATGCGGGAATGGAAGCATTGTATCGGGATCATATTCTGCCGGATATCATAGTGGGGGATTTTGATTCGGTAAATCCGGATACCCTTGAATATTTTCATGACAAAGAGCATATCGAGGTGTGCATGCTGAATCCGGAAAAGGATGATACCGACACGGAATATGCGATTCGGGAGGCCATTCGCAGAGGTGCAATGGAGATTGTGGTCATTGGTGCAACCGGTACCAGAATTGATCATGTACTGGGCAATATCAGTCTGCTTGGTATTGGTCTGGAGGAACAGATAAAGATCAGCCTGGTCGATGAACATAATCGTATCCGCATGATTAATCAGCCGTTGACGATCCGGAAAGCGGAGCAGTATGGAAAGTATGTTTCTTTGATTCCATTTTCTGAAAAAGTAAGTGGTGTTACCCTGCGTGGATTAAAGTATCCGCTTACGGATTATACGATGGGAGGATTTAATTCTCTCGGAATCAGCAATGAAATTGTTTCAGATGAAGCGTCAATTTCTTTATCTTCCGGACAACTTATTGTAATTGAATCAAAAGATTGAAGATTTTATGAAATGACGGAAAAATGGTACGAAAGAAGTAGTTCGTACCATAAAAAATAGCAAATATTATGGAAAAATGCTTGCATTGGAGTAATAAGTCTGCTATGATTACTAAGACGAAGGTGTCAGAAGAGAATTCTTTTGACGCCTTTTTTGCGTTTAAAAGTATAAAAGAATGGAGGAAGATTAGATGAACGCAGGGGATACGGGATTTATGCTGATATGTTCAGCACTGGTGTTTTTTATGACACCTGGATTAGCCTTTTTCTATGGAGGACTGGTGCGAAGAAAGAATGTCGTCAGCACCATGATGGCATGCGCAGCGATTATGGGATTGTCGGTTGTCATGTGGGTATTGTTTGGATATTCACTGTCTTTTGGTGGAAATCATGCAGGAATTATTGGAGATTTCCGGTGGTTTGGCTTGCATGGAATTAAAATGAATGAAGCAGGTCCATATGCGTCGACGATACCGCATCTGGTTTATATTGCATTTCAGATGATGTTTGCCATGATTACACCTGCACTGATCACGGGTTCCCTTGTGGGTCGTGTAAAATTTAAGGCATTGTTTTTATTTATTATGTTCTGGTCCGTCATTGTATACTATCCAATGGCACATATGGTATGGGGACAGGGAGGATTACTTGCAGAAATCGGATCGGTTGATTTTGCCGGAGGAAATGTGGTACATATCAGTTCCGGTGTCAGTGCACTGGTATTTTCCATTATCCTTGGCAGGCGAAGAGGATATGAACAGACGGCATACCGGGTACATAACATTCCGTTTGTAGCACTCGGAGCATTTATTTTATGGTTTGGATGGTTTGGATTTAACGCAGGAAGTGCATTGGCAGCAAACGGACTGGCAGCACATGCATTTATGACAACTGCACTTGCCAGTGCAAGCGCCATGATGTCCTGGATGTTTATTGATGTGATCAAGGATGGAAAGCCTACCCTGGTAGGTGCCTCTACCGGTCTGGTTGTTGGACTGGTTGCAATTACACCGGGAGCTGGATTTGTTCCGATCTGGTCGGCAATTATCATCGGAGCACTGGTCAGCCCGATCTGCTGTGGTACCATTTCCCTGTTGAAAGGAAAATTAAAGATTGATGATGCACTCGATGCATTTGGCTGCCATGGCATCGGAGGAGTCTGGGGAGGAATTGCAACCGGATTGTTTGCAAAACATTCTATCAATCCGGTCGCCCGCTGGGATGGACTGTTTTTTGGAAATTACCGTTTATTTGTTGCACAGATTATTGGAATTGTTGTGACAGTTGCCGTGGCGATTGTCGGTACACTGGTCTGCCTTGGCATTGTAAGATTGTTTACGGAGCTTCGTGTAGATGAAAAAGCAGAAAAAGTTGGTCTGGATATTTCGCAGCATGGAGAGAGTGCGTATCCGACATTTAATGGTCTGGATTCATAAGTCCCAGAAACAGACCTCGTATGTTATAATGGATCCGTCAGTTATTTCGAGACAGAGATAAATCTGGTAGTATAAAATAATCATGTATAAGGAGAAAAAAGAAGCTTATGATGATAAAAGTGGAAGCAATCGTCCGGGAAGAAGTTTTTGAGGATGTAAAGGAAGCATTAAACGCGATTGATGTGAATGGTATCACCGTATCACAAGTGATGGGATGCGGTGCACAGAGGGGATATAAAAAGAGAGTGCGTGGTACAGAAGTAGATGTTATGATGCAGCCGAAGATTAAGTTTGAGATTGTGGTATCGTCCGAGGAATGGGAGAAAGCGACCATTGATGCCATTCAGAAGGCTGCATTTACCGGAGAAGTCGGGGATGGAAAGATTTTCAGCTATGAGATCCGTACTGCTACAAAGATCCGTACCAGAGAGAGCGGGGCTGACGCCTTAAATTAGATTTTTAACAGAATCTACAGCATTGAGTTTTGGTTTTGGTAAACAATAAAAAGAGCATCCACATGGGATGCTCTTTTTGCATATCGAATTTACCTGATACAGGGAAATTATAACTGAGGACCAGCAGAAACCAGTGCCTTACCAGCTGCATTTCCTTCATACTTGGAGAAGTTCTTGATGAATCTTGCTGCAAGATCCTTAGCCTTTGTCTCCCACTCAGAAGCATCAGCATAAGTATCACGAGGATCAAGAATTCCTGTATCTACACCGTTTAATTCGGTTGGTACTTCGAAATCGAAGTAAGGAATCTTCTTAGTAGGAACGTTGTTGATATCTCCGTTTAAGATTGCATCGATGATTCCACGGGTATCTTTGATAGAGATACGCTTTCCGGATCCGTTCCATCCGGTATTTACGAGGTAAGCCTTAGCGCCGCTCTTCTGCATCTTCTTAACGAGTTCCTCAGCATACTTTGTAGGATGTAACTCAAGGAATGCCTGTCCGAAGCAAGCAGAGAATGTAGGTGTAGGCTCAGTAATTCCACGCTCTGTACCAGCAAGCTTTGCAGTAAATCCGGAAAGGAAGTAGTACTGTGTCTGCTCTGGAGTCAGAATAGATACTGGAGGAAGTACTCCGAAAGCATCTGCTGACAGGAAGATTACGTTCTTTGCTGCTGGAGCAGAAGAGATTGGACGTACGATATTCTTGATATGATCGATTGGGTAAGAAACACGAGTGTTCTCGGTAACGCTCTTGTCTGCGAAATCGATCTTGCCGTTTGCATCTACAGTTACGTTCTCCAACAGGGCGTCACGTTTGATGGCGTTGTAGATATCCGGTTCGCTGTCTTTGTCCAGATTGATTACTTTTGCATAGCAACCGCCTTCGTAGTTGAACACTCCTTCGTCATCCCAACCGTGTTCGTCATCCCCGATCAACAAACGTTTCGGGTCGGTCGATAAAGTGGTTTTACCGGTTCCGGACAGACCGAAGAAAATAGCTGTGTTTTTACCTTCCAGATCGGTGTTTGCCGAGCAGTGCATAGAAGCGATACCACGTAACGGATTCAGGTAATTCATGATAGAGAAAATACCTTTTTTCATTTCTCCGCCGTACCAGGTATTCAGTATCACCTGCTCATTGGTTCTTAGGTTGAATACAGTTGCTGTTTCTGAATTCAGACCCAGTTCTTTGTAGTTGTCTACTTTAGCTTTAGCAGCATTGAAAGAAACGAAATCCGGTTCGCCGTAGTTGGCCAATTCTTCCTCGGTAGGACGGATAAACATATTCTT
>ERZ840371.3597-NODE-3597-length-12395-cov-42.045543_pt1 | contig 12395 bp, 8 predicted proteins | sample MGYA00519937_ERZ840371 | MGnify/ENA primary metagenome ERZ840371 (study PRJEB31850, sample SAMEA3708873) | human gut metagenome | biome: human gut; feature: human-associated habitat; material: faeces | place: China | collected 2014 ... | reverse complement strand
CAAGAGCAATTAACCTACGCTCATTTCCAATAAATTACACTCTTTTCGTAACTTCCTATTGCAAAACTACCTACCGATTCTGAAAAGAATTGGGAATTTCCAAAATTTACTGTTATTTTTTCTTCAACGCCTGATTTTATCGATACACATTTACCTGAGATATCTAAACATTTGGATATTTCACTTATTTTGACGAACTTGCGAAACATAACACTTAACACAAATTTTATTAACTATGAGAACCAACATTTATGCTCTTCTGCTTGCAGCCTTATTTACAAGTTGTACAGCTACGGAGAATCAGAAAAAACAAGACAAAACCGAACCTGTTTCAACAACAGTTCGCCTGTTGGAAGGCGATATGCCAGATCCATCAGTAGTACGCGTAGGTAACACTTATTACATGGTACATTCGTCATTCATCTACACTCCGGGACTAGTGGTATACAGTTCAAAAAATCTTGCAGACTGGACTCCCTGCTCGGCAGCATTACCCGAATATACAGGTGACATTTGGGCTCCTGATATTTGTGTGTACGACAACCGTTTTTATATCTATTTCCCGACCCGCAATGAAAAAGGAGAAAAAACGAATATGGTTACATGGGCAGACAGCCCTGAAGGTCCATGGAGTAAACCTGTAGATCTGAAAGTAGGAGGAATAGATCCTGAGCATGTAGTGGATGAAAAAGGTAACCGATATCTATTACTCAGCGCAGGCGATTTACACCCATTAAGCGCCGACGGACTATCCATTACAGGTAAGCCTGAAATCATCTATAAAGGTTGGGAGATACCTGAAGAATGGGATATAGAAAGCTTCTCATTAGAAGGCCTGAATGTGAAAAAAATCAATGATTGGTATTATCTACTAGCGGCTGAAGGTGGAACTGCCGGACCTCCTACAGGACACATGGTAGTACAGGCACGTTCAAAAAGCGTACACGGTCCTTGGGAAAATGCACCAGAGAATCCATTATTACGAACTCAGTCACCACAAGAAACCTGGTGGAGTCAAGGACACGGATCAGTAGTTGATACTCCAGAAGGTAAATTGATGCTTTTTTTTCATGGATATGAGAAAGGATATCTTACGTTAGGAAGACAAACTTTAACACGTGAAGTTGTTATAGGTGATGACGGATGGCTACATCTCACAGACAAACCCGCTCCATTGCCGGAGCCTCAACGTCCGTCATTGCGTACAGCGAAAGATTTTATCTGGCAAGCAGCCGGAGAAAACTTCTCCGCACGCTTCCATGTCACTCCAGAACTCATCACACTGAAAGCAAAAGGTAAAAGTCCCAAAGATGCCTCTCCCCTTCTTGCACGTGCAGGTGATCACCGGTATGAAATCGAAGCATGCCTTGAACTAAATAATGCAGAAGCTTCAGCCGGATTAGTCATCTACTACAATAAAGACATGCATTTTGGGTTAGGATTCCGTCCCGGTGAACTTCTTCGTTATCGCCGTGGAGCCATACATACCAGCCAGCCCAAAACGGAAATAACCGTAAATGATGGAAAATGCCGCTTATGGGTACGCTTACGCAATTATGACAACATTATTTCCGGATGGTACAGCACCGACGGTAAGACATGGCACAAATATCCATGGGGATTTGACATGCAAGGCTACCATCACAATACATTGGGAGAATTCCTCTCTCTCCGTCCTGGCATATATGCAGGAGGTGAAGGTGAAGTGCATGTAACAGATTTTACCTATCGTACTTTATAACTTAATAAAAATAAAGGGAATACACTGGGTACGCAAACAAATAAATCGTAGAGCCATTTGCCGAAAAATCCAATTTCAAGAAGACGTGAATAATATGGAAATAATATAAACCGCACTTGGCAATACAGCTTTTTTGACATATCTTTGTGTTGAGAAATAAAAAAACCAACCTATTCAGTAAAGTTTTATTTATGAGAAAAGTTGCTTTAATAACCGGTATTACCGGACAAGACGGTTCATACCTTGCCGAATTCCTTATAGAAAAAGGATATGAAGTGCACGGTATTTTACGCCGTTCTTCATCGTTCAATACGGGACGTATCGAACACCTTTATTTAGATGAATGGGTGCGCGACATGAAACAGTCACGTTTGGTGAACCTACATTGGGGAGATATGACAGACTCCAGTTCGCTTATCCGAATTATTGGTGATATTCATCCTACAGAAATCTACAATCTAGCAGCACAGAGCCATGTAAAAGTATCATTCGACGTGCCAGAGTACACAGCCGAAGCCGATGCCATAGGCACATTGCGTTTATTGGAAGCTGTACGTATTTGCGGTTTGGAAAAAACCTGTCGCATCTATCAGGCTTCTACCTCAGAACTCTTTGGCAAAGTGCAGGAAGTTCCACAAAAGGAAACCACACCGTTCTATCCCCGTTCGCCTTATGGTGTAGCAAAGCAATATGGTTTCTGGATAACAAAGAACTATCGTGAAAGTTATAAAATGTTTGCTGTAAACGGTATCTTGTTTAATCATGAATCAGAACGACGTGGAGAAACTTTTGTTACACGAAAGATCACATTGGCTGCAGCACGCATTAAACAAGGATTTCAGGATAAGTTATATCTAGGTAATCTAGATGCACAACGCGACTGGGGTTATGCTAAGGATTATGTAGAATGCATGTGGCTTATTTTACAACACAATACCCCTGAAGATTTTGTCATTGCTACAGGAGAAATGCATACCGTACGTGAATTCTGTACACTAGCTTTCCACTATTTAGGTATTGAACTTGAATGGCAAGGTAGTGGAGTAGACGAAAAAGGTATTGACCGTGAAACCGGACGAGTATTAGTTGAAGTAGATCCCAAATACTTCCGCCCATGTGAAGTAGAACAACTTTTAGGAGACCCAACGAAAGCCAAGACTCTTTTGGGATGGAATCCTACCAAAACGCCTTTTGCAGAATTAGTCCGTATCATGGTAGAGCATGATATGAAATTCGTAAAAAAATTGCATTATAAATCAATATAGCAGTGTCATTTCCTGCAAAAGACACTACTTTAATTTTACCGATAAATTCATTAAAAATGAATTTGGGGCGCGGACTTAGTGATTAAGTTCGCGTTCCTACTTTAAAAAAGAGAATCACAATGCTAGACAAATCTTCAAAAATATACGTGGCAGGACACCGAGGTCTGGTTGGATCTGCCATCTGGAATAATTTGATGCAACGCGGTTTTACCAATCTGGTAGGACGTACCCATAAAGAGCTTGATTTGTTGGATCCGATAGCAGTACGAGAGTTCTTTGACAAAGAACAGCCTGATGCCGTAGTATTAGCTGCTGCACATGTAGGAGGAATTATGGCCAACCTGCAATACCGCGCTGATTTCATTTACCGCAATTTACAGATTCAGCAGAATGTAATAGGTGAAAGTTTCCGTCACGGGGTAAAGAAACTATTGTTTTTAGGCAGTACATGCATCTACCCTCGTGAAGCAATGCAGCCAATGAAAGAAGAAGCTCTTCTTACTTCTCCGTTAGAATATACTAATGAGCCATACGCTATCGCCAAAATAGCAGGACTGAAAATGTGTGAAAGTTTCAATTTGCAGTATGGCACGAACTACATTGCTGTTATGCCAACCAACCTGTATGGTCCTAATGATAATTTTCATCTGGAAAACAGTCATGTATTGCCAGCAATGATCCGTAAAATCCATCTTGCTAAATGCTTGAATACGAATAACTGGGAAGCTGTACGAAAAGATATCAACCTGCGTCCGGTAGAAGGTGTAGACGGCAACTGCACAGACCAGGAAATTCTTGATAAACTGGCTAAATTCGGCATTACCCCTCAAGCCGTTACTTTATGGGGAACAGGCAAGCCATTACGCGAATTTTTATGGAGTGAGGAAATGGCAGACGCCAGCGTACATGTATTATTAAATGTCGATTTCAAAGATACCTATGCAGAAGGGGCAAAAGAAGTACGCAACTGCCACATCAACGTAGGTACAGGAAAAGAGCTGTCAATCCGTGAAGTTGCAGAAAAAATCATGAAAGAAATAGACTTTAAGGGCAAGCTGCAATGGGATTCATCAAAACCTGATGGCACAATGCGTAAGCTTACCGACGTTTCTAAACTTCATGCCTTAGGCTGGCATCACAAAGTAGAAATTGACGAAGGAATACATCGCCTTTACGAATGGTATCTGAAAGGTATTTGCATCAATCATCAAACGACATAATCCAATATGAAGAAACTTTTATCGCTTCCACCTAATCTGGTGGAATGTTTTCACGATATAGAGCATGCCAACCATCAAGAATGGTTCTGTACATCCGATCCGGTAGGTTCAAAGTTAGGTTCAGGTGGTGGAACTGCATGGCTATTACAAACATGCAAAAACAGCGAAAGTGACACTACTCCACTCACAGAATGGCTTGCTCACGAAAAACGTATCCTGCTACACGCCGGCGGCCAAAGTCGGAGATTGCCCTCATATGCTCCTTCCGGTAAAATACTTACCCCAATCCCAGTTTTCCGCTGGGGACGTGGTCAAAAGCTTACACAAAACTTATTGTCACTTCAGCTTCCCCTGTATGAGCAAATCATGCAGAAAGCCCCGGAGAAATTGCATACACTTATTGCCAGCGGAGATGTATATATCCGTGCAGAACAAGCCTTACAAGAAATCCCCGATGCAGACGTTGTATGTTACGGACTGTGGGTAGATCCTGAACTGGCAAAGAATCACGGTGTATTTGTTTCATCACGCAATACTCCCGAAAAGCTGGACTTCATGCTTCAAAAGCCGAGTGTAGATGAATTAGGAGCATTGATGCAAAACTATCTGTTTCTGATGGATATTGGCATCTGGCTGCTAAGTGACCGGGCTGTAGAGTTAATGGTAAAACGTTCACTCAAAGAGGATGGATCAATCGGCTTCTACGATATGTATTCTGACTTCGGACCAGCTCTAGGCAGCCATCCTCGTATCAACGATCCCGAAATAAACAAACTTACAGTAGCAATCCTGCCATTGCCGGGTGGTGAATTTCATCACTATGGAACAAGCCGGGAGATGATTTCGTCTACACTGGCAATACAAAATTGCGTAATCGACCAGAGAGCAATTATGCACAAGAAAGTAAAGCCTCATCCGGCTATCTTCGTGCAAAATGCACTGACCGACTATACACTGACATCCGAAAACTCAGAGGTATGGATAGAAAACAGTTGCATAAGTAAAAACTGGACACTCCATAAGCGCAATATCATAACAGGAGTACCTGTCAATCAATGGCACATCAATATTCCTGAGGGAATCTGTATTGACGTCATACCGATGGGAGAAAGTAATTATGTGCCCCGTCCCTATGGATTTAATGACGCTTTCAAAGGCAGTCTGAAAGATGATTCAACCTTATATCAAGGAATACCGGTTCAGAAATGGTTATCAGACCGTGACCTGACAGCTGATGAAATAGCATGTAACCATGATCTTCAGGCTGCACGCATATTCCCGATATGTACATCTGTCGACGAACTTGGAATTGTCATGCGTTGGATGACAGACGAGCCGAAGTTGAACGAGGGAAAAGATATCTGGATACACGCACAAAAAGTTTCAGCCGATGAGATTTCAGCTTATGCCAATCTGCGCCGTCTGACAGAGCAGCGTGAAGCTTTCCGTAAAAACAGCTGGACTGCCCTGGCTAAAAATTATGAACGCAGTGTATTCTATCAGCTCAATTTGCAAGAAGCAGCCGAAGAATATGCACATCATCAATTAGAATTACCCGCTCCCCTTCCCTCCTCTGCACCGTTAATGACCCGTATCAGCGATGCAATGTTCCGTGCACGAACATTACAACTGCGTGATTCAGACGGCCATTTGGTAGAAGAAATAGCACGGGAAGAAGAAAAAGCTTTCAGCCTGATGCGTGAAGGGCTTACTTCAACAGTCGACCATAAACAGCACCCTCGTCTTTCGGTGTATCCGGACCAGATTGTATGGGGACGCAGTCCGGTACGTATAGACTTAGCTGGAGGTTGGACAGATACCCCTCCATACAGTTTGATGGAAGGAGGAAACGTGGTAAACATTGCAATAGAGCTAAACGGTCAACCCCCGTTACAAGTCTATGTCAAACCCTGTAATGAGTATAAAATCATCCTTCGTTCCATCGACTTGGGTGCAATGGAAGTTATCACCACTTTCGATGAACTACATACATTCAATAAAGTAGGCTCTCCCTTCTCTATTCCTAAGGCAGCGTTAGTACTGGCAGGTTTCCATCCCGACTTCTCGGCAGAAAGATGTACTTCACTGGAAGAAAAATTACGTTCATTCGGAGCTGGTATAGAAGTAACACTATTGTCTGCTATTCCAGCCGGCTCAGGATTAGGAACAAGCTCTATCCTAGCCTCTACTGTATTAGGAGCAATAAACGATTTTTGTGGCTTAAACTGGGACAAACACGAAATCGGAAGCCGTACACTGATATTAGAACAGTTGCTTACAACCGGAGGCGGATGGCAAGATCAATACGGAGGCGTGCTTCAAGGTGTGAAACTCTTGCAGACACAACCCGGATGGAACCAGGAGCCAATGGTACGCTGGTTGCCAGAACACTTGTTTACACACGATGAATATCAAAAATGTCATCTATTATACTATACAGGTATCACACGTACCGCAAAAGGTATTTTGGCAGAAATCGTACGTGGCATGTTCCTCAATTCTACAGAGCACTTGAATTTACTGGGACAAATGAAACAACATGCCATCGATCTATACGATGCAATCCAGCGAAACAGTTTCGAGGAAATGGGAAGATTGATACGCAAAACATGGCAACAGAATCAGGCACTCGATTCAGGAACCAATCCTAACAGTGTAGCGGCCATTACCCAACAGATAGATGATCTTTGTTTGGGTTATAAACTTCCAGGAGCCGGAGGCGGTGGCTATCTATACATGGTTGCCAAAGACCCTGAAGCCGCCTTGCGTATTCGTAAAATACTTACCCAGAACCCGCCAAACGACCGTGCCCGTTTTGTAGAAATGAGCCTTTCCAATAAAGGTCTGGAGGTAAGCCGTAGTTAATAACTATCAAACAAAAACATATGAAACCAAAAATAAGACTGGTGCAAACGGCCGACGGGGTAAATTACCTCGTCCCGTTTGTACTTATCACTACACTATTCTTCTTATGGGGATTTGCACATAGCATTCTGGATGTGCTGAACAAACATTTTCAAGATGCATTAAGTATTTCAAAAACCCATTCAGCACTTATACAAGCGGTAGTTTATGGGGGTTACTTTCTGATGGCCATGCCAGCAGGAGAAATAATCCGTCGCCATGGCTATCGGGCAGGAGTTGTCACTGGGTTATTGCTTTATGGCATCGGTGCACTCATGTTTATCCCCGGAGAACAGATCATGTCTTTCGAATTTTTCTTACTCTCACTGTTTATTATCGGATGTGGATTAACCTGCCTAGAAACAGCAGCCAACCCATATGTAACGGTGTTAGGCGATAAAGACTCCGCCGAAAGACGAATAAATCTGGCACAATCATTCAATGGACTGGGCTGGATCTGCGGCCCACTGGTAGGAGGCTTGTTCCTCTTTGCCGCAGATGGAGGAAGCGGAAGTGTTGCTATCCCCTATGCCATTATCGGCATATTAGTTCTGCTCGTAGCAATTGTTTTCTCACGCATTCATCTGCCTGAAATTACACTTGCCGAAGAGCCAGTCGAAACAGCAACCAATAAGCAAAGTTCTTTATGGCAGCATCGCAATTTTACCTTCGGACTGATAGCTCTGTTTTTTTATGTTGCAGCTCAAACAGGTATTAACAGTTTCTTCATCAATTATGTGACAGAGCACATCAGTATATCCGCACGTGAGGCAGCCCTCTGGTTGTCATTTGTCGGCATGGGACTTTTTATGGCCGGCAGAATGGGAGGAAGCTGGCTGATGGGATTCATCCGTGCCGAACGTTTATTAACGTATATGGCGGCAGGAGCTATTCTAGCCATGATCTTAGTGATGTTAGGTATGGGAGTCATATCGGTAGGAGCATTTTTTCTTTGCCTCCTATGCGAATCTATTATGTTTCCCACCATTTTCGCACTTGCCATACGAGGTGTAGGTGAACATACTAAACGCGCATCTTCCTATCTTATTATGAGTATTGTAGGAGGAGCCATAGCTCCCATAATTATGGGATACATCGCAGATACAATAAGCACAGCTACAGGCTTTATCGTTCCGTTGCTTTGTTTTATTGTCATCTTGGCCTATGCAATCCATTTGCAAAAGAATAACCGCTAAATAAAAAAGCCTGATGCAAAGTTAAACACCATGCATCAGGCTGACAAATAACTCGAAAGATTATATTCAGAGCGTATAAATCAATTTACATAAACTGTATCAAAATACTTTTCAAATAACGTCCGGGCTTCTTCCAGTTGCTCGGGCGTATTTTGTTTCACACCTTTCAGTTTATACTCCAGCTTCATTGCTTCATATTTATGTACTCCTAAGGTATGATACGGAAGAATTTCCACCCGTTGTATCATGCGATAATCTTTAAAATTCTCTCCTAACGCCTCAATATCTTCCCGAAAGAAGCTATAGCCCTGCACCAGTACATAACGCAGCCAAAATGGTTTTCCATTTTCTTCCAGCCATGCCGCCGTACGAAGTGTTTGCTCATTGCTACGTGAGGTAAGAGTCTTATGACGTTCATTATTGAATTCTTTCACATCAAGCAAAACTAAGTCTGCCAGTGAAAAGAGTTCTTTTACATCTTCATTCCAGATACCCCCGTTAGTATCAACGCAGATATGAATACCTTCCTCCTTTAACATCCGAAACAATGGAATCAGCGCTTTAGCCTGAAAAGTCGGTTCACCTCCACTAAATGTAATTCCCCCTTTCTTTCCGAAAAAAGGTTTCTGACTGACAGCCATCTTCAAAATATCTTCAGGAGCAGTTTCCTTACTCTCTCCCTTTGCATCAATGGTATCAGGGTTGGCACAATACAAACAACGGAAATTACAGCCCTGCAAAAAGACAACAAGGCGAATCCCCGGACCATCGTACGTACCAAGCGATTCATATGAATGTACTCTAATCATCTGTTCAATATTAATTAAAGAAAAAACATTTGCCGCCCAGCTCAGCGAGGAGAACGACAAATGTTTTACATATCAAGTAATGATTACAAAAATCACATACGTTCGTGGAAGCTACGAGAAATAACCTCCAACTGATGCTCGCGGCTCAATTTAATGAAGTTGACAGCATATCCGGAAACACGAATCGTAAGTTGCGGATATTTTTCCGGATGCTCCATAGCATCTTCCAGCATCTCACGGTTCAGCACATTTACGTTCAGGTGATGAGCACCCTTGATAAAATAGCCATCCATCATTGTAACAAGATTCTCTACACGATTCTCCATATCTACACCAAGCGATTTCGGAACAATAGAGAACGTATTACTGATACCGTCCTGTGAGTCACGATAACGCAATTTAGCAACCGAGCTCAAAGAAGCGACAGCACCATTCTTATCACGTCCGTGCATCGGGTTAGCACCTGGAGCAAAAGCAACACCTTTTGCACGTCCATCAGGAGTTGCACCAGTCTTCTTACCATACATCACATTTGAAGTAATAGTAAGAATAGACAATGTTGGTTTTGCATTCTTGTATACCGGAAGCTTCTTCAATTCCTCATCAAAATAATAAATCAAGTCGACAGCCAAATGGTCTACACGGTCATCATCATTACCGAAGCATGGGAATTCGCCATCGATATCAAAGCTTTCAGTCAGGCCGATTTCATTACGTTTAGCGGTAACTTTAGCATATTTGATAGCCGAAAGTGAATCGACAGCAATAGACATACCCGCTACACCATACGCCAGATTGATAACCGGATTTGTATCAACAAATGCCATCTGAGCTTTTTCATAATAATATTTATCATGCATGTAGTGAATGATGTTCATCGCTTCGTTATACACACGAGCCATTTCTTTCAAGACCTTCTTATAGTTAGCCAGCACCTCTTCGTAGTTCAGTACATCTCCCGTCAGCACAGGAATATCCTTCACCATCAGTGTTCCTGTATTTTCACAGCGTCCACCATTAATAGCCAGCAACAAAGCTTTAGCCAGATTACAACGTGCACCGAAGAACTGAATATGACGACCTATATCCTGATAAGACACACAGCATGCGATACCATAGTCATCCGAATTACGTACCTCACGCATCAAATCATCATTTTCATACTGGATAGATGATGTATCAATCGACACACGAGCACAGAAATCCTTGAATCCTTCCGGCAACTCCGGACTCCACAGAACAGTTAAGTTAGGTTCTGGAGAAGGACCCAGGTTATAAAGAGTCTGGAGGAAACGGAATGAAGTCTTTGTGACTTTCGTACGACCATCATTAAAACGTCCACCAATAGATTCCGTTACCCAAGTCGGGTCACCGGCAAAGATATCCGTATAAGCCTGCATACGAAGATGACGCACCATACGCAACTTAATGACAAACTGGTCAATCAACTCCTGAGCATGCAACTCATCAAGATTTCCGTGAGCCATATCATACTCAATATAAATATCAAGGAATGACGAAACATTACCAAGTGACATTGCAGCACCATCCTGTTCTTTCACAGCAGCCAGATAAGCCATATATACCCACTGAACAGCTTCCTGTGCAGTAGTAGCCGGACGACTCAAATCGAGTCCGTACTGCTGTCCCATCACTTTTATTTCCTTCAAAGCCTTAATTTGCTCTGCTACTTCTTCACGCAATCTGATTCGCTCATCAGTCATAGGGCCTGTAAGATGACGTAAATCGTCCTGTTTTGCCTCAATCAGACGATCAATACCATACAATGCCAAACGACGGTAATCACCGATTATACGTCCACGCGCATAATTATCAGGTAATCCAGTCAAAAATCCCAAAGAGCGGAACGAACGAATCTCTTCAGTATATGCATCAAATACACCATCGTTATGCGTTTTGCGATAATGGGTAAAAATATCTTTTACCTTAGGGTCAACCTCTACTCCGTTTTCGCGGCACGCTTTTTCTACCACCTTAATACCTCCAAAAGGTTTGATGGCACGGCGTAACACTTCATCAGTTTGCAATCCTACAATCACTTCGTTATCCTTGTCAATATATCCAGCTGCAAAAGATGTGATAGTAGAAACTGTAGAAGGATCGAGCGAGCGTACTCCGTTGTTTGCACGTTCTTCAGCCAAAGCTTCCAGACACTTGTTCCATACAGCCTTTGTACGTTCGGTAGGACCAGCCAAAAATGAGGCGTCGCCTTCGTAAGGGGTAATGTTAGTCTTTACGAAATCGGTAACGTTGATTTCATGGTTCCAACGACCTTCTTTAAAATTCATTGCCATAATTGATAATTTAATCTAGTTTTTACTCTATTTGAAAACCGAATGCAAAGATAGTCAATAAAGCCTAATTATACAATACCTAAAATTAGTGATATTATCAATTTGCAACAGTTACAAAAATGAATATAAAAATTCCAACCTTTGAAAAATTAAAATACATCCAACAAATACAGACAAGCAGTCCGACTCAAAGAAAAAAAAATAAAAATCTTAATCAGTTTAGAATCAGAAAACTATCGAAACAATACCATAGAAGGCATAAAAAAAGTATCGCAAAAGTTTGCACAAATCAAAAAATCCATCTATCTTCGCACCGCGTTTGAGAGAAAACGTAAGCAGAAACAATAAATTTGGAAGTTTGGGTGAGTGGCTGAAACCAGCAGTTTGCTAAACTGCCGTACGGGTAACCGTACCGGGGGTTCGAATCCCCCAGCTTCCGCTTTTAGTTTCTACAGATATGGCGCTTTCGTCTAGTGGCCCAGGACGCGGCCCTCTCACGGCTGAAACACGGGTTCGATTCCCGTATGCGCTACATTTGGAAGTTTGGGTGAGTGGCTGAAACCAGCAGTTTGCTAAACTGCCGTACGGGTAACCGTACCGGGGGTTCGAATCCCCCAGCTTCCGCAACGACCTAAGAAATTAGGAGGAAAGAAATAGACAAGTCCCGTAAAATCAATGTTTTACGGGACTTTTTTATTTATCCGACGGACAATCGAAAGACACTAAAATGCCTACTTCTGACAAAGTTCCGTTACCAAATCGTTACTAAAAATCAGCCTGTAAAAATAGTAACGATTACAAGCCGCAAAACAAAATGTAATTTAATCTCAAAACGTTTTGTATGATTACCACTTTTATTAACTAAAAACGAAATGTGATTTTTATAGTTAACAATAGTTCGTCAAAAATTCGCCAAGCCTAAGCGGCTCTGGCAGTAAATAAAAT
>ERZ840371.3593-NODE-3593-length-12408-cov-2.733668_pt1 | contig 12408 bp, 7 predicted proteins | sample MGYA00519937_ERZ840371 | MGnify/ENA primary metagenome ERZ840371 (study PRJEB31850, sample SAMEA3708873) | human gut metagenome | biome: human gut; feature: human-associated habitat; material: faeces | place: China | collected 2014 ... | reverse complement strand
AATACGCAGCAATTCTTCAATCCCTTTCTCTTTTACCAGTTCCTCGCTGCTCCATAACTTATATGCAACAATCAATTTACCAAACTGCGTTCCCCAATCACCCAAATGATTGATACGAACCACATCATATCCTAATTTCTGATAAATCTTATACAGTGAATTTCCGATTACAGTAGTCCGCAAATGGCCTACATGAAAGTTCTTCGCAATATTTGGCGATGAATAGTCCATACAAATCGTTTTTCCCACACCACTTTGCGTTACACCATAATTTTCTGTCTGCGATTTTTCAATACACTTTTTAACAAACAAGTCACGTTTCAAATGAATATTGCAATATGCACCTACGTTCTCCGCTTTTTCAATCCCTAAAAATTCTTTCTGTTCGTTCAGTTTTTCTACCAGTTCGGATGCAATCTGCATCGGATTCTTATGCATTTTCTTTGCCATCGCAAAACAAGGCAATGCTAAATCTCCCATTTTCTCCTCTGGTGGAATCTCCACCAGTTTCAACAACTCTTCTTCCGGCATTTCCACTAATACATCTGATAAATACTGACAAATTTTCTTTTTCATGGTAACCTCCATTGATTCTATTTATTTTCTTAATGGATAAAAAAAGAACCGCAATGGAATTAGCCTTTTGCTAAATCTATTACGGTTCTGTATCTACAACATTTATAAACAGCAACCGCACAGAAACAAGACGTACATCTCTTGCAACCATGCGGAAAACGATGATTACAAGAGCTTACGTCTTCTTTCTCTGCGTCTTAAACTGTTAACATAAAATGTGTTCATATTTTTTATCCTCTTTAATTGATAGTTAGGAATATATCACATAAAGTTTGACTTTGCAATACTTTTCATAAATTTGACATGTAAGTCCAGGAAAATCCGCATTTCTGACATTATTCAACTACCCACACAACCTTATCTCTCGTCCGTTCTATATTGTTACCTCTGCATGTAAAGCCGTTACCGATATCTTACTATTCCACTATCAGCACTTTTTTCCCTTCAAATGCGAATCCGTAGTGCCGTATTCTCTCTTTTTCTATGCCCCTTGCAATAAGCTCCGCGTCATAGTTCTTCTCCTCTATCTGCCTGAGCGCGGACTGTGCAGTGTCCTCAAGTGTGCTTTCATCATAGGAATCGTACACTTTGAATTCCATTATAATTGCATTGTATTTTCTGTCATCACCCTTCGGCACAAGCATGACATCATATCTTCCGTATCCGCTCTCACGGTTGGATTTTATCTCATATATGTCGCGCAGTTCAACCAGCAGTCCCAGCACAAAGCCATGGAAGAAACGCTCCGGCTGTGACCTCTCCGACGGCTGTGTCCCCACGTCAAAATAGCTGAATGTTGACAACGCAACGTCATTCATGTATATGTTCATTTCACGCAGCCTGCCCTTAAGCAGCGCCTGCACAAATTCGCCATAGTTGGAGCTGTCACTGTCAAACCACCCCTTGAACATATTGGAGAACATGCTCACCGTCTCAAGATTGGTTATCGACAGATGATACCAAGGCTCCAACAGCTCACCCTTATACTCAACCTTATCGGGCTTTAAGTAGCCGCTTGCCATAAGAAGGCTCCATATAGCATTCTTATTTTTCCCCAGTTGGCTGAACACTATCTGCTCATCAAAGTTCACAACTATCTCTCTGCCGCTTATCAGGTCCTCCATCATCTGCTTGATATCCGGCGGCGCTGTCTGTATGAGCCGGCTCACAAGACCATTGGAGCTTGTCGATGCCCAGTACGGTCTTAACTTTTTCTCTTTCAGGAAGTTGGTGATTGACCATGGGTTATATATGTCCCTGTGTTCCCCGAAAACAAACCCGTCATACCATCTCTTCACATCGTCCCTGCGCTCCCCAAGCCCCATATCATCAAGTGACTTAAAGACCTCCTCCTGCGTAAAACCGAAGGCTGTGCTGTACCTGTCGGAGGTCGTTGTCACAACCGCAAGATTGTTAAGGTCTGAAAATATTGATTCCTTGGAAACCCTTGTTATGCCTGTCATCACGGCGCGCTCAAGGTATGGGTTCGTCTTGAAGGTTGCATTGAAAAGACTTCTCATAAATGCCGTAAACTTATCCCAGTAGCCGTGAATGTACGCTTCCTGCATAGGCGTATCATATTCATCAAGAAAAATCAGTACTTTTTTTCCATAATATTGATATAAATGTGAGGACAGGAGCTTGAGCGCATCCTGTGCCATAACATCACTCATATCATAGTTTATCATTCTGTACTGCTGCTTCTGTGTCTCTGTCATCACATCAGTATCATATAACCGGTCATACTGTGAAAACAAATCAACTATATTTCTCTTAACCTTCGCAACAGCGTCAATATAATCAGTCTGCTTCACATCCGCAAAGCTCAGAAATATCACAGGATACGTCCCCTGTAACTGCCTGTACTTCTCATCCTCCCACACAGACAAGCCCTCAAACAAATCCCCACGGTCAGCATATCGGTTAGAGAAAAAACAGTTGAGCATGCTCATATTGAGTGTCTTTCCGAAACGGCGCGGGCGGGTTATCAGCGTAACAGCATCGCCGGAACTCCACCACTCCTTTATCAGACCTGTCTTGTCGATATAAAAATATTTATTTTCCCTTATATCATCAAAACCCTGATTACCTATACTTACAGTATTATATCCCATAACCACATGCCCTCCATATATGATATATGATATATCATATGTCAATGATATTCTCAATCCGCTTCCTGCCCATCGTGCACTATATTCAATATGTTATCACAATGTATCATCTTTAGCAACATAATATACAGGTAATATTTTGTTTCAATATAGTTCCAAAAAATGATTTTTCAACAATCCTGTCATATTCGTCTGCTTTTTGTCACCAATTTCTTTATCCTGAAAGTAACTTTTACCTTATCCGAATCAAGTAGTAAGAAATCAATCTTGCCATTATTATTTTTGACTATTTCATATATATTCAGCAAACCATATCCATGCCCGTCTTTATTATTTTCAGGTATCAAATCTTCAAATCCGGAACATTCTGTCGTTTTTATGGTATTAATAAACTCTCCGTAAATCTCAGTATCGGAACAGTTAAGAAATATACTTATATAAGGTTTTTCACTCAACATTGCCGCCGCAATCGCATTATCCAATAAATTTACCAACAGACAATATAATTCAACATCATCAACGCCATCTATTTTTCCACAGACAAAACATTTTACATCAACACCATTTGATTGACAGAACTCAATCTTTGAATTCAAAAGTGAGTTTATCACGGAATGATTAGAATATAACTGATACGAAAAATATGTGCTGCATTTTTCTTCCAGTTTACATACATATTCCCTGGCTTCATCGTACCGGTTATTTTCTATTAAGTCCTTGATAAGTCTTACATTCTTTTTTAAATCATGATTTCGTCTTTCTGTTTCTAAGTTTCTTTGCTCTATTGCCTCAACATTCTCCCTTTGATTTTCCAAATCTTTTAAATATACTGCTGCTTTTTGTCTTTCTGTTATAATACTGCTTTCATATTCATCAGCAATATACATTGCAATGTCTATAAAGATAATTACAACAACCAATAAACTGGGTGAAATCTCATAATTTGTACCGGAAACAAGCAGATAATATATAAATATAAATGAAAACATATAAAATAATATATTTAAGTATTTCTTAATCATGTCTTTCCTCATTAAATTTCTTAAATCTGTTTTTTACCTCTGTCACATTTCTTGATGATATGTAAAACCTTCTGCCATTCTTCATGACAATCATATCTTTTGACATATCCTTTATATAATTAAGATTTATTAACGTATTTCTGCTTATCTTTATAAAATCATACTTATTCAATTCATTTTCTATCTTTTTCAGCGTATACCTCACTGTAAGCTCCGTATCGTCATAATAATACACCGTCATATCATGAACAAATATTTCAAAGGCAATTATTTCACTTAATTTTAAAGTATACTTAGTTGTTCCGCTTGTAATTTCAATTACTTTTAGCCTTTTCTCCAGCACCCTGTTAACTTCCCGTAAAACAGTTTCCAAGTCGGTTTCTAAACTCTGTTTTCTTACAAAACCTAACGGCTGACCAACAAAAGCATCAAAAACATAATAATCATAATTGGTTATATAAACAACCTGTGGTGAATATCCCTCTTTAAGCAGCTCCCTTATTATATCAAATCCGATATTCTCCCCAACCTCAATATCCATAAATACAAGGTCCGGTTTTACTTTCCTATACGTTTTAAGCATATCTTCTTTATTGCCGGAATACAGAAAATCAGACTTATTAAAATACATATTTTTGCATAAATAGTCTCTTAATATCTCAAAAAAATATTTGTCATCGTCACAAACCAAAATACTTAATATCATGTCATTTTTCATTCCGGTATACATCCCTTTTACACCATACAATCATATTCTTTTCTTCGCAATGTTCAAAACGTTTCCTTTAATGTCCAGTGCAGCTCCCAACAGTAATAACTGACAGACAGAATAGACTGTATTTTCTTTGAAAAACGGAATCTCATAAACAGAGCCTCTTAAAATGCCCAAGTTAACCAATAAAAAACATACACTTTGTATAATCATTATTGCCGTGGCTATCAGAGATACCTCGTTATTTCTTTTATAATTTTTATATAACAGAACTGCCAATACCCCGACAATCAAAATAAAAACAAAGAGTACATTCAAAAGCCCATATTGTGTTATCTTTTCTGCAATAAAATACTGCCGCAAATTTTTGCCAGGTAAATAAAGCAGAGCATCAAGGTATTGTTGCGAGTCAGCCGAGGCTTTAAAACCTTTGGCATTCTTTATAATATTTATAACCAAGCACTGCTCATAATTCCTCCCGTTAACAGCATTAACCAGTTCCCGTACTGCTCCGGCAAGCGTCAATATACTCAACATTATATATCCTGATACTGCCATTATAAATTCTTTCATTTCAGTCTTTTTAAAAACAATTAAATTTATAAAAATTCCCATTAAAGAATATACAATCAACATATCAAATTGTTTGAAACGAAGATACACGCTCTGATAAAGATACATACTCATAGGAACTGTACAGAGCCAATTCAATGCAGTCGCACTTGCTATATTGTCCACATATTTTAGTGCATAGTAAATTGCAAAAGGCATAAACATAACAACGTAAACACTATAATCCGTATTCAAATAAATATATTCACGCCTGATATATATTATCTTAAATACGAGCAGCACGACTATCATTGCAAAAATGAGGAGCATATACATCTTCTTGTTTTGATTATTTATTTTCATTTCGACTCATTCCTTTCTTGTTATATACATACACATATCTGTTCGTCAATAAAATTATATCCGATGGCCTGCAAAAAACAATGCTCCCGTCATGAACGGGATACTTTTGACACGAAAGCTGATTTGGCATGATATATTGCCCTGAAAGGAACTTAAAAAAGCAAAAGACCTGTAACGTAAAACGTGTCAGGTCTAAACAAAAAGTATAAGCTATTCTATAATCTTAAATCCATTATTATATCTGAACAATGCCTTGGCAATTATCTGCTTCTTCGTGACGTAGGTATTCTTCCAGTATCTTGAATCCTTAGAGTTATCCCTGTTGTCCCCCAGCACGAAATAGCAGTCCGCCGGAATGAGATAAGGTCCGAAATCCTGCCTGCTCACTCCATGGGCGTAAGGCTCCTCAAGCGGCACCTCACTGCCGTTGATATACACAAGTCCATCCTTTATTATGACCATCTCCCCCGGAAGTCCTATAACTCTCTTGATGAGAAGCTTATCGCCGTCATCCGGGTACTCAAATATGATCACATCGCCTCTATCCGGCTTGGAGAATATATAGCTAAGCCTGAAGCCGATAAGCTTATCGCCCTTCTCAAAGGTGGTACTCATCGACTCAGACGTAATGTCCGCATTTATGATAACAAATTTATTGAGGAGCACGGCAATCACAACGCCGGCTACGATTATCCTGAGATATCCGAATATCTCTTTTTTAACACTTTTTTTCATACTGATCTCAATCTCCAATGCTGCTGTCCACAGGCAGCATACATAACCGCCAAAACACGCTTAGCAGCACCTGTCACCTCCGCCACCGGATATAAATTACCGGTGGCTTTGGCGGCTGATGTTGCTATGCAGGTTCTGACCTTACATTCAATTATATAACTATTTTTTAATACTATAACTATATCCGCGCCTGTCGGTGACCGGCACCAACAGTGCAGGACATTACAGGAAGTACTTCACACCGGACTCGAATATCTTCATATCCTGCTCTCCGTAGATATTGATAGCCACCGAATCGCCGCGGCGCTCAGAGTGAGCCATCTTACCAAGGATTCTTCCGTCAGGGCTTGTGATACCCTCGATTGCCATATATGAACCATTAGGATTCCACTCCTCATCCATTGTAGGTATTCCTGTGTTCACATCGACATACTGTGTTGCAACCTGTCCGTTCTCAAAGAGCTTCTTAAGCCACTCATCATTGGCTACGAAACGGCCCTCACCGTGTGAAGCAGGGTTACAGTATACTCCGCCAAGCTGTGCTCCTGCAAGCCATGGGGACTTGTTGGTGACAACCTTTGTATAAACCATCTTGGATACGTGGCGTCCGATTGTGTTCATGGTAAGTGTAGGTGAATCAGGTGTCTGCATTCTGATTTCACCGTAAGGTACAAGACCGAGCTTTATGAGAGCCTGGAAACCGTTACATATACCGAGCACAAGACCGTCTCTCTCATTTATAAGCTTGTTGATTTCCTCTGTAATCGCCGCATTTCTGAAGGCTGTCGCAAAGAACTTAGCCGAACCGTCCGGCTCATCACCTGCGCTGAAGCCGCCAGGGAACATGATAATCTGTGCTTTCTTAATCTCATCAGCGAACTCATGCGCAGAATCACGGATATCCTCGGCTGAAAGGTTCTTGAATACCTTAGTTACCACGTCAGCACCTGCGCGCTCGAATGCCTTGGTACTGTCATACTCACAGTTAGTTCCCGGGAATACAGGGATGAACACTGTAGGTCTTGCAACCTTATGCTTGCATACATATACCTTATCTGTGCTGTATACAGGTGTGTCAAGCTCCTTGCCACCCTTTACGGCAACTGTAGGGAATACCTTCTCAAGTGTAGCCTTCCATGAAGCAAGAGCCTCCTCGACATCAATCTTTACGTCTGCGTACTCAAATGCAGCCTCATCCGTAACCTCACCGATTACAGTGCCGTCTGCAACACCGTTCTTGTCCGCTGCGACTTCCGCTACGATACATCCGTACATCGGAGCGAAAAGCTTATCGGCGCTGACCGCTGAAGCATCAAGCTTAACACCAAGCTTGTTACCGAATGCCATCTTGCTGACTGCCGCTGCGATTCCCTTAGCGTCAAGTGTATATGCCGATACGATAACACCATCTGCAATATCCTTGCTTATATCCGAATATAACTTCTTAACTGCCTCATAATCCGGAAGATCATACTCATCCGTCCTGATTGTGTAGAGAACGACCTTGTTTCCAGCCTTCTTAAACTCAGGTGTGATGACATCCTGTGACTTGGCAACGTCAACTGCGAAGGATACGAGTGTGTTAGGAACATCCATATCGTTAAAGGTTCCGGACATACTGTCCTTACCTCCGATTGACGGAAGACCGAAGCCAAGCTGTGCATCATAAGCACCAAGAAGTGCCTTGAACGGCTCACCCCAGCGTGAGGCATCCTCTGTCATTCTTCTGAAGTACTCCTGGAAGGTAAATCTTACCTTGGAGAAATCACCGCCTGCGCAGACAATCTTTGCAACAGACTCAAGCACTGCGTATACCGCTCCATGATAAGCACTCCATGATGAGAGATATGGGTCGAAGCCGTAGCTCATCATCGTGACTGTATCGGTCTTACCCTTAAGAACAGGAAGCTTCGCAACCATAGTCTGAACCTCTGTAAGCTGATACTTACCGCCGTAAGGCATGAATACCGAGCCTGCACCGATTGAGCCGTCGAACATCTCGACAAGACCCTTCTGTGAACATACATTGAGGTCTGCAAGAGTCTCAAGCCACTTAGCACGTACATCCTCCACAACAGGCGCGTTAAAGCAGCTTCCGTCCCTGGATGGGATATTTACATGTACATCTGTCTCCTGATGAGCACCGTTAGTATCAAGGAAAGCTCTGCTGATATCAACAATCTTCTTTCCTCTCCAGTACATGACAAGTCTCTTCTCAGGTGTAACCTCAGCGACAGGAACAGCTTCAAGATTCTCCTCTGCCGCATAAGCAAGCATCTTATCTACATCCTTCCTGTCTACAACAACAGCCATTCTCTCCTGTGACTCGGAAATTGCTATCTCAGTTCCGTCAAGACCTGCATACTTTTTCGGAACCTTGTCAAGATTGATGTTAAGACCATCGGCAAGCTCACCGATTGCAACAGAGACACCGCCTGCACCAAAGTCATTACATTTCTTAATAAGAAGGCTTACTTCGCTTCTTCTGAATAATCTCTGAATCTTACGCTCTGTAGGTGCATTACCCTTCTGGACCTCAGCACCGCAGGTCTCAATGGAGGCCTCTGTGTGAACCTTGGATGAACCTGTAGCACCGCCACAGCCGTCACGTCCTGTTCTTCCGCCGAGAAGAATGATGATATCGCCCGGATCCGATGTCTCACGAATGACATTCTTTCTTGGTGCGGCACCCATAACTGCACCGATTTCCATTCTCTTTGCAACATAATTAGGATGATAAATCTCCTTTACATAGCCGGTTGCAAGACCAATCTGGTTACCGTAGGAGCTGTAGCCGTTAGCTGCCCCGCGGACAAGCTTCTTCTGCGGAAGCTTACCCTTCAATGTCTCACTTACCGGAACGGTAGGATCTCCGGCACCTGTAACTCTCATAGCCTGATATACATAGGTTCTTCCTGAGAGCGGGTCACGGATTGCACCGCCAAGACAGGTTGCGGCACCACCGAATGGCTCTATCTCTGTAGGATGGTTGTGTGTCTCATTCTTAAAGTTGACAAGCCACTCCTCTGTTACTCCGTCTATTGTGACAGGAACCACGATGCTGCACGCATTTATCTCATCGGATACTTCCATATCCTCGAGCTTTCCTTCCTTCTTCAGCTTACGCATCGCAAGAAGTGCAATATCCATGAGGCATACGGGCTTTTTGTCCCCGATGCTTTCGCGAAGAGCAAGATAATTTTCGAATTCGCGCCGAACGCGTTCATCCTCGAATTCAACATCCGTCAAATGCGTGTTGAAGGTTGTATGGCGGCAATGATCCGACCAGTATGTGTCGATAACGCGGAGTTCGGTCAGCGTCGGCTCACGATTTTCTGTTTTAAAATAGACTTTAAGGCACTCCGCATCCGCCTCATCCATTGCAAGCCCGTAAAGCGCGATAAGCTCCTTTGCGGGGGTGTCAAACAGCTTTACGCGCGGCGGCTGAGCAGGCTCGTCGCAGCGCATTGCAAGCGTGTCACAGCATTCAAGCGCGGCTTCGCGCGAATCCACGGGGTTGATAATGTATGCCTTTATCCTGTTCAGTTCTTCGGATGTAAGACTGCCCGAAAGCATGTATACGGCTGCCGAACGCACTGCCGGCCTTTCGCACTGCGCAACAAGGCTTATGCACTGCGCTGCGGAATCCGCCCGCTGGTCAAACTGCCCGGGCAGATATTCAACCGCAAAAACTTTTGCACCCGCCGCATTGCCGCAGATTTCCGCACGAAATTCAGCTTCCGTATAGGTTCTGTCAACCTGCGGTTCGGAAAAAACGGTTTCGATGCAGGCGTTGAACGTCGCTTCGTCCACACCCTCCGCGTCATACCTGTTGATGATGCGAACCCCTTCAAGCGTGCGGATCCCGAGAAATTCGCGAATATCCTTCGCAAGCCCTTCCGCCGCTTCCGAAAATTCGGGGCGTTTTTCGCTGTAAATTCTATAAACCATTCTGTTGTCTCCCGTTAAATTTCCCGTATTCCGTAATGTTCGTTCTTTCGGCAAATGCCGGCGGTGCCGGCGTTTACCCGTTTTTTAAACGGCTTTCGCGCAATGCGGAAAGTCCGATGTCGCTTCTTGAATATTTTCCGTCGAAATGCACTCGTTCGGCTGCCGCATATGCCGCCCGAACCGCCTCTTCAAGCGTATCGCGAACGGCCGTGATGCCGAGCACGCGCCCGCCGCTTGTAACGAATTCGCTGCTGTCGGGTGTTCTGAGTTTTGTTCCCGCATGGAAGATGCATACCCCAAAGTCTGCTTCAACATCACCGTCAAATGTGATGAGTTTGCCCTTTTCGTATTTTTCCGGGTAGCCCCCGCTTGCAAGCACAAGGCAGCAGGAGGATTTGTCGGAAAGCTTGATCTCGCATTTGTCAAGCGTCCCCGCCTGCGTCGCAATCATTATTTCAAGCAGGTCGCCTTCAACAAGGGGCAGCACCGCCTGCGTTTCCGGATCGCCGAAACGGCAGTTATATTCAATAACACGCGGGCCGTTCGGTGTGAGCATAAGCCCGAAATACAGGCACCCGCGGAAAGTCCGTCCCTCGGCATTCATTGCGTTCAGCGTGGGAAGGATGATGCTTTGCATAACCTGTTTCTCCGCCGCTTTTGTGTAAAAAGGATTCGGTGCAATAACGCCCATGCCGCCGGTGTTCAGTCCCGTGTCGCCGTCGCCCGCACGTTTGTGGTCCATTGAAGAGGGCAGGGGAACAACTGTTTTTCCGTCCGTAAACGCAAGCACGGAAACCTCGGGTCCGGTCAGGAACTCTTCAACAACGACGGTTGCGCCGCTCCTGCCGAATTTGCCGCACCGCATCATGTCATTCACGGCTTCAACCGCTTCCTCGTGAGTTTTTGCAATTATAACGCCCTTGCCGAGAGCAAGCCCGTCCGCTTTGACAACGACGGGAAGGCTGTGGTGCGCTGCGTATTCGGCCGCCGCATCGGCATCCGAAAAGACCTTGTATTCGGCCGTCGGAATGCCGTATTTCTTCATGAGCTCCTTTGAAAAAGCCTTGCTGCCCTCGATTATTGCCGCAGCCTTGCTCGGGCCGAAGCAGGGAATGCCCTTTTCGCGCAGCATGTCGCAAAGCCCCATAACGAGAGGGTCGTCCGGAATCACGGCAGCAAAGTCAATTTCGTTGTTCAGCACAAAATCCACAATTTTTTCCAAATCCGTTGCGGCAATGCCCGTGCAGGTCACCGGGCATGAATCGCTGCCCGCATGTTCGCGGGAAATTCCGCCGTTTCCGGGAAGCGCATATATCTTTCCCGCTCTGCGGCTTTGAGCAAGCCGCCTGATTATCGCATGTTCGCGTCCGCCGCCGCCTATGACGGCAATATTGAGTTTATCCTTTGTTATCTGCATCTCTTTACTCTTAATTCCGTTCCTTGTTCCGTCCCTTCCGCATGTTCCGCACCTGCATCGGGAAATCCTTTTCGTCTATGTCCGCTTAATTGACCGTTCTTTTCCGTTCGCCCGGCACACCGCCGAGTGCCGAACAGATCCGAATATCCGAATATCCGAATAAACCGCTCCGTTAAAAATCAATGGTGGAAAAGGCGCAGTCCGGTAAAAGCCATGACCATGCCGTGTTTGTTGCATGCCTCAATAACGGCATCATCGCGCACCGAACCGCCGGGCTGAGCAATATAGGCAACGCCGCTGCGGAAAGCACGCTCGATATTATCGCCGAACGGGAAGAACGCATCGCTTGCAAGTGCGGTTTCGCCGAACCTGCTCAGCCATTCCCGCTTCTGTTCCTTTGTCATCGGCTCGGGGCGGCGGGTGAAGAAATTCTGCCAATTCCCGTCATCAAGCACGTCTCCGCACTCATCCTCGTTTAAATACAAATCAATTGCATTATCGCGGTTGGGGCGCGGAATATCCGCACGGAACGGCAGGTTCAGCACGGAAGGATGCGAGCGCAGGTGCCAAAGGTCGGCTTTATTGCCCGCAAGGCGTGTGCAGTGAATGCGTGATTGCTGCCCCGCGCCCACTCCGATCGTTTGTCCGTTTTCAACATAGCAAACGGAGTTGGACTGGGTGTATTTAAGCGTGATAAGCGCAATAACAAGGTCGCGTTTCGCACTTTCGGGCAGGTTTTTGTTTTCGGTCACGATATTTGAAAGCAGGCTTTCGTCAATCGTTGAATCGTTGCGCCCCTGTTCGAATGTTATGCCGAACACCGTGCGCGTTTCAATGGGAGCGGGAACATAGTTTTCGTCGATTTTAATAACCGTGTATGCACCCTTTTTCTTTGCGGAAAGGATCTCAAACGCATCCTCATCGTAATCCGGAGCAATAATGCCGTCCGAAACTTCATGCTTCAAA
>ERZ840371.3592-NODE-3592-length-12413-cov-24.754167_pt1 | contig 12413 bp, 10 predicted proteins | sample MGYA00519937_ERZ840371 | MGnify/ENA primary metagenome ERZ840371 (study PRJEB31850, sample SAMEA3708873) | human gut metagenome | biome: human gut; feature: human-associated habitat; material: faeces | place: China | collected 2014 ... | reverse complement strand
ACCTGTCATTCGGAGTTTCATCGCATCACTGGTGCGGCTTCATTATAAGGCGATGCTAATTCAAAAGATTAGCATCGCTTCTTTTTTATAAAATAAATGGTCTGAAAGATTAATGTAAACGCTTATGATATTTTATTTTTCCGGTACGGGAAATTCGGCTTGGGTTGCCCGGCAAATTGCAAAAGCTCAGCAAGAAGAGTTGTTGGCCATTGCTGAAGAAATAAATAAAAATAAAGAGTATGTCTTAAAAGACGGTGAGAAAGTCGGCTTTGTTTTCCCTGTGTATGCATGGGGTCCTCCCGGAATAGTGCTTCGTTTTATCCGTCAATTAAAGATGAAGAATCCGGAGTATCTTTTTTTTGTTTGCACCTGTGGAGATGATACGGGGCGTACTGCTCAGGTTTTTTCATCTGCTGTTCGGAGAAAAGGATGGCACTGCGTGGCAGGCTACTCTGTTACGATGCCCAATACTTATGTTTCCTTACCGGGATTTGATGTTGATGCCGAGGATGTGGAGGAACAGAAAGTACAGAATGCAATGGCACGTCTTGACTTTATCAATGGCGAACTGGCCGGTAGGATACACATGAAACATTTCAATTGCCACGAAGGAGCGTTGCCGTTTACCAAGACATATCTACTTAGACCGCTTTTCAATACCTTTTTAATGTCTCCCAAACCTTTTTATGCAACGGATGCCTGCATTGCTTGTAAAAAATGCGAGAAAGTTTGTCCGGTACATAATATAGAAGTAACCGATAAGCCTCAATGGGGCAATAACTGCACCCAATGTTTGGGATGCTATCATATTTGTCCTTTGCACGCGGTGCAATATGGTAAGGCAACACGTGCTAAAGGGCAATATAAAAGATTCTTAAAGAAGTAGGGCGGTTTTTATTTTATCCTTCTTTTATTAAGCTCCTGTTGGTATCGACGGGCATTTGCCATGTGCTGTGACAGCGTAGCAGCAAAGTTATGAGTACCCGAAAAGTCCTCTTTGGCACACATATAAATGAAATTGTGGTGCGTATAATTCAATACACTTTCCAATCCCTGAATAGACGGTATGCGTATCGGTCCGGGAGGGAGGCCGGCGTATTTGTAAGTATTATAAGGAGAATCGACAGCCAGATGCTTGTTGAGGATACGTTTTAATCCGAACTCCTGCAACCCGAACTTCACGGTGGGATCTGCTTGCAGCAACATACCCTTGTTCAAGCGATTAATGTAAAGTCCGGCAACCATCGGCTTTTCCGCGTTGTTGGCCGTTTCTTCTTCCACTATGGAGGCAAGTGTTGCCACTTCTTCGGGCGAGAGACCGATGTTTGCTGCTTTGCCCCGTCTTTCCTCATTCCAAAAGGCAGCATGCTCTTTCTGCATACGTTTCATAAAAGCGTCAGCACTCATGTTCCAATACACTTCGTATGTATTGGGAATGAAAAGGGCAGGGAGGGTCTCTTTGGTATATCCCATTTGAGTATAATAACTGCTGTCGGCAAGTAATCGGGCTATTTCCACAGAATCAATCATGAGCTGGCGGGCGACAGTGCGTGCCAGTCTGTCCAAGGTGCGTACGCCGGGGATGGTGAGATTGACCGGAGTCTGATATCCCATCGAAAGGCGGCGATACAGATAGCGCATATTGTCTTCAGGACGGATGGCATACCGTCCTGTGCGTATGTTTTCTCCGTAATTTCCTCTTTCCGCCTGGAATTTGAAGCCATACATGGTTTTAGGATGTCCTGTCGACTCTATTTTGCTATAAATGGAATCCAAATTATCATCTCTGTCAATATAGATATAAGCAGTTTTTGATAAGTTGAACTGTCGGGAGAAGAAATAATAGTAAACCGTTCCGGCACTTCCTGCTCCGGCAAGCATAATTATCAATATAACTATTACTAAAATATTACGTTTCTTTTTATCCATTGCTGTCAATTAGTTTTCGGTGCAAAGATAGGTAAATATACGTGAGTTCTGTGTAAGAGTTTATAGAAAAAAGTCCGGTCGTCAGATGATACGCTGTCATCTTTACCTTTGAAAAGCAATTGGATTCCATACATAAAGCCGGTCGGCTTTTGATGTATTTATGAATTTCTGCCACTGATTTATTAATCGGTGCCGGAAATTCATAAATCAGTGGCACGGTTTATCAGGTCAATGCCGATGATTAATGAAGACAACGGACGGCTGTGAAGAATGTATCAGCCTGTCGGATGAAATATCTGTTGTCCCGTTTGGGTTATTAAGCTGAAATGCCAGTTACCGCCACTCAAAGGTTGCATTGTCTTTATACTAAGATGGGGAGGTAGCAATGCCTCCCCGGGTGGAACAGACGTATTTGTTTAAGGAAGTGCTTTTGCCGGTTCCGCTTCAATCCTGTTTTCTACCTCATCCGGCAATGCAGGAAAAAAGTCAATGCCTGTTCTTTTCTCCACGCTGTCTACCGTGACAATGTACTTTTTCAATGGCTTATGTCCCGCTTTGTTGGGGAACAGAAAGCCGATGGCTTGCGGGGTCTTTGAGTCGTTGATGAGGATTACTTTGTAGAAAGCATCGGGAACGGCGACTTTATTGTTTCCTATTCTTTTGGGTTTGCCGTGGTCATATACAGGTCCGCAAGTGATGTAGACCGCTCCATACTTTTTAGCCCATTGGCGCGATTTCTCTTCCAGGTCGTTCCAGTCTCCGCGGTTCAGGTTGGGGTTTTGCGGACAGATATTGCTCATGTAGAAAGATTCCGCCATCGCTTGCTTGCTCCATTTCATGTCGGCGGCCGGTGCCATGTGCCCGCGGTCGTAGCCGGATTTGGTATAATCGTTGCTATATGCTTTCGCTCCGCGCACATCGGGGTCGGGCAAAAATTTGTTTGTTCTTTCTTCTTTCCCTTTTGTTTCCTTCCCGGTGAGTTCCCAGGCTACCCATTGCGGTGTCTTATAGTCGGCATTGTATGACAGCGTATATCCTTTTCTCTTGATAAGCTGGCCTCCGGTGCGCGATTGCATGACCGGAATTTCCAAAGCATCGGCCGGGGCGGAGGACGGAAGGGCAGAGGTTTGCTCCGTAGGAATGATATCGGGCAGACCTTTTAAGAACTTTTCGTCCAACAGCCGGTATTTGTAGGCCATCAGTCCTATCAGTACTGCGATAATGAGCAGAGGCAATGTCTTGTTGGAAGATTGTTTTTTCTTTTTTGTTCTCATAAGTTTTGATTATAGCACTGCAAAGATAGGAATTTAAAAGAAAAAGTCTGTAAACTTTAAGCCTGAAAGGGCAAAATGCGTTATCTTTGTTCAGAAAGTTACAGATTATACTAACTATCCTGCTAACCGATATTAATTAAAACTAGTATGTATATGAAAAATTATCGATTATCACTGCCGTTTCTTGGTCTGCTCCTGGCATTGTCTCCATTGCGTGCGCAGGAGGCAGCTGTTCAGCAAGAAACATCCGAACAGAAAGACAAACGTATGGAATGGTTTTCACAGGCAAAGCTGGGTATTTTCATTCATTGGGGAATCTATGCCGTCAAAGGAGTTTCCGAAAGCTGGTCGTTCTTTAATAATTACCTGCCATACGATGAGTATATGAATCAGGCGGGCGGATTCACTGCTTCCCAATACGACCCGAAGGCATGGGTGGATTTGATAAAGGAGAGTGGAGCGAAGTACACGGTTATCACGACCAAGCACCATGACGGTGTGGCTTTGTGGGATACCAAAGTGGGAGACTTGAGCACCGTAAAGAGCACTCCTGCCGGACGTGACCTGATAGCACCGTTTGTGAAAGAGGTGCGTAAGCAGGGCTTGCATCTCGGCTTTTATTATTCCTTGCTGGATTGGTCGCATCCCGATTATCCTAACAAGACGCGCACCGAGGTACGTTATAAGGACGACCCTGCACGTTGGGCAAAGTTCAATAAATTCAATTTCGGTCAGTTGGCTGAGCTGAACAAGACATGGAAGCCCGACCTTTATTGGTTTGACGGCGACTGGGAGCAGAGTGCCGAAGCTTGGAATTCAAAAGGTATTGTGGATTTGCTTCGTTCGGACAATAAGAATGTGATTATCAACTCCCGCATTCAGGGATACGGTGATTATGCCACTCCCGAACAAGGTGTGCCGGTGGTTCGTCCGGAAGACAAATATTGGGAACTTTGTATGACCATGAACGACTCATGGGGATATCAGCATACCGACAGCAACTATAAATCACCTTACATCTTGCTTCGTACGTTTGTCGATTGCCTGAGCAACGGAGGCAATCTCTTGTTGGATATCGGTCCGAAAGAAGACGGGACCATTCCCGAAGAGCAGGTGGCTGTACTGAAAGAATTCGGTCGCTGGACAAAGAAGCATAAAGAAGCGGTTTATGATACCCGTGCGGGTATTCCGGCCGAACATTTCCAAGGCTACACGACGCTGAACAAAGCAGGAGATATTCTTTATCTGTATCTGCCTTACAAACCGAACGGAGTGGTGGAAGTGAAAGGCTTGGTCAATAAAGTGAACCGCGTGTGGGTGGTGGGCAACGGAGCCATGCTCAGTTATAAAGTGCATAATAAAAACTACTGGAGTGATGTGCCCGGCAATCTGTATATCAATGTGCCCGAACAAGTGCTGGACAGCCAAATCACGGTATTGGCAGTTCTTTTGGACGGTCCTGTCAAACTGTACAGAGGCGTGGGGCGTGTGATTGAAAGTAATTAATCTGAAGCCTTGGAACAATAATGAAAAGAATGAAATACTTTTATCAGCTCCTGCTGTTGCTGTCTTGTCTCCCTGCCGGAGCCCAGAGCCTGTATGAGAAATATGAACGTTTCCTGACAACTCCCCGCACGTATGTTTGCTATCGTGCGGACGGCAAACTGAAGATGGACGGTAAGTTGAACGAAAGCTCTTGGCAGAAGGCGGAAGCTACCGCTCCTTTTGTCGACATCAGCGGAGAGGGATTCCCCGCTCCCAAATATGAGACAACGGCCAAAATGCTTTGGGATGACGATTATCTGTATATTGGTGCCGTTCTTGAAGAAGATATAAAGGCGCGTCTGACCCGGCGCGATACCATTATTTACTATGATAATGACTTCGAGGTGTTTATTGACCCGGATAGTGACGGACATAATTACTTTGAAATCGAGACCAATGCCCGTGGCGTGATATTCGACTTGATGTTGGACAAACCTTATCGCTCCGGTGGTAACTTCATGGTGCAGTGGGACTGTCCGGGGATGCAGATGGCTGTTCATTGCGAGGGAACATTGAATAAGCCAAAGGATAAGGACAAATATTGGAGTGTGGAAATGGCCATTCCTCATCAGGCATTGACCATGAATTTCAATAATCCCCTGAAGGCGGGAAATACGTGGCGTATCAATTTCTCGCGCGTGCAGTGGCTGAAGCCGAACGGACCTGAAGAAAACTGGGTGTGGAGTGCTACCGGCAAAATAGACATGCACATGCCCGACCGTTGGGGGTATCTTTACTTTTCCGATTCTCGGGTGGGAACGGACAAGACGGAGTTTGTCTATCCTTACAACCAACCCATGTATAAGTTGCTGTGGGCCATGTTCTATGCCCAACAGGAATATTACGGAAAGGAGCATAACTATCTGCGCACCAAAGACAGTTTCTTTCTTACGGAAAAGGAGCTGAAAGACCTTCCTGCCGGTGCGGAAATCACAGTGGAGGCTACCCGGAACACATATCGCATCGCTATATCGAATCCGGCAGAGGGAGTGCGTTATGTCATTAATAATGAAGGACGTTTCCATATAGAGAAAATAGCTCCGCGCGAAGTGAAGAACTGGGTATGGACAGGCTTTCCTAAAGGCCGTTCGGCGGCAGACTGGCAGCAGTGGTTCAAACTGTTGAAAGAATGTGGTATTTCGGGTGTGCTTTTTGAAGGTTATGATGAAAACATTTACCGCATGTGCAAGGAAGCCGGCTTGGAAGCCCACTATTGGAAGTGGACGATGAACCGTGCGGAACTGCTGGACAAGCATCCTGACTGGTATGCTGTCAACCGCAAGGGAGAGTCGAGTCACGATAAGCCTGCTTATGTGGATTATTATCGTTTCCTTTGCCCCAATCATTCGGGAGTGGCTCCCTATTTGGCAGAAGATTACGTGAAAGAGGCTCATAAACCCTATGTGGACGGAGTTCATTTGGATTACGTCCGTATGCCGGATGTCGTGCTGCCGGTCAGCTTGTGGAAAAACTATGGCATCGAACAGAAAGAAGAATTGCCCGAATACGACTACTGCTATTGTGATACTTGTCGGGCGCTGTTCAAGGCGAAAACTGGGCAAGATCCTTTGGAACTGAAATATCCGATGGAGAATCAGAGCTGGATAAACTTCCGTTTGGATGCGGTCACTCATGTGGTAGAAGCCATAACGAAAGCTGTAAAAGCCGACCATAAGTTTATTTCGGCAGCCGTATTCCCCGGACCGTCCATGGCACGGAAGATGGTTCGTCAGGATTGGGGCAACTGGTCGTTGGATGCTTATTTCCCGATGATTTATAATAAGTTCTATTACGAAGGAGCGGAATGGATCGGTCGTTCGGTGCAGGAAAGCGTGCAAACCGTCAATGGTCGGGCAAAGGTATATGCAGGGTTAATGTTTGGCGACATCAAAGATGATTTTGAGAAAGCATTGGATGAAGCCTATGGTAATGGAGCTTCGGGCGTTTCTTTTTTTGCCGGTCCCGATGAAGAATACCTTCGCCGTTTTAAGGCTTATTTGGATAAAAGAGGCTTTATAGTGAAGTAAATTCTGCATTATTTTTAATGGAGTGCTTTGGTGAATCTCCGATACAATTTTCTGATAAAGGGAAATAGTATCGGAGATTTTATTTGTTTATTCCAATTAAATCCCGACCTTTGTTACATATAATATAGAAAGGAAAATATGGAAGGAATGGAAGACCCTGAGTACTACTCAAGTGATTTTTTTGTCAGAACGCTGGGTAGTGAGGATATAGACGTAAAGCACTTCATGTATCTGGTGGGGCGGGTCAGTATTTATTGTGATGGCACAGATAATATTACCGGTGAGTCGTGTATACCTCAAAGATTAAATGATGAGTTTATAGCATTGGCACATAAACTGCATTATAGGGCGGTGATAAAATACAAAGAAGAGATTAATTAAGGAAGAGAAGGGTAAAAGCAGGACAAAAGGCTATACCATGAGTCGCGTCGAAGAAGAGCTTGTTGGTTCTCTGACTTGCTTTCTTATCAAGCATTCCGGAGAGAAACAGCTATGTCTTGCAATAATGGACAAGGAAACAGTTTTCAATCTAAAGGGTATGAAGAAAGAATGCCTTTTGCTCATGGATTCCCCAAACTACCGGTTCTCTATGCCTACCGTTCTGAACCTTATTGTAAAAAGATAAAGACTTTTCGGGTCCGGTTGGAGAAAACATCGCCACCCAAAAGGCAGAGGATGTAACGGGCGAGATAAAGGTAAACTCTATTGTAGAGGGTATCAGCTTTTCGGACGTGCTTAATTCCATTATCAAACTCTGCAATATTGTTTATGAGAAATTCTGTCCTGATGTAGGCTCTTTTCCCTTTTTGTGAAATGCAGACTAAAATAGGTAGTCTGCCATCGTTTTCCTTAATGGAATTTAAAACTGTTAATCTGATTGTTGCCATAGTGAATAATCTACTATACAATTTTAAGCAAATATATTCGTAGAAATATAGTTTTATTTATTCATTCAGCGTTTTAGGAAAGAAAAAGCACTGATTAAATTATTGATAATCAGTGCTTTTTGATGAGCCGAAACCGGGACTCGAACCCGGGACCTATTCATTACGAATGAATTGCTCTACCAACTGAGCCATTTCGGCAACTGTTTTTTCTGCAAGCGCGGGGTGCTTTTCTGAAAAAGCGTTGCAAATATATATCTTTCTTTTGAAACGAAGAAACTAAAAGCGGATAATTTTTCAGTTATCCGCTTTTGTTATGTCAATTGATGTCGGATTTATTGGTAGACTTCTTCATGTATTTAAGAATGTAAGTATTCATATTTATTAATAAAATGAGTAAAATATTTCTTTTCGATTTTTATTCTTGCTTTTTTATTGCTTTCGTCAATTATTTATGGTTTTTTATTGCATTTATGTTAATTGATATTTGTATCTTTGCAGCCGAATCAGAACATATATTTTAGTAGATTATGTGTGGAACAGTAGGCTGCATTGAGAAACGAGATGCTTACTCTGCCTTCATAAAAAGCCCGAAACGGTGGGAACATCGGGGCTATGGCAGTGCAGGCATTGCATTGATTGACATAGGAAGAAGGTTAAGTATTACACAAAACTACGCATTCCGCTCAAAAACACTTCAACAACAGGGATTTATCTTCAGTCGTAGTCCCAATACCGTCTTTTTGATTCTATTATTTGAATATTTCCGTATTTCCCATTACTTAGACTTATTTTTGTTTTTAATCGTACCCGGACAGCAGAAAACATTCGCTTGTCCGAAACCGTTGATAAAATCAAGATGTACCGGTAAGCGGGAAAAGTGCGGAGGACAATGGTAAACAATGAAGATATCTTTGGAAAAGAGTAACGAGAGTTTTTTTAGTATAAAATAATGAGGTTAAAGGAGAGAGAATGGAACCGTTAAAGCATGAATGTGGCGTGGCAATGATACGATTGCTTAAACCGTTGGAGTATTACCGGGAGAAGTATGGAACTTGGATGTATGGCTTGAACAAGCTATATCTGCTGATGGAGAAGCAGCATAACCGGGGACAGGAAGGTGCGGGACTGGCGTGCGTGAAGTTGGAAGCCAACCCCGGTGAAGAATATATGTTTCGCGAAAGGGCCTTGGGGTCGGGAGCGATAACAGAGATATTTGGCAATGTGCAGGGCAATTTCAAGGATTTGACTTCCGAACAATTGAATGACGCCGAATATGCCAAGAAATACTTGCCTTTTGCGGGGGAAGTGTATATGGGGCATCTGCGTTATTCCACTACCGGGAAGAGTGGTATATCGTATGTGCATCCTTTCCTGCGCCGCAATAATTGGCGTGCCAAGAATCTGGCGTTGTGTGGTAATTTCAATATGACCAATGTGGATGAAATCTTTGCACGCATCACTGCTGACGGGCAGCATCCGCGCAAGTATGCCGACACTTATATCATGCTCGAACAAGTGGGACACCGCCTCGACCGTGAAGTGGAGCGCCTCTATGTGCAGTGCGAGGCCGAAGGATTGAAAGGCGTGGACATTACTCATGCCATTGAGGAGCGTATTGATTTGGCCAATGTGCTTAAGACATCGAGCAAGGAGTGGGACGGAGGTTACGTCATCTGCGGAATAACAGGAAGCGGAGAATCCTTTGCTGTACGCGACCCATGGGGTATTCGTCCTGCATTTTGGTACATGGATGACGAAATCATGGTGTTGGCTTCAGAGCGTCCGGTCATTCAGACAGCACTCAATGTGCCTGTCGAAAGCATCAACGAGTTGCAGCCGGGGCAGGCTATCCTGCTGAATAAAGCCGGAAAGATGCGTCTGGCGCAAATCAACCGGGCAAAGGAAAAGAAGGCATGCTCTTTTGAGCGTATCTATTTCAGCCGGGGCAGTGACATGGATATTTATAAGGAAAGGAAATTGCTGGGTGAGAAGTTGGTGAACCCTATCCTGAAAGCGATAGATTATGAGGTGGAGCACACCGTGTTCTCCTTCATTCCGAACACGGCGGAGGTGGCGTTTTATGGTATGCTCGAAGGATTCGATAATTATCTTAATGAGCTGAAGGTAAGAAAGATAGAGGAATTGGGACATAATCCCGGTCACGAGGAATTGGAGAAAATCCTTTCTTGGCGCATCCGCAGCGAGAAGGTGGCGATAAAGGATATCAAGTTGCGTACATTCATTGCCGAAGGTAACAGCCGTAATGACTTGGCAGCTCATGTGTACGACATTACATACGGAAGCCTGGTACCTCATGTGGACAATCTGGTGATTATAGACGACAGCATTGTGCGCGGAACAACGCTGAAACAGAGTATCATCAGTATTCTTGATCGTCTGAATCCCAAGAAGATTGTGATTGTATCTTCCTCTCCGCAGGTGCGTTATCCCGATTACTATGGTATCGATATGGCGAGCATGGATCAGTTTATCGCATTCAAGGCTGCCATCGAACTCTTGAAGGAGCGCGATATGAAAGATGTCATCGCGCGTGCTTACCATAAGTCGAAGAATCAGACGGGGTTGCCCAAAGAGCAGATGGTGAATTATGTGAAAGAAATTTACGCACCGTTCACTAATGAGGAGATTGCTGCCAAGATGGTGGAATTGCTCACTCCGAAGGGAACACGGGCAAAGGTGGAGATTGTTTATCAGACCTTGGATGGATTGCACGAAGCCTGTCCGTCGCACACCGGAGACTGGTACTTCAGTGGAGATTATCCCACACCGGGTGGTGTAAAGCTGGTAAATCAGGCATTTATAGACTATATAGAAAAGATATATCAATTCTAAGAGAACAAAATTCAAGATAGATTAAATGAGAAATGTAACATTGATTCTTGACGACGGGAGCCGTTTCTCGGGCAAGTCGTTCGGTTATGAGAAACCGGTAGCGGGTGAAGTGGTGTTTAATACCGCTATGACCGGTTATCCAGAGAGTTTGACAGATCCTTCATACGCGGGACAGTTGATGACCTTGACTTATCCGTTGGTGGGTAATTATGGTGTTCCTCCTTTCACTGTCGGGCCTAACGGACTTGCTGTTTTAATGGAAAGTGAACGCATACATGCCGAAGCCATTATTGTAAGTGACTACAGTGAGGAGTACAGCCATTGGAATGCAAAAGAAAGTCTTGCCGACTGGTTGAAGCGCGAGCAAGTGCCCGGCATTACCGGCATTGATACCCGCGAACTGACAAAGGTGCTTCGCGAACATGGGGTGATGATGGGGAAAATTGTGTTTGATGACGATCCCGATAATCAGCCCGAAGCCCGTTACGAAGGCATTAATTATGTGGATAAGGTTTCGTGCAAAGAAGTGATTCGTTACAATGAGGGAGCGGACAAAAAGAAAGTGGTTTTGGTGGATTGCGGTGTGAAAACCAATATTATCCGATGTCTGCTGAAGCGTGGCGTGGAGGTGATTCGCGTGCCTTGGAATTATGATTTCACAGGAATGGAATACGATGGATTGTTTATTTCGAACGGACCGGGCGATCCGGATACGTGTGATGAGGCTGTACAGAATATTCGTAAGGCGATGGCTCTGAGCGACAAGCCCATCTTCGGTATCTGTATGGGGAATCAGTTGCTTTCCAAAGCGGGAGGTGCCACCATCTATAAACTGAAGTATGGACACCGCAGCCATAACCAACCGGTACGCATGGTAGGAACGGAGCGTTGCTTCATCACCAGTCAGAATCATGGTTATGCAGTCGATAATAATACGTTGGGAAATGACTGGGAACCGCTGTTTATCAATATGAATGATGGTTCGAATGAAGGTATCAGACATAAATTCAAGCCTTGGTTTTCGGCACAGTTCCATCCCGAAGCTGCGTCAGGACCTACAGATACCGAATTTCTGTTTGATGAATTCGTGAAGCTATTATAAAACCGGTTGCCCTCATCGGGCACCCGATAAAAAAGAACATATATGAAAGACGAAATAAAGAAAGTATTATTATTAGGTTCCGGCGCCTTGAAGATTGGTGAAGCCGGAGAATTCGATTATTCAGGTTCGCAGGCTCTGAAAGCGTTGAAGGAGGAAGGTATCGAAACCATTCTGATAAATCCCAATATCGCGACGGTGCAGACCAGCGAGGGGGTGGCCGACCGGATTTATTTCCTTCCTGTCACTCCTTACTTTGTAGAAAAGGTGATTGAAAAGGAACGTCCCGACGGTGTGCTCCTTTCTTTTGGTGGGCAGACCGCCTTGAATTGCGGTGTGGCTCTTTATAAAGCCGGTGTCTTTGAAAAATATAACACGCGCGTGTTGGGTACTCCGGTGCAAGCCATCATGGATACCGAAGACCGCGAACTCTTCGTAAAGAAGTTGGATGAGATAGATGTCAAGACCATCAAAAGTGAGGCAGTGGAAACGATTGAAGATGCCCGCCGTGCCGCCAAGGAACTGGGCTATCCGGTGATTATCCGCGCTGCATATGCCTTGGGAGGCTTGGGCTCAGGTTTCTGTGATAATGAAGAAGAACTGAATGTTCTGGCCGAAAAAGCCTTCTCTTTCTCGCCGCAAGTGCTGGTGGAAAAGAGTTTGAAAGGCTGGAAGGAGGTGGAATATGAAGTGGTCCGTGACCGTTATGATAACTGCATCACTGTATGTAATATGGAAAACTTCGACCCGCTGGGTATCCATACCGGCGAGTCTATCGTGATCGCCCCTTCGCAGACAC